>Ga0247713_1000491_pt1 | contig 24002 bp, 22 predicted proteins | sample 21E_NmetaG_FD_189936 | JGI IMG/M metagenome (GOLD analysis project Ga0247713, IMG submission 189936) | Soil microbial communities from hillslope of Landscape Evolution Observatory, University of Arizona, Oracle, AZ, United States - 2-1-E_N | ecosystem: Engineered > Artificial ecosystem >... | reverse complement strand
GCCGTGGTGTGCATCGTCGCCCTGACCACCCTCGGTGGCAAGGCCAGCTCGAAGTTCGACACGATCGGCAACTCGCTGTAACCACCATCTGACCTTCCCCGGTCAATGCAGAAAGGAGCGGGCCTTCGGGCCCGCTCCTTTTGCATTTGCGGTCGCGACATGCTCAGCGCTGCAAGACGACGTAATCGCCCTCGGCGAAAGTCTCTCGCCATCCCGAGGCCATCAGCAGTGGGACCAGGGGCTCCTTCCGCTGCCACAGGACGACGTCGATGTCGTGCCGGGCGAGCACGTCGAAGGTGGCCGCTCCTGCCGTCACCAACGTCCTGTAGTCCCGTGTGACGGACAGGGGATACATGTCAAAGCGGTCGTCGATGAATATCTGGACTCTGCTGCCGTAGCGGAACGTGATGTAGTTTCCGACGAAGTCCTGCTCGACCACTCGATGTGGCGCACTGAGCAGCCCCTGCTCTTCGAGGTACGTCACCGCTTCGACGGGGTAGCCGACGAGGTCCAGCGGGTCGGAGACGGCGACGAGCGACCCGAAGACGACGAAGGCGGCCAGGATGGTGGCCATGGCCGCCCGGTTCAGCCGCAGCTGGCTGCCCGTCACCCTGTCCGGACGGCCAGGAGCCGACTCGGGCCGGCGCACCGCTCGCCCCAGAACCGGCGCGAGCACCACCGCCAACGGGCCGATGTTGCGGGCCGCGAGCAGGCTGCCCACGAGGAAGGCGACGACAGGCACGACATCGCGCCAGGAGAGCCGTGCCCGCATCAACAGCACAAGCGCCAGTGCGAGGAACGCCAATGCGAAGTACCCGCCACCCCGAGAGAAGTCCGGCGAGCGCCACTCGATGATGTACTTGAAGGCGTCCCGCTTTTCTCCCAGGGTCAGGGGGAAGAGGAGGAGCCTGGGCCCGAGCGGGTTCAGGACGGCCGCCAGCAGGCCGGCGCCGAAGCCTCCGATGTACCGCCAGGTCTCCCGGGGCCAGGCGCGCCAGTCGATCCCCTCACCCAGCGCCCGGGCTCCCAGCCAGACCAGGCCGAGGGGGAAGGACCCATGGGTGTTGACCCACAGCCACACGATTGGGATCAGCAGCCATGGGCTGCGCCGGCGCTCGACCACGGTCACGGTCAGGGCCATGCATATGAGCCCGAAGAGCAGCGGACGGGGCGTCCACAGCGAGGTGCCCACTCCCACGGCGGCGAGGGCGGCCAAGGTCGTCCGCAGCGGCGAGCCCGCCCGTGCCAGTCTGACGACGAGCCAGGCGAGCAAGGCGATGAGCACCCCCTGCTGGAGCACCACCAGCTTGAAGCCGCCTATGCGGTAGGCCCATCCATAGGTCCACTCCGACAGCCAGCTCTGGACCACCCAGTGCTCGCCGGCCGCGGTAAAGGAGTAGGGGTCGGTGCGGGGAATGGCACCGGTGCGGGCCATGTCGATCCCCGTACGGAGATGGGTGAGCATGGAGTTGTCGCCGATGGGGCGAGCGCCGAGCCGGAAGCCGAACAGCACCACGGCGGCGGCGAAAAGCGCCTCCATCCGCGGCGCCAGCAGCGCCTGCTTCAGCCTGGCCACGCCACCGTCCTTCCGGTGGCGGACCGGGGACTATTCGGCAGCGGGGCCAGCCCCGGGCAGCTGGTCGTCAGGCTCGGCGGATTCCGGCGCGGCCGGCGCCGCTCCACCCCCGAGCTCGGCGGCGTACTCGGCCCATGCGGCCTGGGCCTCGGTCTCCGGGGTGAAGTCGACGTTGGCGAACTCGCCGATGTAGTTGCCCTGATCGTCGTAGGCGTGCTCCCCGAACGCCTCCTGGTACTCGGCGGCCACCACACCACCCTCGGCGGCCTGCTTGATCGAAAGGCTGATCCGCCGGCGCTGGAGGTCGAGGTCGATGATCTTGACCCACAGCTCCTCGCCGGGCGTGACCACCTGCTCGGGCAGATCGACGTGGTGGGCGGCCATCTCCGAGATGTGGACCAAGCCCTCGATGCCCTCGCCCACCTGCACAAAGGCGCCGAAGGGGACGAGCTTGGTGACCCGGCCGTAGACCAGCTCGCCGACCCGGTGGTTGTTGGCGAACTCCTGCCACGGGTCCTGCTGGGTGGCCTTCAGCGACAGGCTGATGCGCTCGCGGTCGAGGTCGACCTCCAGCACCTGCACCTCGATCTCGTCGCCCACCTGGACGACAGAGGCGGGGTGGTCGACGTGCTTCCAGGACAGCTCGGACACGTGCACCAGGCCGTCCATGCCGCCGAGGTCGACGAAGGCGCCGAAGTTGACCACCGAGGACACGGTGCCCTTGCGGATCTCGCCCGGCTTGAGGTTCTCGAGGAAGTCCTCCCGCTGCTCCTTCTGGGTCTCCTCCAGCCACGCCCGGCGGGACAGCACCACGTTGTTGCGGTGCTTGTCGAGCTCGATGATCTTGGCCTCGAGGCTGCGGCCGACGTAGGGCTGGAGGTCCCGCACCCGCCGCAGCTCCACCAGGGAGGCGGGAAGGAAGCCGCGCAGGCCGATGTCGAGGATCAGGCCGCCCTTGACCACCTCGATGACGGGGCCGGAGACCACGCCGTTGGCCTCCTTGACCCGCTCGATCGTGCCCCAGGCCCGCTCGTACTGAGCCCGCTTCTTGGACAGGATCAGCCGGCCTTCCTTGTCCTCCTTCTGGAGGACCAGGGCCTCGATCTCCTCGCCCATGTTGACGATCTCGTGGGGATCGACGTCGTGGCGGATCGACAGCTCCCGGGCCGGGATCACGCCCTCGGACTTGAACCCGATGTCCAGCAGGACCTCGTCCTTGTCCACCTTGACCACCGTGCCGGTAACGATGTCACCGTCCTCGAAGTTGACGATGGTGCCGTCGATCGCCTCCTCGAACGACATCCCGCCCAGGTCGTCGTCGACCACGCTCCTGAACGTGTACTCGCCGGCCTCGTTGAAGGTGCCGGGCTCGCCGGGGGCGACTGGCTCGGCGGCGGGAGGAGCGGGGGAAGCGGTCTGGTCGGACATGGGTAGGTCGGCCTTCTTTCCGGACGGGGCTCGAAGGGCGCGGCGGTCACACCTCTTCGCGCCGACGATCCTACCAGCGGTGCCTTTCGTGGCACTAGGGGTCAAGATTTGGCGTCGGCCCAGCTGTCGCCCCACGACAGGTTGACTTCCAGAGGCACCGACAGGTCGGCGGCGCCGCGCATGGCCTCCAAGGTGAGGGCGGCGACGGCCTGCTCCTCCGCCGGGTCCACCTCGAGGATGACCTCGTCGTGGACCTGCAGCACCAGGCGGCTGGCCCGGCCCTGGTCCTCCAGGCCCCGGTCGAGGCGGACCAGGGCGACCTTGAAGATGTCGGCGGCCAGGCCCTGGATGCCGGCGTTCATGGCCTGGCGCTCACCAGCCTGGCGCAGGCGGTAGTTGGGCGACTGGAGCTCGGGGATCATGCGCCGGCGGCCGAACAGGGTCTCGGTGTAGCCCCGGTCACGGGCCTCGGCGACCGTGCGGTCCATGTACTCGCGGACGCTGGGGAAGGCGGCGAAGTAGGCGTTGAGAATCTCCGACGCCTCCTCGGTGGGGATGCCCAGGCGCTGGCCCAGGCCGAAGGACTCCATGCCGTAGGCCAAGCCGTAGGAGACCATCTTGGCCTTCGAGCGCTGGGCGATGGTGACCGCCGACGGGTCGACGCCGAAGATGCGGGAGGCGGTGGCCTGGTGGATGTCCTGGCCGGTGGCGAAGGCTTGTATCAATCCCGGGTCCTGGGCCAGGTGGGCGATGACCCGAAGCTCGATCTGGTTGTAGTCGGCCACCAGGAACCGCATGCCGTCGGCCGGGATGAACGCCCGGCGGATGCGCCGGCCCTCCTCGGTGCGGATGGGGATGTTGTGCAGGTTGGGGCGGTCGGAGCTGAGGCGGCCGGTGCGGGCCACCGTCTGGTTGAAGGTGGCGTGGATGCGGCCGTCCCCGGCGACCTCGCCCAGCAGGCTCTCGCCGTAGGTCGACCGGAGCTTCTCGACCTCCCGGTACCGCAGCAGCGGCTCAATGACCGGGTGCTGGCCCCGCAGCTTCTCCAACGATCCGGCGTCGGTCGAGAAGCCGGTCTTGGTCTTCTTCTGGGGCTGGAGGCCCAGTTCGTCGAAGAGCACCTTGCGCAGCTGCTGGGTGGAGTTGACCAGGAAGCGGGACCCGCACAGCTCCTGGATCTCCTCCTCCAGGCGCCGGCCCTCGGCGACCAGACCGTCATAGATGCGGCGCAGGAGGTCGACGTCGACCCTCACGCCGACCTTCTCCATGCGGGCCAGCACCCGCACCAGGGGCCGCTCGATCTCGTCGTAGAGCCGCTGCAGACCTCGGCTCTCCATGGCCTTGCCGAGCGCCGGCGCCAGCCGGGCGACGGCCACCGCCCGGCGGGCGGCCTCCTGCGTGGGATCGGTTGCCGTCCCCGACAGATCCAGCTGGCCGGGCGGGGGAGCGTCGGGCGAGGTGATGTCGAGGCCCAGGTACCGCACAGCCAGGTCCTCCAGGAGGTACTGGGTCTCGGCGGGGTCGAGCAGGTAGGCGGCGATGGCGGTGTCGACGTCGAGGCCCCGGGCGTCGATGGCCTGCAGGTCAAGGGCCCGCATGAGCTCCTTGGCCTTGTGGGTGGAGTAGGTGCCGAAGTCGTCGGGGAGCACGTCGGAGGGAATCCAGGAGGCCTCGTCGCCGCCGCTGCTGACGGCGACGCCGAGGAGGCGGCTGCGTCCCTCCTCGCCCTCCCATGACGCGGCGACGCTCACCGCGCCCTGCTCCCCGCTCAGGGGGCCGCTCGGGCCCTGGAAGGCCTTGATCGCCTCCTCGTCGTCGACCACCCGGTGGACGGTGACGCCCAGCCGCTCGCTGGCCACCGGCGCCGGCGCCGCCGCGCCCGTCGCCTCGACGAACCGGGGATAGAGGGTGTTGAACTCCAGGAAGCGGAACAGCTCCCGCACCGCGTCGGGTTCCCACTGGCCCATGCGCAGGCTGTCGAGCTCGACGTCGAGGGGCACGTCGCGCACCAGCGGGGTGGCGGTCGCGTTGCGCCGGACCTGCTCCTCGTGGGCGATCAGGCTCTCGCGCAGCTTGGGCGTGTTCTTGTCCACGTTGGCGAACACGCCGTCGAGGTCACCGTAGGTGTTGATCAGCTTGGCCGCCGTCTTGGGGCCGACGCCGGGCACGCCCGGGAGGTTGTCGGACGGATCGCCTCGCAGGGCGGCGTACTGCGGGTAGTCCGCCGGCGTGACGCCGGTCTTCTCCCTGATCCCGGCCTCGTCGTAGATGGCATAGTCGGTGACGCCCCGCATGTTGTAGAGGACCTTGACCAGCGGGTCCTCCACCAGCTGGTAGGCGTCGCGGTCGCCGGTGACGATGAGCACCTCGTCACCCCGGTCGCGGGCTTCGGAGGCCAGCGTGGCGATGACGTCGTCGGCCTCGAACCCGGCCTTGTCGACGATGGGGATCTTCAGCGTCTCGACGACCTGGCGGACCAGGCCCAGCTGCTGGCGCAGGATGTCGGGCGCCTCGGCCCGGCCGGCCTTGTAGTCGCTGACCAGGTCGTGGCGGAAGGTGGGCTCGGCCCGGTCGAGGGCGACGGCGATCTGGTCGGGCGTGTGGTCCTTGAGCAGGTTGATGAGCATCGAGGTGAACCCGTAGACCGCATTGGTCACCTGCCCTGAGGCCAGCGCCAGGCTGGTGGGCAGGGCGAAGAAGGCGCGGTAGGCCAGCGAGTTGCCGTCGATGAGCATGAGCTTGGCCACGGGTGCCGATCGTACGGCCCCGGAGAATCCAATCGCCCGGCGCTACCATCTGCGCCGATGGCTGACGGCTTCCACCCGCCCCTGGAGGAGTACCTGGAAACCATCTGGGAGCTCGAGGAGGAGGGCATCCCGGTGATCCAGGCCCGGCTGGCCGAGCACATGGACGTTTCGGCGCCGTCGGTGTCGGAGATGATCCGCCGGCTCAAGGGCGAGGGCTGGGTGGACTCCGAGGGCCGCTCGATCACCCTGACCGAGAAGGGCCGGGCCCGGGCCATCAGCGTGGTCCGCAAGCACCGGCTGGCCGAGCGCCTGCTCACCGACGTCATCGGCCTGCCGTGGCACAAGACCCACGTCGAGGCGTGCCGGTGGGAGCACGTGATCTCCGACGAGGTGGAGGAGCGGATCGTCGCCCTGCTGGGGAACCCGCCCACCTGCCCGCACGGCAACCCCATCCCCGGCGCCGGCGGGCCCGAGCGCGACCTGTCGGCGCTGGCCGAGTTCGAGCCCGGCGACCAGGTGCGTCTCGAACGGGTGACCGAGCAGGTCGAGGTGGACTACGAGGCGCTCATGTACCTCGACAGCCACGGGTTCATCCCGGGCGCCGGCGCCACCGTCAGCGCCAAGGCGCCCGACGGCACGCTGACGCTGGCCCTCGACCAGGGCACCATCGCCTTGGGGCCGGCGCTGGCCAGCCAGCTGTACGTCGCCCGGGTCTAATCACCCCGTTCTGTACGCAAATGGTCGTGATCCGGCCAGATTTCGCCGATTTCACGACCATTTCCGTCCAGAAAGTGCGCTACTCCGGCCCCGGGAGGGTGCCGTCGACGATCTGCTGGGCGACGGTGCGCATCTTGGCCCGGTGCTGCATAGCCGTGCGCTGGATGAAGGTGAAGGCCTCGGCCTCCGACATCCCGTTGCGGTCCATGAGGATGCCCTTGGCCCGGCCGACGATGCGCTGGGTCTCGAGAAGCTCCTTGGCCCCCTCGACCTCGGCCTCCTTGGCCCGCAGGTCGGCGAAGCGGCCCAGGGCCACCTCGATGGCCGGCACCAGGTCGCTGGTCTGGAAGGGCTTGACCAGGTAGTAGAAGGCGCCGGCGTCACGCGCCTGCTCGATCAGGTCGCGCTGGCTGAAGGCGGTGAGGATGAGCACCGCGGCCCGGCGGGAGTTGGTGATCTGGCGGGCGGCGGTGATCCCGTCCATCCCCGGCATCTTGATGTCGAGGATGGCCAGGTCGGGATGCAGCTCGTTGACCAGCTCCACCGCTTCGTCGCCCCGGCCCACGGCCCCCACGACCTCGTAGCCCTCGGCTTCGAGGGTCTCCTTGAGATCGAGCCGGATGAGGGCCTCGTCCTCGGCGATGACGATTCGGGTTGCCACTAGATTTCAGCGAAGAGGCGCTCGAGGAGCTCGTCCTGGGCCTTCTCCAGCTCGCCGATCTGGCTGACCAGCTGGCTGCGGTGCCGGGTCATGGCGTCGGCGTGCTTCTGGGCCTCCCGGTGCTCCTTGTCGGCCATGGGCGTCTCCGACACCATGGCCCGCATGCGGGCGTCGTCTGCGGCGTCGGCCAGGAAGGCGAGCTGCTCGTCGACCACGCTCAGCTCGGCGCGCAGCTGGCGTAGCCGCTCGGCGGCTTCCGACAGCTTGCGCTCCACCAACCATTTCGACATAGGAGACGCAGTCTACCGCCGAGCCCTGTGCCGGCGACGGTTACGCCGACCGTAGACTCCGCCCTTCATGGGCGTCGCCGACTGGGGTGTGCAGGAGCGATGGCAGGACGCCCAGGGAACCTGGCACGACGTCAGCTGCGAGACCGTGTCCACGGTGCTGGGCGCCATGGGCACCGACGGCGAGGACTCCCCGCCGCCGGGGCCGACCCTCTTCGTACGCGGCGGCCGTGAGACGCACCTCGACGGCGCCGCCGATCTCCACCTCGAAGGAGGCGAGGTCCGCCGCCTCGAAGGGGCCATGCCGGGGGACCTCCCGTTCGGCTACCACTCCCTCGTCCGCCTCGACGACGGCCGGCGCACCGAGGTCATCGCCTCGCCTGGGAAGTGCCCGCGGCCGGCGCTGGCTCCCACCTGGGGCTGGGCGGTGCAGCTCTACGCCGCCCGCTCGACCGAAAGCTGGGGCATGGGTGACCTGGGCGACCTCCGCCGGCTGGGACGGTGGACGTCCCAGGAGCTGGGGGGCGGCCTGGTGCTCGTCAACCCCCTCCACGCCTCGCACCCGACGCTGCCCCAGTCCGACAGCCCGTACTTCCCGAGCAGCCGGCGGTTCCGGAACCCGCTCTACCTGCGGGTGGAGGACGTCGACGGGGCGGCGGCCCTCCCCGGCCTGGAGTCGCTGGCCAACGCCGGCCGGGCGCTGAACGAGAAGCCCCACATCGACCGCGACGCGGTGTTCCGGCTGAAGATGCAGGCCCTGGAGCAGATCTGGGAGGGCTTCGCCGGCGACCGGGCCTTCGACACCTGGCGGGACGCCCAGGGTGACGCCATCGGCGACTACGCCGCCTTCTGCGTGCTGGCCGAGGAGCACGGCGCCGACTGGCGGGAGTGGCCGGAGGGCGCTCGGCACCCCGACGGCCCCTGCGTCGCCGAGGTCCTGCGCACCCAGTACGGGCGCTGGCGCTTCCACCAGTGGCTGCAGTGGCTGGTCGACCGCCAGCTCGAGAGCGCGTCCGCCGACATCGGCGTCATGCACGACCTGGCCGTGGGCGTCGACCCGGCCGGCGCCGACGGCTGGCTGTGGCAGGACGTGCTGGCCCTCGACATGGCCGTGGGCGCCCCGCCGGACGAGTTCAGCACCCAGGGCCAGAGCTGGGGGCTGCCTCCCTTCGACCCGTGGCGGTTGCGCAGCGCCGGCTACCAACCGTTCATCCAGACCATCCGGGCCACCCTCGGCCACGCCGGCGGCCTTCGCCTCGACCACGTCATGGGGCTGTTCCGGCTGTGGTGGGTGCCCCGCAGCGCCGGGTCCCCGGTCGAGGGCGCGTACGTGCGCTACTGCGACGACGACCTGCTCGACATCGTCGCCCTGGAGTGCCACCGGGCCGGCGCCTACGCGGTGGGTGAGGACCTGGGCACCGTCGAGGACCGGGTGCGTGAGGAGCTGGCCCAGCGCGGCGTGCTGTCGTACCGGCTGGTGTGGTTCGAGGAGAAGCCGCCGGCGGAGTACCCCGAACAGGCCCTGGCCGCAGTCACAACCCACGACCTGCCGACGATCGCCGGCCTGTGGACCGGTACCGACCTGGCCGACCAGCAGGAGATCGGCATGGAGCCCAACGTGGAGGGCACCCACGAGCTGCGGGAGCGCCTCAAGCGGGTGGCCGGCGTGGACGACGGTGCGCCCGTCCCCGAAGTGGTCGCCGCCACCTACGACGCCTTGTCGCAGGCCCCCTGCATGCTGCTGACCGCCGGCCTCGACGACGCCCTCGGCGTGCAGAAGCGCCCGAACATGCCCGGCACCCTCGACGAGTGGCCCAACTGGCGCATCCCGCTCCCCCTGCCACTGGAGGAGATCGAGACCCAGGCCGGCCCCGGCGCCGTCGCCGCCGCCCTGGACCGGCGGGCACGGTCATGATGATCGCCGGCCTCAGGCTCTGGATCGCCGGCACCAACGCCTGGGTGGTGTCGGCCACCGGCGCCGGCGGCGAGTGCGTGCTCATCGACGCCCCGCCTGACCCCGGCGCCATCCTCGGCCACCTCCAGGAGCACGACCTGCGGCTGGTCGCCCTTCTCGCCACCCACGGCCACGTCGACCACATCGGCGGCGTCGGCGAGGTGTGCCGGGGCCAGGGCGAGGACGTGCCGGTCCACATCCACGACCACGACCGCCACATGCTGCTCGACCCTGTCGGCACCAGCGGCACCCTGGGCCAGATCCTCGACTACGAGGACTTCGACCTGCGGCCCCCCGAACTGCTGTCGGGCCTCGACGACGGCCAGCGGGTGGCCGGCGCCGGCATGACGTTCACCGCCGTCCACACGCCCGGGCACACCCAGGGGTCGACGTGCTTCCTGCTCGAGGTCGACGGTGAGGCGCCGGTCCTGTTCAGCGGCGACCACCTCTTCGCCGGTTCCATCGGCCGCACCGACCTGCCCGGGGGCAGCCACGAGCAGCTCATGGCCTCGATGGCCGAGAAGATCCTGCCCCTCGACGACGCCGTCCAGGTCCTCCCCGGCCACGGCGAGACCACCACCATCGGCAAGGAGCGGACCACGAACCCGTTCCTGGTCGAGCTACTCAGGCACTGAAACTGCTACCGAGTGAGCAATCTTCGGGCCTCTAGAGACGCAACTTTGCTCACTCGCAACCGCCGGACCGGCTTAGCGGTTCGCCGGCAGCCACTTCTTCGAGCGGTACCACTCCACGTTCTCGGCCACGGCGGCGGCGAAGTCGGTGTGGGCGAAGCGGAAGCCGGTCGACTCGATGGCCTCGGTGGAGAGCCGGTTGTTGCGGTTCGTCTTGGACATCAGCCGCATCCGGTCCGGTGTGAACAGGATCGCCGGCTCCATGCCCTGCGCGACCAGGTGCTCGTGCACCTTCCGGCGCCGGTCCTCGTCCAGCCCTTCGCCGCCGATCTCCACCTCCATGCCGAAGCAGCCGGCGAGCACGCGGCCGACGTCGTGGCTCGAGGGGTAGATGCCGTCGACCACGTTGAACGCCCGGCCCACGGCTTCGGGCGAGCGGGCAAGGTGGATGGTGGCGGCGATGAGGTCGTCGACGTGGAGCAGGCGCTGCTCCAGGGGCTCGGCGGCGACGGCCAGGCGGGGCAGGCCGGCGACCCGCTCGATGGCGGTGTCGAGGATGGCGCTGGCCAGCAGCTTGGTGGCCCCTGGGCCGTAGACGGTGACCGGGCGCAGCACGACGACCGGCAGGCCGTCACGGCTGCGGGCCCAGACCTCCTGCTCGGCGCCCCACTTGGCCTTGCCGTAGCCGCGGCTGGCGTTCGGCGCGACGTCCTCCCGCACCGGCAGGGGGAGCTGCTTCTCCTCCCCGTAGATCGACGTGGAGCTCATGTGCACGAACCGCTCCAGGGGGCCACGGCCCGCCGCTTCCAGGAGCCGGGCGGTGGCGTCGATGTTGTTGCGCTCCATCTCCTCCTGGGTCGACTTGGAGCTGGAGGCGCCGGCCAGGTGGAAGACGTGGGTGACCCCTCGGCAGAGACGAGTGAGGAGTTCTGACTCGCCGGCCAGGTCGGCGGGCTCGTACTCGGCCTCCTCGGGCAGGTCGTCGGGCCGGGGCCGGCGGCCGGTGGCCCGCACCCGGAAGCCTTCGGCCAGCAGGGCGGGGACCAGCCGGGCGGCGATGAAGCCGGTCGTGCCGGTCACGAGGGCGAGAGGCTCACTCATAGGCAGTCGTAGACTGCCACCTCGAAATGGGTACCTCTGTCTTCTTCAACCCGGCGTGCAGCAACTGCCGCACCGCCGCCGCCATCCTGGAGGAGCGGGGCGTCGACGCCGACTACATCCGGTACCTGGAGACGTCGCCGACGCGGGAGGATCTCGAGGCCGTGCTGGTCAAGCTGGGCACCGACGACCCCCGTGACATCGTCCGGAACAAGGAGCCGGTCTACGCGGAGCTGAACCTCGACGCCGCCGACCGCGACCAGCTCCTCGACGCCATGGTGGAGCATCCGATCCTCATCCAGCGCCCGATCGTCATCCACGGCGACCGGGCCGTCGTCGCCCGGCCGCCCGAGCGCCTGCTGGAGCTCCTGGACCATGACTGAACCGGTGACGATTCGAGGGGTCCTGACCCCCGGAATCGTCACCAGTTCGGTTCAGAGGCAGGAGTAGACGGCCTCCACCAGCCGGCGGGCGCGGCGGTCGGCGCCCAGCGACGCGGTCAGCTGGTTCATGACGTAGGCGAAGCCCAGCCCCTTCGACCGGTCGGCGAAGGCCACCGAGCCGCCGGCCCCCTCGTGCCCGAAGCCGGCGCCGGCGGTCATCACCGAGTGCAGGGAGAAGCCGAGCCCGAAGCAGGTGTCAACGGCCAGCACCTTGTCGGCCCCGGACACCTGAGCGCGGGAGGCCTCGTCCAGCGTCGCCGCCGACAGGACCCGGTCGAGGGCCAGCTCCCCGTACAGGGTGGCCAGGGCCCGGGCGGTGGCGATGCCGTTGGCCGCCGGCCACTCGGCCTGGTGCAACTCGGGGGCGTTGAACGACTCGACGTCGAGCTGGCCCGGCGGGTTGGCGAAGGCCCGGAAGGTCAGCGACTCGATGTCCATGATGGCGGCTAGAAAGGTCAGCCCCGGGTCGTCGGGGCTCATGCCGGTGAGGTCGAACTGGCCGGTGGCCAGCCGGGCGACCGACGCCTCCCGCTCCGGCGGCAGCCCGACCCACAGGTCGAGGCCGAGAGGCCCGGCCAGCTCCTCGGCCACCATGGTGCCGACCGTGCGGCCGGACACCCGCCGGACGACCTCGCCGACCAGCCAACCCCAGGTCAGGGGGTGGTACCCGTGGGCCGTGCCCGGTTCCCAGTGGGGCGTCTGGGCCGCCAGCCGGGCGGCCACCAGGTCGGGATCGTGGCACTCGGTGAAGGTAATGGGGTCGTCGAAGACGGGAAGGCCGGCCTGGTGGGTCAGCAGGTGCCGGGTCGTGACCGCGCCCTTGCCGGCGGCGGCGAACTCCGGCCAGACGCCGGCCACCGGGGCGTCGAGGTCGAGAACGCCGCGCTCCCACAGGAGGAGGGCACACGTCGCCGTCGGGCCCTTGGTGGCCGAATAGATCAGCACCGGCGTGTCCCGGGCCCACGGCCGCTCGGTGTGGGCGTCGGCCAGCCCGCCCCACAGATCCACCACCGGCCGGCCGTCGACCACCACCGTCACCGCCGCCCCCAGCTCGCCGGGATCGGTGAAGTTGGCGGCGAAGGCGTCGGCCACCGGCTCGAACCCGCGGGCGACGGTCCCGTCCATCCCGAGACGGTACGCCTGCGCCGGCACCGGGTAGGTTCCCGGGGTGGCCCAACCCAGCAGCGTGACCATGGAGATCGGCGGCCGCTACCGCGTCGAGGGCTCACTCGGGCGCGGCGGTATGGCCGAGGTGCGGGCGGGGACCGACCTGCGCCTGCAGCGCCCGGTGGCGGTCAAGTTCCTGCTGCCGGAGATGGCCGCCCGTGAGGACATCCGCCGGCGCTTCGAAGCGGAGGCCTGCGCGGCGGCGTCGCTGAGCGACCCGCACGCAGTAGCCGTCTACGACACCGGCGAGCACGACGGCCTGCCTTACATCGTCATGGAGCGCCTCCCCGGCGAGACGCTGGCCGACCGCATCGCCACCGGTCCCCAGGACCCGGCGTGGGTGCGCCAGGTGGCCCAGGAGGTGCTGAGCGCGCTGGGCGCCGCCCATGCCGCCGGCCTGGTGCACCGCGACGTCAAACCCGGGAACATTCTCATCACCGCCGACAACCACGCCAAGATCGCCGACTTCGGCATCGCCAAGTCGCTGGAGGCCTCCGACGGCTCGCTGGACCTGACCGGCACCGGTCAGCTCCTCGGCACGCCGGCCTACCTGCCGCCCGAGCGCCTCGACGGTGGGCCCGCCACCGCCCAATCCGATCTGTACTCCCTCGGCGTCGTCCTCTACGAGGCCCTCACCGGCGAGTGCCCGTTCCCCGGCGAGACGCCGGTGGGGACGGCGATGAAGATCGCCGCCGGCGAGTACCAGCCGCTGCACGACGCCCGGCCGGGTCTCGATCCCGTCCTGGTCAGCACTATCGAGCGAGCCATGGCCACCGACCCGGAGCAGCGCTTCGAGTCGGCGGAGGCCATGTCCGCCGCCCTCGTGGCGCGCGACCCCACCCTGGCCATGGTCGACGACGTCACGCTGGTCCACGCCGCCGCCCCGGCGACCGCCGTCATCGACCACCCGGTCATGCACGAGACCACGTCCTTCGAGGTCCTCCCCCCGCCGCCGCCGGTCCGGCCCCGGTCCCGCCTGCCTCTGGCCGCGCTGCTGGCCACGCTGGCGTTCGTCGCCATCCTCGTCGCCTTCCTCAACCGGGGCGACGGGGGCGGTCCCAACCAGCCGGTCTCCGCCCAGACGGAGTCGACGCAGCCGGCGCCGACCACCACCGTGGCCCGCTCCCAGTCCCAGGCGCCGGCCACCACCGCGGCGCCGATCGTCACCGCCCCCGCCCGCTCGGGCACCAACGCGCCGGCGGTCGGTGGCGGGAACACCGTCTCCGGCGGCAGCGACAGCAAGGGCAAGGCCGCCGAGAAGGACGACGACAAGGGCAGCGACAAGGGAAAGGGCAAGGGCAAGGATGACGACTGACGCCGGCGGCGCCTACTTCTCCTTGCGCACCAGCCACCTGAGGCGCTTGGCCCCCTCGAAGGCCGCCTCGCCGGCCAGCTGGCCGATGCCGGTGGACAGCGTCGGGTAGACGTGGATCAGGCTGGCCACCTCGGCCAGCTTCATCCCCTCGTTGATGGCCAGGGCCAGCTCGTGGATCATCTCGCCGGCCGAGGGGGCGAGGATGTGGGCGCCGACCAGCTTGCCCTTGGCCGTGACGACCACGATGACCCCCTCGGAGGCGCTGTCGGCCCGCGCCCGGTCGGAGTGGGCCAGCTCCATGCGGTACACCTCGACGTCGTCGCCGTGCTTCTTCTCGGCCTCGGCCACGGTGAGGCCGGCGTGGGCCAGCTCGGGGTCGGTGAACGTGCACCACGGCACGAAGTCGGTGACCTTGCCCTTGCCCGGGTAGAACGCGTCGCGCACGGCCCGCACCGCCTCGTAGGCGGCAGAGTGGGTGAAGAGGAACCGGCCGGCAACGTCGCCGGCGGCGTAGATGGACGGGACGCTCGTGCGCATGCGCTCGTCGACCTCGATCCCCCGCCGGCCGACCTTCACCCCCACCTCGTCGAGGCCCAGGCCCTCGATGTTCGGCCGGCGCCCCACGGCCACCAGCAGCTGTTCGGCGTCCCAGCGGGCCGGCTCGCCGTTCTCGGCCCCGAAGACGATCTTGCGGCCGTCGGCCACCGCCACCCGCTCGGTTTCCACGTTGAGCCGTAGATCGACGCCCTCGTCGCGCAGCATCTGCGTCAGGGTGGCGACCAGGTCGGGCTCGTCGCGAGGAAGGATGCCCGGGCCCTTCTGCAGCACGGTGGTGCGGATGCCCAGGCGGTTGAAGCCCTGCGCCATCTCGATGGCGATCGGCCCGCCGCCGATCATGACGACGCTCTTGGGCGCACGCTCGATCTCGAAAACGTTCTCGCTGGTGAGGAAGCCGGCTTCCCTGAGCCCCTCGATGGGCGGGGTGAGCGGCCGGCTCCCGGTGCAGAGGAGGATGAACCGGGTGTCCAGCGTGCGGTCCTGGCCCACCAGCTCGACGCTGTTGGGACCGGCGATGCGGGCCTGGCCGGCGATGATCTCGATGCCCATGGCCGTGAACCGCTCGGGGTTGTCGTCGGTGGCGGCCAGGTCCTGCTGGATCGACCGGATGCGCTTCCAGACCAGCGAGGTGTCTATGTCGATGGGGTCGATCGACGGCAGGCCGTACTTGTCCGCCACCCTCATGGTGTGGGCGGCCTTGGCCGAGGCCAGCAGGGCCTTCGACGGTACGCAGCCGGTCCACAGGCAGTCGCCGCCCACCCGGCCCCGCTCGATCACGGCGACGCGGAGGCCGATGGTCGCCGCGAACTCGGCGCCGACCATCCCGCCGGAGCCCATACCGATGATGACCAGGTCGTAGCGACCCGCCATTGCAGGGCCCCCTCCCTCGCTGACGCTTTCCGAGACTACCCGGGGCGGCGCGAAACCTACGTGCGCACGTAGGTTTCCTCCGCCCCGCCGTAAGCTCCAAATCGTGCCGAACGGGCAGGACGCAATCGGCGTCGACATCGTCTTCGGGCTCGCCCTGCTGGCCACCCTGTTCATGGTCGCCCGCCGGTGGCGGGAGCTGTGGGACGACGACTTCACCATCGAAGACCGCCGGTTGGCCACCCAGTGCGGAGTGTTCATCGTGCCGCCGATCGTCGTCCTCGTCCACGAGCTGGGTCACATCGTGGGGGCCCGGATGGTCGGCGGGCGGGTCATCGGCTTCCACTACGGTCTGATCGAGGGGTCGGTCACCGTGGCCGGGCGGCTGAGCGATGCGGACTTCTGGTGGGTGGCGCTGTCGGGCAACATCATCGGCGCCGGCCTCGCGCTGGCCATGGCGCTGGCCGGCGCGTGGGTCGTCCGCCTCCCGAGGGCCCTGCGCCGGATGCTCATCTTCGGCGGGCTGCTGCAGGTCGCCTTCCAGCTGGTCATGTACCCCCTCCTGTCCCTGTCGGCCCGCTTCGGCGACTGGCTCGTCATCTACGACTTCGAGAGGACGCCGGCGCTCAGCGCGCTGACTGCGGTCGCCCATGCCGTGGCGCTGGTCGCCCTGTGGCGCTGGTGGCGCGGGCCGGTGCGGCGCACCTTGTTCGACATCGACCACGGCCAGGCGGCCGAGGTGACCCGCTGGGAAACAGCCATGGCCGCCGCGCCCCATGACCCCCAACCGGCGATGGAGCTGGCCGTGCTCTACGCCCGGAACGGCGAGATGGGGCTGGCCCGGGAGACGATGGACGAGGCGGCGGCGCGGCCGGAGCTCACCGGCCCGGCGGCGGCCAGGCTGCACCTGGCCCGAGCCCGCTTGGCCGTCATCGAGGACCGGTGGAGCCAGGCGTACTTGGCCGCCCAGGCCGGCCTGGCACAGCTCGGGGGCGGCGACGGCACCGAGCTGGCGCAACGACTGTGGGCCAACGCCGGCCTAGCGCTCGAGGCCCTGAACCGGCCCGACCAGGCGCTCGAGACCTTCGCCCACGTGCGCCCACCCGTGCTCGACGACCCCCGCATCCTCTACACCCGCGCCCTGGCCCGGCTTGCCGTGGGCGACCGGGCCGGCGGCGAGGCCGATCTTCACGCCGTCGTGGGCTGGCGCCCCGAGGGTGACCTGCTGCGCCAGTGGGCCGAGGCGCAACTGGAGGGCCGGGAGCCGCCGCCGCCCGATGACAGCGACCGGCCCAACTACGCCCGCCGGACCAAGGCGCCGCCGGCGCCGATCGCCGGGGTCTAACCGCTACAGGCCACGCCGGCGCACTGCAGCGGGTTGCCGTTGGCGAAGGCCCGGTTCCCGCCGGCGTCGATGGCGCCGGGGGCCTCGATGCCCAGGTCGGCGTTGCGGACGGCGATGTTGCCCTGGACGATCGCACCCGGACCGGCCTGGATGCCATCGTCGAGGTTGCCAAATGCCACGTTGCCGCGAACAGTGGCGGCGCCGCCCACACGGATGCCGTCGACGTTGGCGGTCACTTGGTTCCCTGACACCTCTCCTCCATTGAGCAGCTCGATCCCGGCCGGCCCCTGGTAATGCGAGACGCGGTTTCCGCTGACTCTGCCGCCGCGAAACCCGAGGATGCCGCGGTCGTCGCCAAACTCCCCGACGATGTCGTTGGTCAGGATGTCGTTGGGGCCGAGCATGAAGATGCCGGCGCTGTTGCGTTGGAGCGAGTTTGCCTCGACGAGGTTCCCGTGGTCGGCGAGGAGCACGGCAACGTTCGGGCTGGCGGTGATGAGGTTCTGCCGGATGCGGTTCGACGAGGAAAGGACGTGGACCCCGTCAATATCGGCCGTCAGTGAGAGTCCTTGCACGAGCGATCCGCTGGATCCAGTCCCCAGGTAGACGCCGTAGCGGAAGCCGGTAATGCGCCCATTCCTGACCGTGACACCTCCGGCGAGCACCCGCACCCCGGCCCCCTCTGCGCCGCCTCCGCCTGCGATCGTGTGGCCGCCGAGGTCGAGGATCACGCCGGGCGCTTCGACGACGATGGCGTCATCCGGACAGCTCATGTCGGTGGTGAGGGTGGTGCTGACCGTGAGAATGGTCCCGCAGGCCAGGGGCGCCGCCCCGGCCGGCGTGGGCCCGACCAAAAGCCCGCCCACCATCAGGACCGCCACCGTGATGTGTCGGATTCGCCTCACCATGTACGCCGCCTTCCGCTCGAAGCCGGGCGGAACCTTAGCGAGCGGCGGGGCCGATAACCGGGAGGGCCTTGATGAGTGGCTCCAGCTCGCTGCGGGTCACCACGTTGTCGAAGCGGGCGGTGATGCGGCCGTCGGCCCCGATGACGAAAACCCACGGCTCGTTGAGCTGGTCGTCGCGGAGGACCCAGTCGGCGGCGGACTTGTTCACCGTCTTGGACTGGAAGTCCCGCCAGATCTCGACGTGGACGAAGTCGGCCCGGTCGCCGTACTGGTGGGCCAGCTCGTCGACCAGGTCGGTGACCGGCCCGCAGAAGCGGCTCGTGCAGTAGACGGGCGTGGCGAAAACGGCCACCACGGGGCGCTTGGCCGCCAGCGCGGCGGCGATCGTGGTGCGGTGCAGGTGCGGGTCGGGGATGTCGCCGCTGCCGGCCCGGGAATCGATGGCGGCGCGGGGGACGTCGGGCGTGGTGAGCGTCAGTGTCTCGGTGGGCAGCGCCTGGTCGCCCACCGCCGGCACGGCATGGGTCGGGTTGACCGCGAACGCCGCCTTGCCGCTGCGGGACTTGCCGTCGACCGACGTCGTGGCCTCCACCTCCCAGAAGCCAGCCTTGTCGAAGCTGGTCTGGGCCGCGTAGAGGCCGCGGGTGTCGGAGGCGGCCACGATCTCGGGCGTGGCCGGCATGGGGTCGGGCACCACGGAACCGTGGATCGGCAGGTACGACGCCTTGACCACCGGGCCGAACGGCGAGGGGTTGGCGGTGTTCTCCTTGGTGCCGACGTAGGAGAAGCGCAGGTCGACGGTGCCGTAGCCGATGAGGCGCTGGTCGGCGGTGACGAGGCCGACGATGAAGCGGGCGGGGGGGCCGGTGGCCAGGTCGTAGCTGGCGACCTGGACGGCCAGGTCGTCGGCGCCGGGCTTGGCCGAGCCGCCGGAGCCACTGCAGGCGGCGAGGACGAGCAGGGCGGCGCCGGCAGCGGCGAGGCGGCGGAGACGCATGGCATTCATTTGTCGCAGGGCGGTGCGGCGATGGCAAGTCGCCCCAGGCCGTCGCGGTAGACGCCGGCCAGTCTGCGGAGGTCGTCGGGCAGGCTGGCCGGCGGGTTGGAGAGCTCGGATTCGACCTTCTCCTTGGCCTGGAGGAGTTGGGCGGCCTGGGCCCGGTCGACGTCCTCCAGCGCCCGGGCGACAGTGTGCAGCGGCTCGTGGGCCCGGTCGAAGAAGTGGCGGCGGGCGGCGTCGGGCTCGGCCGCCGCCTGGCACAGGGCGGCGTGGGCGTCGACCAGAGGGGCGACGGCCACCGGCTGGCCGGCGACGGTGATGGTTCTGTCGCCGGAGTCACCGCCGCCGCACGCTGCGGCGGCGGTGATGGCCAGCATCACGACGGCCGCTCGCCTTAGCACCGGCGCAGGATGCGCAGCGAGCCCGTCGTGGCGGCCGGCTCGAAGTCGCCCGACGCCACCGCCCGGCACCACATCTCATAGGGCGGCCGCCCGCCGGCGGCGGGGTCCTCGAACACGTCGTGGATGGCGAGCAGGCCGCCGGCGGCCACCAGTGGCACCCAGGCGTCGTAGTCGGCATGGGCCGGCGCCGCGCCGTGGCCCCCGTCGATGAACACCATGGCCAGGCGAGTCTGCCAGTGGGCGGCGACGAACGTCGACTCACCCACGACGGCGACGACGGTTGCCCCCAGGCCGGCGTCCTCGATGGTGCGGCGGAAATGGGGCAGGGTGTCGATGCGGCCGGTGCGGGGGTCGACGAGGCGGGGGTCGTGGTGCTCCCAGCCGGCCTGGTTCTCCTCCGAGCCGCGGTGGTGGTCGACGCAGAACAGCACGCTGCCGGCCTGCTCGGCGGCGTCGCCCAGGTAGACGGCCGACTTGCCGCACCAGGAGCCGATCTCCAGCAGGGGGCCGGCCGGGGCCGCTTCCAGAGCGGCGGCGTGCAGGGCCAGGCCTTCGTCGTCGGGCATGAAGCCCGGAGCCCGCCGGGCGACCTCGATGCGGTCGGCCCTCACTCTTTCGAGGTGACCCCGGCGCCGTCGAGGGTGGCCATCTCGCCCAGGACCTTGGCCGCCGCCTGCACCAGAGGGACGGCCAGGACGGCGCCCGTGCCTTCGCCCAGGCGCATGCCGAGGTCGAGCAGCGGCTCCAGGCCCAGGTGATCGAGGGCGGCGGTGGCGCCCGGCTCGGTGGAGCGGTGGCCGGCGATGCAGTAGTCGACGCAGGCCGGGGCCAGGGCGGCGGCCGCCAGCAGGCCGGCGAGGGCGATGACCCCGTCGACGACGACCGGCACCCGGGCGGCGGCGCCGGCGACGATGAAGCCGGCGATGGCGGCGATCTCCAGGCCGCCGACCGACGCCAGGACGTCGAGCGGGCGCCGGCCGCGAGCCCGGTACGCCGCCGCTTCCACCACCAGGATCTTGCGGATGAAGGTGGCGTCGTCGATGCCGGTCCCCCGGCCGGTCACGTCGGCCGGCGGCCTACCGGTGAGGGCGGCGATGAGGGCCGCCGAGGCGGTGGTGTTGCCGATGCCCATGTCGCCGGTGACCAGGCAACGGGCGCCGGCCGCCACCGCCTCGGCGGCGACGCCGGCGCCCACGTCGAGGGCCTGGCGGGCCTCGTCGACGGACATGGCCGAGCCCCAGAGCAGGTTGGCCGTCCCGTGCCTGACCTTGCGCTGCAGCAGCCCGGGGGCCGGCGCCAGGTCGGCAGCCACGCCCACGTCGACCACGACCACCTCGGCGCCGGCGTGGCGGGCCAGCACGTTGACCGCGGCGCCGCCGGCGCAGAAGGCGGCGACCATCTGGGCGGTGACCTCCTGGGGCCAGGGCGTGACGCCCTCGACCAGCACCCCGTGATCGCCGGCGAACACGGCGACGGTCGCCGGCGCGGGGACCGGCGGCGGGCAGGCGCCGGCGATGCCGGCCAGCTGGATGCCGACCGTCTCCAGGCGACCGAGGGCGCCCCGCGGCTTGGCCAGCCGGTCCTGCAGTGCTGCCGCCTCGGCGCCGGCGCCGGCGTCGAGAGGGGTGAGGCGGTCGACCGCCTCGTCGAACCCCGTGCCCGTCGGTTCGCTCGCCGGCTCGCTCACCCGCCAGCCGGGAGGGACGGCTCGGGCCGGTGGGCGAACATGAGGCGGTTGAAGATAAAGAACTTCCCGACCCAGAGGATGCCGAAGGCGGCGAGAGCGGCGAAGTTCACGACCAGCCGGGCCCCGAGGACGGAGCTGGTGATGTGGTGGGCGTTGGTCTCGGCGAAGTCGGCCGCCCAGGTGGAGAAGATGAGCCCCAGCAGGGCCAGGCTCCAGAAGGGGATGATCTCCTTCATCAGGTGCGACTTGCCCGACTTGCCCCACGCCCACTTCCGGTTCAGGTAGTACGACGGCACCGCCGACACACACACAGCGATGATGTTGGACGTACGGGCCGAATAGAACGACTGGGCGACGAACAGCACGATCTGGGAGACGATCACCGAAATGACCGACACCAGGCTGTAACGGATCATCTTCCGCCCGCCGGGCGTGCGCGATCGCTCGAGCAGCGAGCGGGGGGAGAGGACCACCATCGTGATCGTATCGGCAGCTTGCGACGACCAATCAAGCCACACCCTGCGTTCTGGTTGCACCTACCCGCGCATACGGTGGTCAACTGCAACCAGAACGGGTGATGTCGCACCCCCTCGGCATTCTTGGCGGATGGACCGGATCAACGAGCTGGCTGAACGACAGCACAGCCTCATCGGTCGCGAGCAAGCGCTCGCCCATGGCATGACCATCCGCCAGATCGAGGGCCGGCTACGGAGCGGCCGCTGGAACATTGCCGCCAGAGGCGTCTACCGAGTGGCCGGCGCCGCTCAGACGTGGGAGCAGCGATTGCTGGCTGCGGTGCTGGCGGCAGGACTCGGCGCCGCGGCCGCACGGCGATCGGCTGCGGCTCTATGGCACCTGCCAGGGTTCCATCCCGGACCGATCGAGGTGACACAGGGTCGGGCGCTGAGCGTCCGGACGCCGGCCACAAGACTCCATGACTCACGGTTCCTGCCGCCACACCAGATCCGCGTGGTGGACGGCGTCCCAACCGTCTCGGTCGAGCGCACCGTGCTGGACCTGTGTGGCAGCGAGCACCCCAAGCGGGCGGAGCGCGCCCTCGACAACGCCCTGGCGATGAAGCTGACCACCGTCCAGCAGCTTGGCCAGATGCTGGCCGAGACCGGGCGGCGAGGGCGGGAGGGGACGGCGCTGACCCGGGAGCTCCTGGCCGTACGCGCCGCCGACTACGTCCCGCCGGCGAGTGCACTCGAGGCCCTGGTAGTGGCGGTGCTGGAGGCCTACGGGATCGAGCAACCGGAGCGGCAGGCGTCCGTGGGCGGCACCACGGCACCCATTGGCCGGGTGGACTTCATCTTCCGCGCCGCACGGCTCGTCATCGAAGCCGACAGCCGGCGGCACCATTGGAGTTGGCTCGACGTGGAAGCCGACCATCGCCGGGATCTCCTTCTCGCCGCCGCCGGCTGGACGATCGTGCGAGTGAACTGGCACCAGCTCGTCCAGGAGCCGGAACTATTCGTCGCCGCCGTCCGGGCCCACCTCCGCCGCGCCGCCGCCTGAACTGGTTGCACCTACCCGTCATATATGCGGGTAGGTGCAACCAGAACGAGGGGGGAGGCGGGGGTAGCCTCGCTTCGTGAGCCAGCAGACCACGGTGGAGGCCCTGGGGATCGCGGTGGCCGCCGGCGTGCCGGTGCTGCTGTGGGGCGCTCCCGGCACGGGCAAGACGTCGGCCATCACCGCCATGGCCGCCGGCATGGGGGTGCCGTGCGAGACGGTCATCGCCGCCATCCGGGAGCCGTCGGACTTCGCCGGCCTGCCCATCGTGACCGCCGGCGAGGTGCGGTTCGCCCCGCCCCGGTGGGCCCAGCGGCTGGCGGCGGCCGAAACGGGCGTGCTGTTCCTCGACGAGATCTCCACCGCCCCGCCGGCGGTGCAGGCAGCGTTGCTGCGGGTGGTCCTCGAACGGGTCGTGGGCGACCTACCCCTCCCTGAAGGCGTGGTGGTGATCGCCGCCGCCAACCCGCCCGAGCAGGCGGCCGACGGGTGGGACCTGGCCGCTCCCCTGGCCAACCGGTTCTGCCATCTCGACTGGACGGTGGAGCCGGCGGCGTTCGCCCAGGGGCTGGTCAGCGGGTTCGAGGCGCCCCAGGTGCCCACGTTGCCCCCCGATTGGGAGAGGGAGATCCCCTACACCCGGAGCCTGGTGGCGGCGTTCATCAACGTCCGACCGGGCCTGGCGTGCGAGCTCCCGGCCGACGCGGCACGGGCGGGACGGGGCTGGCCCAGCCCCCGCACCTGGGACATGGCCGCCCGCCTCTGGGCTGCGGTCAACGCCGCCGGCGCCAGCACCGAGGCCGAGACCGCGCTCCTCACCGGGGCCGTCGGCGAGGGGCCGGGCATCGAGCTGCTCATGTGGCACCTGGAGATGGACCTGCCCGACCCCGAGGACGTCCTGGCCGACCCCGACGCCTTCGAGATGCCCGAGCGCCACGACCGGGCCCACGCCGTGCTGTCCTCCGTCGCCGCCGCCGTCGCCGCCAACGCCACCGGCCCCCGCTGGCTGGCGGCGTGGAAGGTCGTGGGCAAGGTGGGCGAGCACGCCCCCGACGTCGGCGCGGTGGCGGCGCGGGTCCTGGCCCAGTGCCGGCCGGCCGGCGTGGCCGCGCCGCCCGAGGTCAAGCTCTTCCTCCCCCTCCTCAAGGACGCCGGCTGGCTGGACGGGGCGCGCAACTGACCGCGGAGGGCTAGCCTTGATCCTCCCGTGGAGCTCAACACCCACAAGCTGCTGGCGGCCCGGCTGTGGGCGGTCCGCCGCTACCCGTACCTGACCGCCGCACTCTTCGCCTCCCCGGTGATCTCGTCGCCCGGCGTCAAGAGCGCGGCCGTCGACGCGTCGTGGCGGCTCTACGTCGACCCCGAGTTCGTGGAGCGCACCAGCGTGCCGATCATCGGCGGGCTCCTCGTCCACCACGCCGGCCACCTGGTGCGCGACCACGCCGGCCGGGCCAAGCACGCCGGCGTCCATGGGGGCTCGGGCAAGGACTGGGCCCTGGCCGCCGACGCCGAGATCAACGACGACCTGATCGGCACCGGCCTACGCCTGCCCGACGACCGGATCACGCCCCACGACCTGGGCTGGAAGGCGGGCCGCCTCGCCGAGGAGTACTACCGCGCCCCCCACAACGACACCGACAGCGAGCCCGACTGCGGCAGCGGGTCCGACAGCCACCACCGGGAGTGGGAGCTGGAC
>Ga0247713_1000490_pt1 | contig 24011 bp, 24 predicted proteins | sample 21E_NmetaG_FD_189936 | JGI IMG/M metagenome (GOLD analysis project Ga0247713, IMG submission 189936) | Soil microbial communities from hillslope of Landscape Evolution Observatory, University of Arizona, Oracle, AZ, United States - 2-1-E_N | ecosystem: Engineered > Artificial ecosystem >... | reverse complement strand
GTCCTTCGAGCACCACCGCGTCCACGACGTAGCGAGCCAAATCCATGAACACCTCCGAGGTAGGTGTCCACTATGTCTCGCGACATCCGTCCGCTATCTCGTGAACTCACACACCCTCGGCTCCACTTGATCTAACGGTGCGCGAATGTAGCAGTCCGGTACCTCTGTCCCACATCGGCTCCGGTACCCGTGTCCCACTGTCCGGCCCGGCTTGGGCTCCCGGGCGACAGTGGCTTCGGCACGCATGTCCCACCGATTCCACCAATCTGAGCCCTCACCTGATCTTTACTTGCGCTCAAACGAGCCGAGGAGGATCGGGTCATGCTTGCGGAGCTTCCGGTGGTTGAGCAGCGCTATCTGGCGGTGCGGGAGGTGCTGGACACCGGGGCCAGCATCACCGACGTCGCCACCCGCTACGGAGTTGACCGGCGTACTGTGCACCGCTGGCTGGTGCGCTACGCCAACGAGGGCCTGCCCGCCCTGGCGGACCGCAGCTGCAAGCCGGACCGCTGCCCTCACCAGATCACGCCTGAGGTGGAGGCGCTGATCGTCTCACTTCGAAGGGCTCATCCCGGCTGGGTTCCTCGAACCCTACTCGTCAAGCTGAGGGCCCAGCTACAGGTGGCTCCCTCCCGGTTGGCGATCTACCGCTGCCTGGTTTGCCACCGGCTGATCGAGCCCCAGCCGCGGCGGCGCAAGGTCAAGGACTACCGGCGTTGGGAGCGCAGACGTCCGATGGAGCTGTGGCAGATGGACGTCATGGGTGGAGTCTTCCTGGCCGACGGCACCGGGCTGTCGGTGGTGACCGGGATCTCGACTACTCGAGGTTTTGTGTGCTCGCCAGGCTGGTAGTGCGGGCCACCGCTCAGCCGATGTGCGACGGGCTGCTGGGTGCGCTGTCCACCCATGGGGTTCCCGAGTCGATCCTCACCGACAACGGCAAGGTCTTCACCGGAAAACACGCTCAAAAGCCGGCGATCGTGCAGTTCGACCGGATCTGCAACAACAACGGGATCCGCCACATCCTGACCGCTCCGTACTCGCGACCACCACCGGCAAGATCGAGCGGATCCCAAGGACCAAGGTCACATCCGGGACGATGGCCATGGGGCGAGATCTCTCCAGGAATTCCTCCTTGGCCTCAATCTCTCTCAGCCAGGAGTGGATCGCCAGCCCGGAGGACTCACAAAGCTGTACCACTGCTCCGTAGATTCCGGTAAGCCCGGCGGCGTGGCGCAGGAACAGCTGATTGGGCTCGTCCCGCTCGCCGCTCCTAGGAACTGGCTCCCCCCGGTGGTAGGAGTCGGCCAAGCGGGTCGGCCACCAGTGAAATGCGGATCTGCCCCGCTCGACGTAGATGGAGCTTTTGCCGGCGATACCGAGACTACGGAGTCTTTCCAGGCGATAACTAACCGTACGCTCGGGAATTCCCACAAGCTTGTGAAACTGCTGAGTAGTAACGACCCGGTGTTCAGAGAGAAGATGAACAATCTCTTTATCAGTATCTGAGAGCAAAGATAAAGACTCCGATCCGGAAAGCGATTTGAAACTGGAGAAGGTGGAGTTCCTGGAAGTACGCCTGTTCCCAGTTAGAGGAAAGGACGAACCCTCTTCAAATCGTTGAGAATCCAAAATACCTATCTAAGCCCATAGGACAACTGTCGGTGGCGCGTGTAGGAATGGCTGACGTAGCGCTCCCAGCGTCATTTGCGGAATTGGAGTTGCCAATGCCGGAGGGAGCCATCGGCAAGGTTGCGGCAAGGTGCCGATCTTGGGGCACCTCCAGCTGGCGATCTCCATCGTGAATACGGTGAATCTGTCGAATCATGGCGGCTAGAGCCGCGCCGCGTCCTCGCGCTCGGCCGCGGCCATGTGAACTAGCTTGGGGCCGCGAGTAGTGGCCGCTGCTAATCGGCACGGGTGCCTCAGGGGGTCGCTTCGGTGACGGCGTTGGGATCGGTGCCGCACCCGGGGTCGGCCAGATCCACCAATCCGTCACCATCCTTGTCGAGCGTGTCCTTGCACGCCGGCACCGGACCAGCGCCGCCGTCTTCGCATCGATACGATACGATTGTGCCGTCTCACGCTTCCCCAGGAACGTCAGCGGTGAGAAGTGTGAGCATGCGGGTACCGCGGACGCAGGCGCTCGATTAGCCAAGGAGAGTAGGGAGCTATGCCTGATACACCAGGAGCCCCGCCAGTGTCGGACGAAGAACTGGAGCGGCCGGACGAGAACGACCCCGGCGAGGTCGCAACCAGCTTTCCCACCATTGGGGTGGGCTGGTCCGGCCGGGACAAGGAGGATGAAAACGATCGGTCGGAGTAGCGCGAGACGAACCACGGCGGCGGTCCGGTTCCCCGGGGCGTTGAACGGGGCGGTGAGCCCAGTCCCGGTTTCATCGACCTCTGCCGGCCAGCCCTGAGCCGCGAACGCCTCGGCCATCATGCAGGCGGCAGCTCCGACGTGTCCTGGGCATCGACGCATTGCGGGTCAGCCAGGTCGATGTAGCCGTCACTGTCGTTGTCGAGGCCCTCGCTGCAATGGACGTTGAACGGGGTCTCAAGCGTTGAGCCAGCTGCTTGGCAGCCCGGATCCGCTGCGTCGAAGAACCACTATTCTTGGCGTCGCGCTCACATGGCTTGTCGTCAAGAGCCATCCACGCGGACTGTCGGAGCGGTAAGGGTCGGAAGTTCAGAATGGTTCGCGCACCGTTCTCTTAAGACCACACACCCTCGGCCCACAGGTGTCGTGCCCGTTCTCCGGGTGATGCCTGACACCTGCTCTCCCGGTTATTCGACAGGCGTCGAGTGGGAGAGTGGCCTGTTCCGGTGAACTTCTCACCCGGGTCAAGGTTCGCCCGATGCCCGTTCACTGGGGAATGCGTTCGAGCCTAAGATTGCTGGCAAATGTCCGAGTCGAAAACCAAGCCACGACTTCCGCCTCGCTGGTTTGTCCGGCTTGCCTGGGCCACCCATCGGCGCGTGTACCGCATGACGGGCGGCCGCCTGGGTCTGTGGCGGCCAAAGCCCAATGGGTGGGGCGTTATGCGGCTCAACACTGTCGGGCGGCGGACCGGCCTCGAACGCAGTGTCATGGTCGGCTATATCGAGGATGGGCCGAACCTGGTCACCATGGCGATGAACGGATGGGGCCAGGGCGAGCCGGCGTGGTGGCTGAATCTGCAATCCCACCCCGACGCTCGGGTCGACCTCACCGAGGGGCCGCGCCTGGTCACTGGCCGATCCGCCCGAGGGGAGGAGCGGGAGCGGCTGTGGTCGCGGTGGCGGGAGATAGACAAGAACCTGGACGCCTACGCTGCACTCCGCCCGACGGAGACCGCGGTGGTCATTTTGGAACCGCGAAGCTGAGGTCGGTGGCGGGGCGTTCGCCGGCTTAGAAATAAGGACCTTCCACGCCCGGCCTGTAGGTAGGATGATCCGCTGATGGCCTCCAATGTCGGCCGGGAACGAAAGCCGATCACCGTTCTGTTCGCGGACATCGTAAATTCCACCGCGATGGCGGAGCGCATTGACCCGGAGGACTGGGCGGCCACGATGAACGGCGCATTCGACCTCATGGCGCAAGCCGTCCAGAGGTACGAGGGCACCGTCGCACAGTTCCTCGGCGACGGCATCCTGGCCTTTTTTGGCGCCCCGGTTGCGCATGAGGACGACCCGCAGCGGGCGGTGTGGGCTGCGCTGCACATGCTGGACGCGTCGGCAAAGTTCGGCTCCGGGCCGGCAGACACCGGCGAGCCGGGGCTCAGGATTCGAATCGGCATCAACACCGGTCCGGTGATCCTGGGCAGGGTGGGAAGCCTGGAGTCGGGGACCTACTCGGCGATGGGCGACACGCTGAACACCGCGGCCCGTGTCCAAACCGCTGCCGCCCCTTCCTCGGTGGCCGTGACCGAATACACCTACCGGCTCGTTGCCCCGGCATTCGAGGGTGAGGACCTGGGCGAGATTACTGTGAAAGGCAAGGCTGCGCCGGTCCACTGCTACCGAATAACGGGCCCCCGGACCGCGGACCAATCGATGGATTCAGCAGGCTTGCTGGATAGCCCGATCATCGGGCGGGAGAGCCAGTTGGCCCGCCTTCGACAGCTGACCTCTGCGTTGGAGAAGGGCCGCGGAGGTGCCGTGTTCGTCGTCGGCGAGCCGGGCATCGGGAAAAGCCGCTTGATCCGGGAGGTCAAATCGTCGGTTTCCTCCGCCGATCCGGGGCTGCTCTGGTTGGAGGGCCGGGCCCTTTCGTACGGGAGCAGCGTCCCCTACGGCCTGGTCGTGCAGATCGTGCGCTCGATGTTCGGCACCGGCCTGGCCACCGACCCCGAGGAGGCCGCCGCGGTTGTCGCCCGGGTCCTGGAGGAGCTGATCGGTCCGGGCGACTCCGCCGGAGCCTATCCCTACATTGCTCATCTGCTGTCGATCCCGGTCGCAGATGGGGCACTGCCGGAGGGCATCGCGCCGGAGGCGCTCCAACAAGGCTACGTCGACTCTTTGACGTTGCTGCTGAGCGCAGCTGCCGACCGCCGGCCGATCGTGATCCTGTGCGAGGACCTGCATTGGGCCGACGCATCGTCTACCGCATTGCTCTCCAAGCTCTTGCCGGTTGCCCGCCGCGCCCGAGTGTTGTTCCTGGCGTCGACCCGCCGTGAGCCGCGCAGTGCCGGCTGGCGCCTGCTGGCAGAGGCCCGAGACATCTTTGGGGAAGCCCTCACGAAGCTGAATCTCGACCCTTTTTCGCCCACCAAGTCGACGGCGCTCTGCGAGCAACTTCTCGGCAAGTCGATGCCCCCCGAACTGAGCGAGTTTGTATTCGACGTCACCGAAGGCAATCCTTTGTTCATAGAGGAGGTGCTCCGCAGCTTCGTTGAGTCGGGGGCCTCCGCCGAGCCGGACTGGAGCGCCCCGTCCACGGGCGCCCTGCTGGAGGGCTCTCCTTCTCTGCACAGCCTGATGCTGTCCAGCATCGACCGGCTCCCCGAGCAAGCAAGGCGGGTGCTGAGGGTTGCATCGGTCATCGGAAGGGAGTTTTCGATGGACCTTCTGGTCAAGGTCGTCGAGGAGATTGACGAGCCGTTGGACGTGTCGCGCGAGCTGTCGTCACTCGAGGCGAGTGGGGTAGCAGGCGTCAGTGAGGTGCACCCGGAGCTTCAGTACTCCTTTCGTCATGCCCTGCTTCAGGAGGCCGCCTATGGATCGCTTTTGAAGTCCGAGCGCAAGAAGCTGCACGCTGCAGTGGGGACCGCGCTGGAGAAGGTCTACCCCCAGCGAACCGACGAGCTGGCGGCTTTGCTCGCCCGCCATTTCGGCGAGGCCGGGGAGGACGGGCGCACCCTCGCCTACTCCGTCGTGGCAGCAGACGCCGCCTTTACCCGGTATGCGTCCTCGGAAGCTGCAGCGCATTACGCCCGAGCGGTGGAGATCGCCACTGAGTCGGCGCAAGACCATGATCTGATCGTCCACCTTTTCCTGCGGCTCGGCCGGGCGTTGGAGCTCACCGACCGCTACGACAAGGCGATCGGGGCCTATCAGCAACTCCAGGAGCTCGGCCGAGCCAGGGGCTCCCAGGGTCTGGAGCTCGCCGGACTGGTAGCCGGAGCAACCGCTCTGGTGACACCCACGGGCAGGCAGGACATTGGTACGGCCGAGCAGTGGGCACGGCAAGCGCTGGAACTGGCCCGGCTGACCGGCGACCGCGCCGCCGAAAGTCGAAGTCTTTGGAACTTGATGCTGGCCTACAACTTCAGTGGCGGCGACCCGGTCGTTGCCGTCGAATTCGGAGAAGCTGCGCTCGAGATAGCCCGGCAAGTCGGAAGCAAAGAGCAGATAGCGTCCACATTGCTGGACCTGCATTGGGCCTACCTGGGCAGCGGCCAGATGGATCTGTCGTTCGCCGCGCTTGATGAAGCCATCGACCTCTGGCAACAGGTCGGGGACAAGGTGATGCTGGCGGACAGCCTGTCTTGTGCCTCCGGCCTGAAGCTGTTCATCGGGGACTTCCAGGGAACCATCGCCGATGCCGAGGAGGCGCGCCTGCTGAGCGAGGAATCGGGAAGCCTGTGGGGCCAGTCGTTCTCCCTGCTCTACGTCGGGTATGCCCTTCAGGAGTTGGGGCGTACTAACGAAGCCATGGACACAATGAGGGAGTGTGGCCGGCTGGCGGAGCACAGCATTACGACCGCCGGCCAGGTGGTGACAGGCTCCGATCTTGGCCTTCTGCTGGTCCAAACCGGCTCTCGGGAGGAGGGCGTTGCCATCGCGCAACGGGCGTGGGAGCTGTCTCAACAAGGTTCCGGCGTCTACCGGGCCTGGGCGGCAGCGGCCCTGGCTCGAATCAACGTCCTGCTGGGAAAGGTCGACGAGGCGGCTTCCATTCTCCAAATGATCGACCCCGGCGCAGGGGGACTGTTCATGCCGCTGCCCACCCGGTTTCCCCTGGGGCTAGCCAGGGGCGACGTGGCTCTTGCGCAGGGAGACGCCGAGGGATGCCTGTCCATGAGCCGGTCACTGGCCGGCGAACTTGCCAGACTGCATCTCAAGTTCTGGCTTCCACAGGCTCTGCTGATGCAGGCCCGAGCGAGCCGGGCTTTAGGCGAGGTCGAGTCGGCAATCGCACTGTCGGAGAGGGCGCGAGCGACCGCAAGTGAGATGGGGTCGTTGTGGAGCCTTCGGCCGATAGAGGCGTTGCTGCAGGAGCTTCGCGCACAGAGCAGCAGCCGTCGAGGTTAGCTAGCGAGGTAGAAATCCCGAGGTAATGCGTCAGGCTTGATGTAGCAACCCATCGCCCCTGTGTACCGGGGCGAACCCCGTTCTATTGCATCTGTGAGTTCGGGCTTGCGGAGGGTACGACATCGGCCGAAGATCAAAGAGGGCTCCAAGTCAAGGCCGCTGCTGCGAACCAACTACTGATCGCCTCGGCGCCGCCCCTCCGTAGCGTGACGCTGAGGTCGAACCCAGACTTTGGCCTACCGAACAAATCCTCTCTTAACGCCTTATGGAAGTACTTGCAAGATCAAAGCGCAAAAGATTCAGACTCGTCCTACCCTTGTATTAGCGATCGAGGAGGATCAAAATGGCATTTTCAGACAGAACTAAGAGCGCAATGAACCAACAGCTCATGCGCGAGATCGAGGCGTCCTACGCCTACCTGTCCATGGCGGAGTACTGCCACTCCAAGGGTCTGACGGGGTTCGGCAAGTGGCTTGAATCCCAGTCCCAGGAGGAGTGGGAGCACGCAATGAAGTTCCGCCACTTCATCCAGGACCGAGGCGAAACTGTCCAGTTCGATGCAATCCGGGAGCCCTTGAGCGGCTTTGACTCGGTGCTGGACGTATTCGAGCGGGCTTTGGACCAGGAGCGGGCAGTCACCCAGAACATCAACGACCTGTACGCTCTGGCCACCGACGAGAAGGATTTTGCCAGCCAGTCGTTCCTGAATTGGTTCGTGGACGAGCAGGTCGAGGAGGAGAAGTCGGTCATGGGCATCATCGACTGGCTCAAGACCATGGCGGACTCGCCGCACGGTCTGTACCTGCTGGACCGGGAACTGGGCGGCTCGCTCGAGGCGGGCATAACCCCCGGGGTCGGCGCGCCATCGGGCAGCGGCGACGGGCTTGCCTAACAGACCACCGGACAACGCAGACGCGAGGGCTGGCTAAGAGCCCGTCAAGCGCAGCGCATCAGCAACAAGGAGCCCCTCAGGGGCTCCTTGTGCGTTGTGGGTACCGCCCGCACGGCAGCACCGGGCTCTCCATCCGGCGAATGCTCGCACAGCTGCGTGAAGGCATGAGCATCTTCTTTAGCTCTGAACCGACGATCAGGGCCACTGCAAATCTGGGAATTTGTCTTTTTCGTGAAAGTTGCTCTCGTTCCTGCCGATAAGAGTCTGGAATGGCGCCGGGGGAGCGATGCATACAGGAGCGAATTCCATAGGATCGTCACGGTCTTCGGGTGACACGCCAACAAAAGCAAAAGGCGGCGGGTGCCCCATTCCGTTGGAGCTGCTGCCGCAAGCCGCGGTGGTGCTGGATGGCGGGGGCCGGTTAATCAGGCAAAATCGGCTGGCCAACGCGGCCTTCGGGGGCCCCGCTGCAGACGACGATTCTGCGGTCGCCAGCGCCCTCGCGGAGGTGGGGGCATTCAGGACCTGGCTGGACGCCGGATCGGCGGAGGTCTTTCGGTGCCCTCTGCGGGTTTACCGCGGGAACGGAGTGCCTGTAACCGTCGAGGTAAGCGCTCGACGCATCGAGGGGTCGGACTCGGTTCTCTGCCTGGTCCACGAACCGGCCCGGGAGCTGGTCGCCTTCCGGGCGCAGCGGTACTTCGACGTCGCCTTCGACGCCGCCCCCATTGGCATGGCCCTGTTCAACACCGACGGCGAGTACGTCCGGGTCAACTCGGCGCTCTGCGCCTTTCTGGGCCGCTCCGAGGATGACCTGTTGGGCCGGCGCGACCAGGAACTGACCCACCCCGACGACCGCCCGGCCGACGTCGACGCGGCTTGGCGAATTTTGCGCGGGGAACTGTCGACCTGGCAGTGCGAGAAGCGGTTCTTGAGACCCGACGGATCGGTGGTGTGGGCGATCGCCAATCTGACGTTCCTGCGGGATGCCGACGGCAATCCGATGAGCTGGATGGGTCAGTTCCAGGACGTTACCCAGCGCAAGGAGTCCGAGGAGTTGATGGAGCGCCAGAGGCGCCAGCTCGCAGAAGCCCAATCGCTCGCCCGGCTCGGCCGGTGGGAGTGGGACCTTTCGACCGACCGGATCGAGTTCTCCGACGAACTCTGCCGCATCTACGGAATCGAGCCGGGCGGGGGTCCGCTCACCTTTCAAGCCGTCCTGGAGCGAACCCACCCAGACGACCGCCGGCTCGTGCAAGAGATGGTCGAAAGTGCCTACGCCACCGGGGAGCCGTTCGAGTTCGAGCACCGCATCGTGCAGCCCGACGGCACCGTGCGGGTGAACTACGGCCGGGGAGAGGTAGTGCTCGACGACGACGGAAATCCCATAGGGATGTTCGGCACCGGTCAGGACATCACCGATCTCAAGCAGGCGTACCTTGCCCTGGAGGCCAGCGAACGCCAGACCCGGCAGATTCTCGAGAGCGCCCACGACCCCTTCGTCTCAATGGACGAGAACGGAAGAATCATCGACTGGAACCCGGCCGCCGAAGCCCTTTTTGGCTGGACCCGGGACGAGGTGCTCGGAAGGGAACTGTCGGCCACCATCCTGCCGGTCCGGGAGCGGGAGGCCCATCGGGCCAGCCTGCAAGGGTTGGTGGACACCGGCACAACCAAGGTCGTCGGGCCGCGCCTGGAGACGGCAGTGACCCATCGGGACGGGCATGAGGTGCCGGTAGACTTCACGCTCTCCGCAATCCGGGGGCCCGGCGGCTACACCTTCAATGCCTTTTTCAGGGATCGCACCCCCCAGATCGAGGCGGAGGCTGCGATCTCGGCTGCCCGAGACTCGGCCATCGAAGCATCCCGGCTGAAGAGCAACTTCCTCGCGAACATGAGCCACGAGATCCGAACGCCGATGAACGCGGTTATCGGCATGACCGAGTTGCTACTCGATTCGGAACTGTCGGACAGTCAAAGAAAATACGCCTCTACGGTACGGATCGCCAGCGAGGCGCTGCTCGAGATCATCAACGACATCCTGGACTTCTCCAAGATCGAGGCCGGCAAGTTTCGGCTGGAGCCCCGGGAATTTCAGTTCCGCAAGCTCGTGGAAGAAGTCGGCCTAATTGTGAGGACCGCGGCGGAGGTCAAAGGGCTTCGACTCTCCACCTTTGTGGACGAAAGCTGCCCGGAAGTCGTGGTCGGAGACCCGGGCCGGCTTCGCCAGATACTCATCAATCTCTTGGGCAACGCGGTGAAGTTCACGCCGGGCGGCGGCGTGACCCTGCGGGCTATGCCCGACGGGGTTTCGCCGGCCGGTTCCCTGGTTCGCTTCGAGATCGTCGACACGGGGGTGGGGATTCCCGAGGAGGCGCAGGAAGAGCTGTTCCAGGCGTTCTACCAGGTCGATTCGTCGCTCACCCGCGCCCACGGCGGGACCGGGCTCGGGCTGGTGATCTCGAAACAACTGGTGGACCTCATGGAGGGTGAGATCGGGGTGAAGAGCCGGGTCGGCGAGGGGAGCACGTTCTGGTTCTCGGTTCCGTTCCAGCCCGCAACCGGAGCCGCCCGAACGAACCCGGAAGCCGAGGAGCTGTACCCGGTTGCCGCCGGGGCGGCCGTCCTGGTCGCCGAGGACAACGAGGTCAATCAGCTGGTAGCGGTTTCGATGCTGACCAAGCTGGGATATCGCAGCCACGTTGTCGCCAGCGGGGGAGAGGCCATTGAAGCTCTTTCCGAGGATGACTACGCGGCTGTGCTGATGGATTGCCAGATGCCGGGCATGGACGGCTTCGACGCCACTCGGGAGATCCGCCGCAGGGAAGGCAACCGCCGCCGCACCCCGGTGATCGCGATGACCGCGGGAGCGATGAACGGCGACCGGGAGCGGTGCCTGAGCGCGGGGATGGACGATTACATCACCAAGCCGGTTCGCATTGAGGAGCTGGGCAGGGTGCTCCAAAGGTGGTCCGGCCGGCGGCCTCCCCGTTCGCGCGGCGTGATTGGATCCAGGACGGGAAGGAGATAACTAGAAAGGAAATCCACGAGTGAAAGGACAGCGCATGGCTGAGGACCGCGAAGACCAGAGGTTCAGGGGCATCGGCGGGGCGGAGCGGGAGAAGACCGTGGCGGAGATGCCGGTCAGCAACCGGGAGATCGAAGAGATCCGTGCCAAAAGGCGAGAGGTGGAGGAAGACCTGGAAGAGATGAAGTCCGAAACCGAGCGTCCTCTCTAATAAGCCCCGCTCAGTCGAAGTCGAAGATCACCGAGGGGCCGCTGTCCAGTTCCTCGATCTGTGCCGTCACCCTGACCAGGCCCGCCCGGACGTTCTGTCCGTAGGCATCCAAACCCAGCCCTCCGCTTGATTCCATGCCCAGATCGGCGTGCCGGCGGGCGCTATCGAAATCCCCGAGCTTGCGGTAGCCGTCGGCGAGGTTAAGGTGCAGAGACGGATAAAAAGCGTGGAGCGCGGCCTCCGAGGGGCGGGTCGCGTCACCCTCGACGGTGGCGGACTCGGCGACCTGCAAGGCCCGCATGTCCCACCGGAGGGCCTCGTTCGGATCGGATTGGGTTTCGGCCAGGTAATGGGCGGTGAGGCAGCGGAAGAAGGGGTCGCCGTCCGGATCCAGTTCATCCCAAATTGCATGCAGCCTCCGCCGCCCTTCCAGATGTTCCGATCGGCAGTAAAGCCGGAAAGCCTCCCGAATCCGCTCCAGGGTGTCGTTTTGCGAATTCACAGGTACCTACTTTCGGGTGTCCAGCAATAGGGCGGCGGATACCCGCCGCCCTATTGCTACCATAAAGCCGCCTAACTAACCGTCGCCTCAGCGTACATGCCCTGGACGAAGTGAGGCGGGCCTCCCTCGACATCGGGCGCCTCCTCGGCCTGCGATTCTATGGCCTCTTCGTAGGCCGCCGGGTCTGCCCCGGTCGGCACGAAGCACAAGAAGACGTAGCGTCCGGCCTCGGCCAGGGTGCCGTCACCCTCCACCGTCTGGCCTTCCCCGCCGGGGAGGGCAACAATCACGGTTACCGGAGGGCCGCCGAGGGCCTGCTCGAGCTCAGCCTGCGGTAGCCTTGCCAGGTCGGCTGCCGGCCGGGTCTCTGAGCTGGGGAGCCTGAAGGCAACGATCTCGTGGACCTCACCGCTTGATTCGTTGGTCAGACTGAGCTCGGTGCCCGCGTCCATCTCGTTCGGGAAGCCGTCGAATGCGTAGTCCCGTGCGGTGATCTCGACGGTCTCTCCAGCTGCTGCGGTGGGAGTGGGAGTGCCGGCGCCGGTTGCCTCGTCGGTGTCCTCCGGGTCGTCGGTGGCGCAGGCACCCAGCACCAGGCAAAGCACCAGCGATATCCGCACCAGCTTTGCCGGCACGGCTGATCTAATCCTCAAAGTCTGCTCCTTCCGTCGGTTCCTGCTCTAGCGCTGCAAGTCTCCACCTACCGCGGGCAAAGGGCAATTGTTTTTCGGTGCTGGGAGGCGGGCCGGGAGAGCAAGCCGGCCGCATGGGAAATATTTCGGGCAATTGGGTAGTTAACAAAGTATGGAGTTCACGAACTGGATGTGCCCGGAGTGCTACGTCGTCCTCGAGGCCTACAACGAGGGCCAGGTCGAGGAGTGCCCCAAGTGCGGGGGCGAGATGCAGGAAGCCTTCCTTCAGGAGGAGACCTGAGGCACCGTTGACTCAGGGGTCCCTGGTCGAGCACAACTAAAAGTCTGTTAGGGCCAGTCGACGGCAATGGCCGGTAAGCCCGAGCGCTAGTACTCCCGTTCGATGTGTTTCGTGGCCGGTCCAAGCTCGTGGAGCAGTTTTTGGAGGGACATCACCTTCATTAGGTTGCCCTTGACCTTGATCTTGCCCTCCATGAAGGCCACCTGAGGGTTCAGTTCTCCCTTGTCCAGTTCCACCGCGGTCTCGTAGTCCTGGGTGATGGTCACGTCAGGGTCCTCGACCTCCCCCGATCCAACCAGCATTGCTCCTTTGTCGATCCGGATGAAGCTCTTCTTCTCTCCCACCTCGGGAAAGTCCTTGGTAATCACCTGCAGCACGACGTTATGGCCCTTGGCCGCCTTGGCGACATCCTCACTGTTCTGGAGGGCTTCGTTGGCCGCCTGAAAGTACTCTTCGGATTGAAACTTGACCGCCATCTAGGCTCCTTCTGTTCATTTGCGGGCTACCGCAAATCCGCCCCGACCCTACCCTCAGGCCCCCGCCAGGATAGTCCATGACGACGCCTGCGAGGGTCCGCCGGGGCGGGATGCGCCCGTCCGCGGCGGCTCCCTTACAGTAGAGGAATGGCGGGCAAACACGAACTCGAGGGCGAGGAGGTCGAATCGGGTCCCGGCAAAGTCGTGTTCCGGGTAGTTGCGGGGGTTGTGGGAATCGTATTGGTCGCGGTCGTCGGAACTTTGTTCATCAGGGCCTTGGGCAACGTCACCGGCGGCTGGCGGATTGCCGTGGCCGTCCTCATGGGCCTGGCGATTGCCCGGCTGGGCATTGGCTACTTCCACCATCTGACGCATCCGCCGCCGCCCGATCTCGCCCCCATGCAGGTAGACCCCCAGCTGCAGCTCAGCTACATCTGTGAGATGTGCGGCCTGGAACTGGCGGTGGTCGCAGTGGCAAAGGAACGAGCCCCCCGGCATTGCGGGGAAGCGATGGTCCTGATAAGGCGCGAGGAGGGTTAGGTCCCGGCTAACGCCACTGGGTGGCGATGGCGAAAGCTATCGCCACCATCGCCAACCCGCCCCCCAGGTACCAGTTGCTGTCCAAAACCGGGAAGGTTGTGCTGAACAGGTAGCGCGCCATGATCATGGAAAACCCGACGGCGATGAGTGTGAAGAAGGCGTAGGGAATCCATTTGGGCGAGGGCTTGGGCTTGGGCGGCGGCGGCGGGACGTAGCGGTTGCGCTTCGACTTTGACTTTGGCATGGCACTCCTCAGCTGTTTTCTAGAACGCATTCTACCGAGACCCGGCGGGCCACCGATTAGCGTGACTGTTGCGCACCGGGAGAGTGCTACCCTTAGGACCTATGGCTCTTCGTGTGGTCGGCCGCGGCTTCATCGGCTTCGGCACCTTGATTCTGTTGTTCCTCGCCTATCAACTGGTGGGAACGAACATCGTCACCGGCCGCCAGCAACGCGCCCTCGCGTCCGAGATCGAGCAGCAGTGGCAGGTAAGCCCCGACGAGGCGCCCGAGCTGGGCAGCGGCATGGGAATCATCAAGATCCCCAAGATCGGGGTGGACTCGATAGTTGTCGAAGGCGTGGAGGTCGAGGACCTGAAGAAGGGTCCCGGACACTACCCGGACACCGCTCTGGCCGGACAGCTCGGAAACATGGTGATCTCCGGTCACCGAACCACCTACGGGGCGCCCTTCTACCGGTTGGATGAGCTGGAACCGGGCGACGACATAATTGTCTACGATGCCAAGGGCCCGTACACCTACAAGGTGACCGAGTCCAAAGTTGTTCTACCGACCGAGATCGGGGTGATCGCGCCCTCGTCCGACGCCCGCCTGACCCTGACCACCTGTCATCCCCGCTTCTCCGCAGCTAAACGTTTGATAATTGTGGCTCAGCTTCAGGGCACGCCCACCGGCCTGCAAACGACCGATCCCGGGGTCGGGCCCCTGCCGGACGCGTAAAACCGCCGGATCGCTCTGGAACAAGGAGAAGTAAATGGCAGAAGGCGGCAAAAAGGCTTTGGTGTGGCTGTTGGTCATCGTGCTGGGACTACCATTCCTGTTTTATCTTTTCGAGTACGTCGTCCCTCGCTTCCTCCCGGCCAACTTCTAGCCCCGAGCACCAATCCGCCGGTGCGCGCCCTGCTGATAGACAACTTCGACTCGTTCGTCTTCAACCTCGCGCAGTACCTGGGATCGCTCGGGGCCGAGCCGGTGGTCGTCCGCAACGACGCCGCAGTTGAGGATCTGATAGCGCTTAATCCCGATGTCGTGGTCATTTCTCCGGGGCCGGGCCACCCCCGGGACGCCGGCTGTTGTGTCGATGCGATCCACGCCTTCGCCGGCCGGGTGCCGCTGCTCGGGGTGTGCCTGGGGCACCAGGCAATAGGGCTGGCCTACGGCGGCGACGTCGTCCGGGCAGCGGCTTTGATGCACGGCAAGACATCTGCTATTCAGCACACCTCGCAGGGGGTTTTCGCCGGCTTGCCGAACCCGTTTCCGGCCACCCGTTACCATTCGCTGGTCATCCGTCCGGATTCGCTGCCCGAGTGCCTGGAAGCCACCGCCCACACTGAGGACACGGTGATCATGGGCGTGCGTCACCGGGAGCTTGCGGTGGAGGGGGTCCAGTTCCATCCCGAGTCGATAATGACGCCGGCCGGGATGACGTTGCTGAGCAACTTTTTGAGTGTCGGGGTTTCCTAGGTAATACGGATCCGGACGGTGCCCCCACTGCAGGCCCTTTCGCCGGCCTGCGGGGTTTGGGTGCTGACGGTGTCGAAGACGGGGACCGGAAGCGCGTTTTGTACCTCGACCCGGAACCCCGCTCGCTCCAGGGTGGCCCGGGCAGCATCGGTCTCCTGGCCGATGACATTGGGCACTGCCGCGAGCGTGTTGATGGTGAGTGTGACCTGCGTCCCGGCAGTGACCTGGGCATTGGGCGCGGGATCCTGAGCCGCAACCGTGCCTCCGGCCCGGTCGGTGTCACAGGCCTGCTGGGTCCGGACGGTGAGGCCGGCATCGGTCAGTACTGCCTGAGCCTCCCCGTCGGGCAGGTCGACAACCGCAGGAACTGAGATCAAATCCCTTCCCGTGCTCACCACGAAGTTGACCGGTTCGCCTATCTCCAACCGGCCGGTTGCCGGGGTTTGGCTGATCACTCTTCCTTCGGGGACGGTTTCACTGGCCTCGGCGCCGACTTCGCCTACCGCCAGGCCGGCATCGATCAAAAGCTGGTCAGCCTCCTCGCGGGTCAGCCCGACCACGGTGGGGACATCCACCTCCTCGGGTCCGGTTGAGATGACCAACGCGACGACGGCGCCTTCGGTCACCCTGCGGCCGTCCTCGGGGTCCTGCGAGATCACCGAGAAGGCCGGCACATCGGAGCTCGGCTGGCGACGCGCCACCCTGGTGGTGAGCCCGGCATCCGCCAGCACCTGCTCCGCTTCCTCCAGACTCATACCGGTGACCCTGGGAACCGTGATATCGGGCGCTGCGTTTTGCGAGAACATCCAAAAAGCCATCCCGGCGAGGCCGATCGCGACCAGCACCGCCACGGTGATCAGTGCCTTAGCGATCCCCCGGCCCGGCTTGGCCCGGCGGGGCACAGGTCCCCCCATCATCACGCCGGTGGGCTCCGGCCGGTCGTGATACTGCTGTTGCGCCCGGTCGTAGGCGACGGCCCCCATGGTTGCGGTCTCCTCCTGCGAAGACATCAACGGGGTGGCTTCCACCTGCTGCCCGCGCAGCGCACGCTCGAGGTCCTGGCTCATCTGCTGGGCGGTCTGGTACCGGTTGTCGGGGTTCTTGGCCAGAGCCTTCATCACCACCGCCTCCAGAGCCGGCGGTATGTCCTCCGCCAGGGCCCGGGGCGGAGTGGGGTCCTCGGTCACATGCTTGTAGGCCACCGCCACCGGGGACTCACCTTTGAAAGGCACCACCCCGGTCAGCATCTCGTAGAGCACCACACCTACCGAGTAGATGTCGGACCGGGCGTCCACCGCCTTGCCCTGCGCCTGCTCGGGGGAGAAGTAGCTGGCGGTTCCGATCACCATCCCGGTCTGGGTGACGGTCATCGCGCCGTCGTGGGCGGCCCGGGCGATTCCGAAGTCCATCACCTTTATCTGGCCCCCGACCGTGATGGCGATGTTGGCCGGCTTGACGTCGCGGTGGACGATGCCTTTCTGGTGGGCCAGGTGCAACCCTCCGAGCACGTCCACCGCGATCTTCACCGCCTTGGAGATCGGCAGGGGCCCGGAGGCGCCGATGATGTCGGCGAGGGTGTCGCCCTCGACGTACTCCATGACGATGAAGTAGGTGCCGGCGTCGGATCCCCAGTCGTAAATCGCGACCACCCGGGGGTCGTTAAGGCTTGCCGCGGCCTGGGCCTCCCGCCGGAACCGCTCGATGAAGGCAGAGTTGCGGGCGAACTCGGGATGCATGAGCTTTAGGGCCACCAGCCGGTCCAGCATGCCATCTCGGGCCAGGAACACCTCGGCCATGCCGCCGGAGGCGATCGAGCTTTTTACCTGGTACCGCCCCCCGTATTGTTTGCCCGGCATTGGACTGTCCGGGTGCGTCACCATCCGGCTACGGAGCGGTGAGCCTGAAGAACCTGGCGGACCATCGGCGAAGCCACCCGGCCGCCGGTTTCGTCACTGCCCGGCCCCGAGCCCTCCACCATCACTGCAATCGCAATGCGGGGGGAATCCGCCGGAGCGAAGGCGATGGTCCACGCGATGCTGTCGTCGCCGGTGGCCCCGGTCTGGGCGGTTCCGGTCTTGGCGGCAACCTGCACGCCCGGAAGGGCGGCGGCCCGGGCGGTGCCGTTGGCGGCCACGTCGACCATCATGTCCTTGATCGTCGATGCGGTGGAAGCCGAAACGGCCCTCTTCCAGATCTTGGGGCTGGTCTGCTGGACCACCGAGCCCCGGGCGTCCTCGATCTGCTTTACCAGCTTGGGCTCCGGCACGTTGCCCCCGTTGGCTATCCCGGCGGCGACCAGCGCCATCTGAAGTGGCGTGGCGGCGACGCTGTACTGCCCGATCGACGAGAGCGCACGGAAGGCGGGGGACCGCAGGTCGTCGTCATCCGGCATCCGGCTGGCCACCGCGCTGATGTCCAACGGAGGCGTCTCGGTAAAGCCGAATGCCGCCGCCGTCTCCTGAAGGATGCCGGCCGGCATCTCGGCCGCCAGGCGTGCGAAGTAGGTGTTGCAAGACACCCGCAGCGCATCCCTCATGTCGCCCCCGCAGGTGCCTCCGCCGAAGTTGCGGATCACCCGGTCGGTCTGCGGCGGCTGGTACCCGCTGGAGGCGGGAAAGCTGGTGTCGGGGCCTATCCCGTTTTCGAGCGCCGCGGCAACCGTAATCACCTTGAAGGTGGACCCCGGCGGATAGGTGGAGCGCGCGGCCCGGTGGACCAGCGGGCGGTTCTCCTCGTCCTCGTTGAGGGCAACCCAAATGTCCTGCTGGCCCTGGGCCGAATGCTGGGAGAGCCCGTTAGGGTCGAACGAGGGCTTGGAAACCATGGCGAGGATCTGTCCGCTCACCGGGTCCAGGGCGACGATGGCGCCCTTGCGCCCGCCCAGGGCATCGTCTGCCGCCTGCTGTACCGCGGTGTCGATGGACAGGACCAGGGTGTCGCCTTTTTTGCCCTTTCCGAGCAGGCGGTCGCCGAGGTCCTGCATGGTAACCACCCCGCCCTCCCCGGTCAGATGCCGGTTGTAGGACCGCTCGAGCCGCTCACGCCCGTAGCGGATGGAGTAGTAGCCGGTCAGGTGGGCGAACAGCTCGGCTTTGGGGTAGCGGCGAATGGACTTCAACTCGGAATCGGGGGTGGGCTCGCTGATGGCCAGAGTATCCCCGTTGACCGACCGGATGGCACCTCGCTCGAGGGCATACTCCTTAAGCAGAAGCCGGGTGTTGGAGGGGTGGTTCGCCAGGCTTTCGGCCCGAACCAGCTGCAGCCAGGACAGGTTCACGAACACCAGGCCGAACAGAGCAAGCATGGTGAAACCAACCACCCGAATCTGTTTGTTCAACGGCCGCCTCCGGCCGCCAGGTTCATCTCGGTCGGCGGGGCCTGGCCGCCCGCGCGGCTAACTTCATCGGAAATCCTAAGGAGCAGAGCGATCGCGATGAAGTTCGACAGCAGGCTGGAGCCGCCGTAACTCATAAAAGGCATGGTAACCCCGGTCAGGGGAATGAGGTTCGTGACCCCGCCGACGATGAGAATCGTCTGAAAGCTGATCGTGAAGATGAGTCCGGCGGCCAGCAGGCGGGAGAAGTCGTCGCGGCAGCGGGTGGCCAGACCGAATCCCCGGGCCGCCATCAGGGCGTAGGCGGTCAGAACAGCGGCCGCGCCCACCAGACCCAGCTCCTCGCCGACGCTGGAGAAGATGAAGTCGGTGTGCACGCTGAACCGGATGAGGTCGGGACGGCCGAGCCCGAGGCCCGTGCCCCAGGCCCCGCCGGTGGCGAAGGCAAACAAGGACTGGACCACCTGGTACCCGCGGTCGTTTATGTAGGCAAAGGGGTCCCGCCACACCAGGATCCGGGCCTGGACGTGGCTGAACATCTGGGACGCGATAAACGCACCGAGGGCGAACATCGCCACCCCGCTGATCAGGTAGATCGGCCGGCCGGTGGCCATCCACAGCATCGCAACGAAGATCGCGAAGAACAGCAGCGACGACCCGAGGTCCTTCTGGTTGATCATGACCAGAAGCGACACGGCCCAGGCGGCCGCCACCGGTCCGAAGTGCCGGAGCGCCGGGACGCCCAGGGGGCCGATCTTGCGCGTGGTTACGGCCAGCAGCTCCCTGCGCTCGGACAGATACCCGGCGAAAAACAGCACCAGGGCGATCTTGCCCAGCTCGGAAGGCTGGAAGCTCAAGGGACCCAGGCGTATCCACAAGCGGGCGCCGTTGATCTCCCGTCCGATGAACGGAAGCGTCGGCAGCAGGAGCAGGACCACCCCGGCAAAGGCGAAGGTATACCGGTAGCGGGCCAGCGCCCGTACGTCTTTCACCCACCACAGGACGCCGATGAAGGCGGCGATCGCCACCACCAGCCACTGGGTCTGCGCGGCCGCCAGGCCGACGTTTTCGGTGGGGATCTCCAGCCGGTAGATCACCACAAAGCCGACGGCGTTCAGCATCAGTGCGATCGGCAAAAGCAGCGAGTCGGCTTTTGGGGCGAGCTTGCGGACGGCCAGGTGGGCGGTGGCATAGATCGCGGCATAGACCACCCCGTACAGGGCAATGCCGGCCGGCACGGTTGGGCTGCGTGACAACGAGGCGAGCCAGTACCCCCCGATCGCGATGACCAGGCTGATCACCATCAAAGAGACCTCGGTGTTGCGCCGGGCCGTGCCGGTGATCACCGCAAGCTACTCCGGGTTGCCTGCCGGAAAGACACGAGCATCAGGCCGGCGGGTCCCCGGCTGGTTGGTTGCCCGATTGCGCTCCCGGAGACGACTCGGAGCCCCCCGGTTCCGCTGGTTCAGGGGACGGCGAGGCGGCCAGCTTTTCGAGGTCGGCGACTATGGCCCGGGCGTCGCTTCGGCTGCTGGCCCGGATGCCCTCCCGCAGACGGCCCTGATACAGCTCGGGGAGGGAATCGCTGCGCAGTTCGGTGCGGGCGTCCAGCTCACTCAGCTCGATTCCGGCCACCGAACCGGGGACTCCGTTGAACACGGCAACCGTGCCGTTGTCATCTCCGACGTACCAGGAGTTGGCTATCGACATCCGGGCGAGAAAGATGCCGCCTGCCACCAGCGCAGCAATTCCGACGAGCCACACCAGCAACCTGGCCTTTCCCCGCGACCGCTGGGAAGACGAGGTGGAGCTGGAACGGATGGGCGATTGCGAAGGCGCAGGCTGCGAAGGATCCGGCTGGGAGCGCGCCGGCTGGGAGCGCGCCGAGCGGGACGGGCTGAGAGTCTGGACCGTGCTTGTATCTGACGAGCCGAGCGGGCCGGTATCGGTGAGCCCGGTGGAGGCGGCTGCCGAAGTGGCGTAGGACCCCGTGTTGTCGGTGGGCGAGCTCTTGCGGGCCGCGGGGAAGTCGACCACTACGGTGGTGACATTGTCGTTGCCCCCGGCGTGGACCGCCTCCTCGCACAGGCGTTCGGCGGCTCGCTGCGGACTACGTTCCTGCTCGAGGATGTTTTGAATCAGCTCGTCGTCGATCATCCCGAATAGCCCGTCGCTGCACAGCAGGACCCGGTCGCCGGGGGCCATGTCCAGCATGTGCACGTCGACCTCGACCTCGGGGTCCACCCCGAGTGCTCGCTCCAGATAGGACCGCTGAGGGTGGCGGTCGGCATCCTCAGGCATGATTCGCCCCTGCTGCACCAGCCGGTTGACCACGGTGTGATCGGTGGTGAGCCGGGTGAGCTGACCGTCGCGCAGCAGGTAGGCCCGGGAATCGCCGACGTGGGCGATTTGAGCCGAGCCTTCCTCCGCCCACATCGCGGTAAGAGTGGTCCCCATGCCGGTCAGGTCCGGGTCCTTGGCCGCCCTTTGGAAGATCGCCCGGTTGGCATTGTGAACGGCGTCGGAGATCGAGTCGGACTTGCTCAGCGCCTCTTCGAAGACCTCGATGGCGATGGCGGAGGCTACGTCGCCGGAGGCGTGGCCCCCCATCCCGTCCGCCACCGCGAACAGGGGCGGTTGGGCGAGCTTGGAATCCTCGTTGACCTGGCGGACCAGGCCCACCTCGGTGCAGGAACCCCAGCGGAACTCGGTTGTCATCGTCGGAACTCCATCTCGGTCTTGCCTATGCGCGCGGTATCCCCCCGGTTGACCTGCAAGGGCGAGGTGACCTTCTTGCGGTTCAGGTAGGTGCCGTTGGTGGATCCCATGTCCTCAATGTAAACCGCATCCTGACGGCGAAAGACGCGGGCGTGGATCTGGCTGGCGTAAGAGTCGCTGATCACGACGTGGCATTTGTCGGCCCTTCCGATGATCAGCTCGTCGCCGATGTCAAACATCCGGGGCTTGCTGCCGGGAGCAGTAACCGCCATCTTTTCCGGGGCCCGCCCGGCGGGCCGGGCCGCCACACCGACTCCTGCGGGAGCCACCGGGCCGCCCCGAGAGGCGCGGGGTCCGGAGATCTCAAGAATCATGGCCTTCACCGCCCGGGCCAGGAAAAGAAGCAGAAGGAACAAAAAGAAGTACTTGAGGATATCGAGGACGGCTTCGGGCATGGCTAGGTTATCCCCGATGCCGCTTCGCGGTACTCAATCTCGGTCGCCCCGATCTTGATCCGGTCCCCGTGGTTCAAGCGCCTCTCCTTGATCATCGCGTCGTTTACGAGAGTCCCGTTGGTCGAGTCCAGGTCGGTGATCCACCACTCGTCGGCGCGCCGGGAGAGTTGGGCGTGGTTGCGGGAGGCGTTGGCGTCGTCGACCACTATCCCGTTGCTCGAGGAGCGCCCGAGGGTGATCTCGTCGGAATCCAGGTTCCAGCTCTGGTTCGTGCCCAGGTGGACGAGCACGTCGGGCTGGGCCGAGTACGGGTCCGACGGGTCGGCGGCCAGATGCATTCCCTCAACTTCGAATTTGCCCCCTTTCAGCGACTCGTCCTCCTCAAAACGCACGTTTATCGGCCCGGGCAGGCGCCACCGGCGCTGGCCGGCGTTGGTTTTGAGCAGCGTGCCGAATTCGGTCCGCAGGGTCGGAATCAGGCCTTCGAATCGGGCGAAGTCGTTCGGCGCCAGCCGGATGACGAAGTCGTTGGGCACGTAAACCGCACCCACGCTGACGCTCCTTCCCGCCTCCATCTCTCGCAGGAGCCGGCGCCCCAGCTCTGCCGGCTCGACGTCGGAGCGAAAAGCCTTGGAGAAGACGCCCTCGACCACCCGTTCGAGCCTATTCTCAAATTCGTCAACCAGGCCCACTTAGACGTCCTCTCGAGTCCCTACCGGCTGACAACCAATATAGTGGCGAGGTTAGTACAGCATGGCTGAAGGTTCCTCCAACCAGGGCCACGCTAAACTAATTGATAGGCAAGGGCGAATGGCGGAATGGTAGACGCGCTGGCTTCAGGTGCCAGTGAGCGCAAGCTCGTGGAGGTTCAAATCCTCTTTCGCCCACGGAAGCATCGCGGCTGAGCAGCCGGGTTACGGGATTGTCGGGCCGGATCGGCCCGACAATCCCGCTCGGTTCCCCCTCTCGACCGTATCCTTATAGGCCCGACCTAGGAGTCTTCTTGGATCAGCAGACCCTTATAGCGGTCGTCGCAGGCGCGGTGGCTTTGCTGGCGCTGGGCGTCGCCGCCGTGGCGAACAACCGGCTTACCCACCTGAGGCGTTCCATGGCCATTTTGCAGGGCAAAAACGACGCCAAGACCCTGCTGGAGGTCATTTCGGACAACGTACAAAGGGTGGAGGGCTTCGAGAAGGTGCTTCGCAGCCAGGCGAAGCGGCAGGAGGAGCTGTTCGCCCTGCTCGGCCGCTCCGCCCGCAACCTGGGAGTCGTGCGCTACGACGCGTTCGACGACATGGGCGGCAAGATGTCGTTCAGCGCGGCCCTGCTCGACGACCACGGCAACGGGCTGGTGATCACCTCGATCAACGCACGTGCCGAGTCCCGGGCCTACGCCAAGCCGATCAAAGGCGGCAGTTCGGAGCACAACCTGTCGGCCGAGGAGCAGCGGGCTATCGCCAACGCACTGGGAGCCCAGCAGAAGGTCAAGAGATAGCAATAGACCTGCGCCTGCTGCGCACAGATCCGGGCAGGATCGCCTCTTCCATGAGGCAGCGCGAGGCTGATATCGACCTGGATGCGCTGATCGGGCTGGACCGGGAGCATCGCCGGCTGGTAACCGTCGTCGATAACCTGAGGGCAGACCTCAACCGGGCCCAGAAGCAGATCGGCAGGCTCCCGCCCGAGCAGCGCCCCGGGGCCATTGCAGACAACAAGCAAAAGGGAGCCGACCTGAAGACCCTGGAGGCGGACCTGGGCCGGGCCGCCGAGGAGCTGGACGCCGCGCTCCGACTGGTCCCGAACCTGGTGCATCCGGATTCGCCCCCCGGCCGGGAGGATGCCGAGCTCCGCCGGGTGGGCTCCCCCCGGCAGATGGACTTCCCGCCGGCCGACCACCTGACCCTGGGGGAGGGACTGGGCATCATCGACGTCAAGCGGGCGGCCAAGGTATCGGGCTCGCGCTTTGCGATCCTGCGGGGGAAGGGTGCGTTGCTGGAGCTGGCCCTGGTGCGATTTGTGCTCGACAGGCTGATGGCCGAGGGCTTTGTGCCGGTGATCCCGCCGGTGCTGGTGCGGGAGGAGGCCATGTACGGGACCGGGTTCTTCCCCACCGACGAGGCCCAGGTCTACAAGACGGCCGACGACGACCTGTACCTGGCGGGGACCTCCGAGGTTCCCATCGCCGGCATGCACGCCGACGAGATCTTTGCCGCCAAGGAGCTGCCCGTCCGCTACGCCGGCATCTCCACCTGCTTCCGGCGGGAAGCGGGAACCTACGGCAAGGACACCCGGGGCATCATCCGGGTCCACCAGTTCGACAAGGTGGAGATGTTCTCGTTCTGCCATCCGGAGGACTCCGACGACGAGCACGGCCGGCTGCTGGCGCAGGAGGAGGGGTTCTTCCAGGCTTTGGAGATCCCCTACCGGGTGCTGGACATCGCCGCCGGAGAGCTGGCCGCACCGAACTACCGCAAGTTCGA
>Ga0247713_1000489_pt1 | contig 24026 bp, 22 predicted proteins | sample 21E_NmetaG_FD_189936 | JGI IMG/M metagenome (GOLD analysis project Ga0247713, IMG submission 189936) | Soil microbial communities from hillslope of Landscape Evolution Observatory, University of Arizona, Oracle, AZ, United States - 2-1-E_N | ecosystem: Engineered > Artificial ecosystem >... | reverse complement strand
GGTGTGGCCACGCCCCCGCGCGCCCCTGCTCGCCGCGACGAGCCCCCGGCCCGCTGGACCGTGCAACGGGGAGATCATCTGTGGTCGATCGCTGCGGCGGTGCTGGAGCAACGATGGGGTCGGCCACCCCACGACGACGAGATCGCCCCGTACTGGCGTGCGCTGGTCGCGGCGAACCGCGGCGGGCTGGTCGACCCGGGCAACCCCGACCTCATCGTTCCCGGCCAGCAGCTGCGGTTGCCCCCGGCGCCGGCGGACCGCCACCGGCCGTAGGCTGCGGCGCATGGCCCACCGCTTCGCCGAGAACGCCGCCTTCGCGCAGGAGTGCGCGACGATCGAGGAGACGCTGCGCGCCGTGCCTGCTGACGCCTGGGGACGACCGGCGCTCGGCGAGTGGGACCTCAGCCAGCTCGTCGCCCACCTCGTGCGGGGCGCCGGTCGTCCCCAGGCGTCAGCAGGCACGGCGCGCAGCGTCTCCTCGATCGTCGCGCAGGAGTGCGCGACGATCGAGGAGACGCTGCGCGCCGTGCCTGCTGACGCCTGGGGACGACCGGCGCTCGGCGAGTGGGACCTCAGCCAGCTCGTCGCCCACCTCGTGCGGGGCGCCGGCCGCGTGCCGGCCTACCTCGGGCAGCCGGTCGACGGCGAGCCTGGCGTCGACCGCGTCGAGTACTGGCGGTTCGACGCCGACGCCGAGTCCCCCGGGGTCGCCCAACGAGCGATCGACGAGGCGGCCGGTGTCGATCCCGCGACGTGGCCGCAGCGGTTCGCCGACACCTGGCCCGCCGCGGTCGCGGCCGCCGACGAGGCGGGGCCGGACCGCATCCTGACGACCTTCCGCGGCCCGATGCGCCTGGACGAGTACGTCGCCACGCGGGTGCTCGAGGTCGTCGTGCACCACATGGACGTCCGCGCCGCACTCGACCTGCCCCCGGTGGCCACACCGGCCGCCGCCCGGCTGACGATGGCGATGCTGGAAGGGCTGCTTGGCGAACCGCGCCCCAGGAACATGGGCCGGACGCGATTCATCCAGGCCGGCACCGGACGGATCAGTGTCGACGACCCGCGTTTCCCCCTCCTGCGCTGACGCCGTACCCTCGCGCCGCACCCACGGCGACAAGGGAGAGACGATGCAGTTCGGGCGCTACCTCGAGGACTTCACGGTCGGCGACGTCTACAAGCACTGGCCGGGCAAGACGATCACGCAGGCCGAGGACATCCTGTTCTGCGCGATCACGATGAACCAGCACCCGCTGCACTCCGACGACAACTACGCCGCCGCGGCGACCCCGCACGGCAAGGCGATGGTCGTCGGCAACCTCGTGTACTCCATCGTGCTGGGCCAAAGCGTCCCCGACGTGTCCGGCCGGGCGATCGCCAACCTCGAGGTCGAGTCCCTCAAGCACGCCAATCCCACGTTCCACGGCGACACGATCTACTCCGAGACGACGGTGGTCGACGTCAAGGAGTCGCGCTCGAAGCCCGACCGCGGCGTCGTGACCGTCGAGACGATCGGCTACAAGCAGGACGGCACGATCGTGTGCGAGTTCCGCCGCAAGGTGCTGGTCCCCAAGCGCGAACACGCGGGCGAAGAACAACCCGGCCGTCCCGAACCTCAGCGCTAGCAAGATCCGGGCGACCGGGCTGGGTCGCGGCGAAACCGTCGACCCCAGTGTCCCGTGACGCCCGTCGGGTCCGCTATGGCCCGTTCGGGTGGTTTCTGACTAGCGACCTGTCCCCAGCGCGTTGGCCGGCAGGTCGATCTTCGGCGCGCCCTTGCCCGCGGCCGTCGACGCGTCGGCGCCGCGCGGCTCGCGCTGCTTGTCCTTCGCCTTGCCCTTCGCCGGCTTGGCCTTGGGCTCCTCAGCCACGATGTCGTCGGGCTTGGGGACGGTTGGGGTCGACGTCGGCACCTTGGCCGGGGTGCGGGGGTCGGTGACGTCGCTGAGCGGGGGCAGGCTCGGGGCGTCGGGGAGCGCAACGCGCGGCGTCGTCTTGTCGGGAGCGGTGGTCTGGCGCTTGGGCTGCGCGCGTTGCGGCTGCGCGGTCGGCGCCGGCACGCTGCGCTGCTGGCGGTGTCGCACGGCCAACTTCTGGCGCCGCTCGGCTTTCGCGGCACGCTGCGCCGGCGTGGCAACCTCGGTCGGCTGCGCCTGGGCGATGGCCGCCTCGGCGGCGCGCAGGCTGATCGGGGAGAACGTCGAGGCCACCGCCCCGTCGACCGCCGCGGGCAGCGGGGCGCCCGTCAGCACCACGAAGGCACTGGCGAGCAGGACCATCAAGCTCATCCCGGCCACCGCGGGCACGCGCCTGTCGGGCGGCGGTGCGGGCAACGCGAACACGGCGGAGTCGAGCGGCCGGCCCACCGCCAACTGGGACAGGGCAAGCCCGACAAGGTTGATGTCAGGACGGTCCTCGGGGTTGCGCGCGGTCATCGCGCGCAACAGCGAGCGCCACCCTGCAGGGAGGTCATCGGGGATGGGGGGGTCGGCGGTGATCCGTGCGAGCGCGACCTCGACGGTGGTGCCCGACCACGGTGGCGCGCCGGTCAGGCACTCCAGCAGCACGAGCCCCAGGGCGTAGACGTCCGACGCCGCCCCCACACCCTGCCCCAGCACCTGCTCGGGGGAGACGTAGCCCGCTGATCCCGCCACCGACCCCGCCACGGTCAAGCGCGTGGCCGTGGCGGTCAGGGCGATCCCGAAGTCGGCCAGGCGCACCGAGCCGCTGTCGGTCAGCAGGATGTTGGTGGGCTTGACGTCGCGGTGGACGATCCCCGCCGCATGGGAGTGCGACAGCGCGGAGGCGACCTGCTCGCCGATGGCCGCGGCCCGCTGCGGGTCCATCGGGCCCTCGGCCATCACCGCGGCCAACGTGCCGCCGGTGACGCGCTCGAGCACCAGGAACGGGGATCCGTCGTGCTCGCCGGCGTCGAACAGCCGGACGATGTTGGGGTGGTTGACCCGAGCGGTCATGCGGATCTCGTCGGCGAAGCGTCGGGCCGCCAGCGGGTCGTCGATGCCCCGTAGCAGCTTGACGGCGACCGGCCGGTCCAGGTGCTCGTCGTGCGCGTCGAAGACGTCCGCCATCCCACCGCCGCCGAGGCGAGACTCCACCCGGTAGCGCCCCGCGATCCGCGTCGAGACGTCCATCACCCCTGCATCATTCCCAGATCTCCCCGAGCCACGCCGTGCCTCAGGGATGGTTACCCAACGCTGCCATTCCAACACATAGCGTCACGCAGCGCCAGGGGCGAGAAGCGGACCGCACCCGACTCCCGCGCCGGGGGAAACGCAGGAGCCGGGGGGTCCCATGAGAAGCTTCGACCCCGTGCGCCCACGATACCTGAGGGGTGGCGCCGATCATCGGCGTCGCCCCGCCGCGGACCGCAGCGCTGCGGCGAGGTCGGCGTGCGCCCCCACCTCTCGGCGCAGCGGCTCCAGCGCCTTGGTCTCCACGGTGGCACGCACCGCCTGGGTGAGACCGTCGACGATGCGCGCCCGGTGGCGCCGGGCGCCGGCGGCGACCAGCCGCCGGCGTGCGAGCGCGACGAGGCCGTAGACGACGGCGCCGCCGACGAGGAGCACCGTCGGCCAGGCGACGCCCCGCAGCTGCGGGGTCGGTGGCTCCGGCAGCTGCAGCCACCCGACGACCGCCAGCATCGTCAACCAGACCACGCCGAGCAGCACCGCGGTCTCCAGCAGCGTGCCGACGAGGGCGAACGCGCGCCACCACCGGCGCCGGCGCACGTCGTGGACATCGACGCGGTCGAGGTCGGCGGCGACGCCGTCGGCAAGGCTGTCGGCGACCTGCGCCGCGGCCTGGTGCAACCGGGTCGGCCACGGGTGCGGCAGATCGGCAGCGGCGCGGTCGGCGAGCGTGAGGACCGCATGTCGCACCCCGATCGGGGAGACCTCCTGGCGCACCGCGCCTGACGGGCGTCCCAGGCGGCGCAGCGGCCGGCGCAGCGGTCGCAACCGCTTGCCAAGCCGCGCGGACAGCCACGGGCGGGACGCGTCGTTGGCGTCGTCGAGGTAGGTCTGCCGGCCCGTCTCGGCCAGCGGCTCGACGCCGGCGGCGACGGCGACCCGGGCGACCAGGTCCTCCGCGTCGAGCTCCGGGTGGGTCGCCGCCCCCACCTGGGTGGCGAGCGCGCCCGCGACGTTGCCCAGGTCACCGGCGATGCGCTGCGCGACCGCCCGGCGGCGCTCCACGTGGTCGTTGAGCACCGCCCGCAGCTGGTCTACGCCCTCGCCGGTCCGTGCCGAGGTCGACAGCAGGCGCGCCTTGCCCAGCCCCTCGGCGTCGAGCAGCCCGCGCAGGTCGTGCAGCACGGCGGCACGGTCGTCGCGCGACAGCATGTCGATGTGGTTCAGGACCACGACGACGACCCGGGCATGCGCGGCGAGCAGCTTCAGGTAGCCCTCGTGCAGCGCCCGTTGCGCGTACTTCAGCGGGTCCAGGACCCAGACCAGCACGTCGACGCGCTCGACGAACCGGTCGACCTCGGCGCGGTGCTCGACCTGCACCGAGTCGTGGTCGGGCAGGTCGACGAGCACCAGACCGTCGGCCAGCCCGGTGCTGGGCGCCGCCAGGTGGCGGTGGCGCACACCGAGCCAGTCCAGGACGGCATTTGCGGGTTCGGGATCGCCGACGGCGACGCTCGCCGCGTGCGCGGTGGTCGGGCGCACGGGGCCGACCCGCACCAGCGGCTCGCCGGCCAGGGCGTTGAACAGCGAGGACTTGCCGCTGCCGGTGCCGCCCCCCAGCGCGGCGACAACGGTGTCCGGCCCGCGCTCGAGCCGCTCGCGTGCCTTCGACAGCACCGCACGGGCGCGGTTGACCAGCGCGTCGTCCAGCCGTCCGTCGGCGAGCGCCACGACCTCTTCGAGCGCCTGCAGCCGCGCGGGCAGCCCGCGCCCCGGATCAGCCACCGCCGTGCGCCTTCGCGACGGCGTCGCGCGCGTCGCGCAGCCGGTCCACGACCGCAGGTTCGGGGCTGACGGCCTCGACCTGCGCACGGAAGCGCCGCGCCTCGGCGGCCATGAGCGCGTCGAACCGCTCGAGCAGGTCACGGCGGGCGTCGGCGACCAGCGAGCGCAGGTTGGCCTCACCGAGCAGCTTGACCAGCAGCGCCTGGTTCGCGGCCCCGGCGGCGGCGGCGATGCCGGCCTCGGCGCCGGTCAGGCCCGACGACGCCATGGCCACCAGGATCGCGGAGGTGGCCGCGACGGACACGACGCCCGACAGGACCCGCGCCTGGGTGCGCCGCGCCGCGCCGATCGACTCGACCCGCTCGGTGACGGTCTGCTGCCAGGCGCGGACGGTCTGCTGCGCGTCCGCGTCGAACCCGTCGCTGCGCCGCCCCAGCGCGTCGTCGACCAGCGCCCGGCCGGCGGGGCTGGTGGACCACGACGTGGTCACCTCGGTGGCGGCCAGGTCGGCGGTCTGGCCGAGCAGCCCGGTCAGCGTGTCCGCGACCTCGACGCGGACCTGGCGCTCGATGCGCGCCTCCTCGCCGATGCCGGCGTTGGCCAACGTCCGCCGGATCCACTGCCGGGCCTGCCCGGTTGCGGCCTCGGTCGCCTTCAGCAGCTTGCCGGCCCCCACGAACCGGTCCCAGCGGGCGACGACGTCCGCGCGCAGCGGCAGGCCCTCGTCCAGCGCGGCGTTGAACTGCGCCCGGCCGTGCTGGTACGCGCGCTCGACGTCGTCGAGCAGGTCGCCGGTGATCCGCAGGTCGTCGGTGATGTCGGCGATGAGGTCGTCGATCTCGCCTGGCAGGGCCGCCAGGGCGCCGTCGGTCGTCTGGCGGCGGTGCGCGCGGCGCAGCGGCGGCTCGGCGAGGGCGTGCAACCAGTCACGCAGCGGAGCGACGACGTCCGGGGGCAGCCGACCCCGCTCGACGCGAGCCACCGGGATGACGAACAGCCGTGCGCCGACGAGCTGCTCGGCCGCGAGCTTGGCACGGAAGTCGGCGGCCACCTCCTCGGCGTCGACGGGGTGGACCTGGGTCAGGACGACGGCGAGCGCGGTGCGCCGCTGACGGGCGCGGCGCAGATAGGCCATCGAGTCTTCGTCGGCGTACTTGCCGGCGGTGGTGAACCACAGCCACAGATCGGCCGCGTCGAGCAGCTGGTCGGCAAGCTCGCGATTGGCCTCGGACACCGAGTCGACGTCGGGCGCGTCGAGGACCGCAAGCCCCGGGGGGACCGCTGCGGTGCGCAGCAGTCGCAGGTGACCCGCGTCGGCCCGGCCACCGACTGCTGTCTGATGCGAGGCTTCCAACCGCGCCAGTCCCGGCAGGACGGTGTCGCCGGCGAACCACTCCGCGTCGTCAGGGTGGCACACCAGCGCCGGCGCGAACGTCGTCGGACGAACCGGTCCTGTGGCCAGCAGGTCGCGGCCCACCACCGTGTTGACGAAGGTGGACTTCCCCGCACCGGTGACGCCGCCGACGACCACCAGCAGCGGCGCGTCGAGGTGCGCCAACCGCTGCTCGATCGACGCGAGGTCCTTGACCAGCCGATCGCGGCGGACGGCCCGTTCCCGCTGTGACGGGTGGACGACGTCGAAGCGGACCGCGCCGACAGCGGCGCGCAGTGCTTCCAGCGCCCCGCACCGGGGGTCGGTGACCCCAACCACCTCGTCGTCCATGTCGCCAGCGTTACCGATCAGACGCCGGCGCGCGCGTCACCGCCGCTACGACGTCTGCTCGGCCGGTGTGGGAGGGGGCACCGCGTCGGGCGTGAACTCCTCGTCCTGGTAGTTCGGCTGCGCGCGGAGCAGGTTGAACAGCAGCACGCCGACCAGCAGCGCGGCGACGACCATGACCACCGGCACCCACGTCTTTCGCGGCGAGTTGACCGGGGCCTTGTCGGGTCCGAGTCCGTGACCGCTGGGGGGTTGTGGCGTCGTCGACATCGTTTCCTCGTGGGTCGGGGGCGTCGCTGGCTGCTTGCCCGGCCGCCGACCCGAGCAAACGGGGCCGCACAGCCCGGTCAGCCGCCGGCGACCGCCGGGATGATCGACACCGTCGACCCGGCCCGCACCGGCGTGGCGAGGCCCTGGGCGAAGCGGACGTCCTCGTCGTCGACGAACACGTTGACGAACCGGCGCAGGTTGCCGTCTCCGTCCAGCAGACGCTCAGCGACGCCGGGGTGTGCCTGCTCCAGCGCGGCGAGCGCGTCGCCGACGGTGTCGGCCTGCACCTCGACGACGGACGCGCCGGCAGTCGCGGTGCGCAGCGGTGTGGGGATGCGGATGGTGGCAGTCATTCCAGGCTCCTTCTCAGCTGAGAGCGGGTTCCGCGGCGGACAGAGCCAGCGCCTCGACGAACGCGTCGTAGCTGGGGGCGATCGTGTGGGTCGGCCCCGCCTGGCCGCGCAGGACAGGCAGCGTCTTCAAGCCGTGACCCGAGATGACGGCAACCGTGCGGCCGTCCGGGTCGATGCGGCCGGCCGCGGCCAGCTTGGCGAGCACGGCCACGGTCACCCCGCCGGCGGTCTCGGCCAGGACCCCCTCGGTCCGAGCCAGCAGCGTCATGGCCTCTGCGATCTCGGCGTCGGTCACGTCCTCGGCGGCCCCACCGGTGCGGGCCAGCACGTCCAGCGCGTAGTAGCCGTCGGCCGGGTCACCGATCGCCAGTGACTTCGCCACGGTGTCGGGCTTGACCGGGCGGATCGTGCCGGCACCGGTCTTGTACGCCGCAGCGATGGGATTGCACCCTGCGGCCTGCGCCCCGGACACCGTCCAGGACGCCTCGTCGACCAGGCCAAGGTCGACCAGCTCACGGAAGGCCTTGTCGATCTTGACCAGCATCGACCCGGACGCCATCGGCGCGACGACGTGGTCGGGCAGCGCCCACCCGAGCTGCTCGGCGATCTCGAAGCCGATGGTCTTGGAGCCCTCGGCGTAGTACGGGCGGAGGTTGACGTTGACGAACCCCCACCCGTGCTCACCCGCGATCTCGCCGCACAGCCGGTTGACGTCGTCGTAGTTGCCTTCCACGGCCACCAGACGGGTGCCGTACACGGCGGTGGCCATGATCTTGGCCTCCTCCAGGTCGGCGGGGATCAACACGCAGGAGTCCATGCCGGCCCCGGCCGCGTGTGCGGCGACGGACTGGGCGAGGTTGCCCGTCGACGCGCACGCCGCGGTCGTGATGCCAAGCCGACGCGCAGCCGACAGCGCCACTGACACGACGCGGTCCTTGAACGAGTTGGTCGGGTTCAGCGTGTCGTTCTTCAACCACAGGTCACGCAGCCCGAGCGCCGCCCCCAGACGGGGTGCACGGACCAGGGGCGTGAACCCCGCACCCAGGTCGACGCGCGGCGCGTCGCCGGGCAGCACCGGCAACAGGTCGGCGTAGCGCCACAGCGTCGCCGGTCCCGCCTCGATCGACGCGCGGCTAACGGTCCGCCGCTGGCGCTCTCGGTCGTACACGACCTCCAGCGGGCCGAAGCAGAACTCGCACACGTGCACGGCCCCGACCTGAGCCGGCCGGGCGCACTCCCGGCATTGCAGTCCCTGGATCACCGCATCTCCTCGCTGACATGAACACGCCTCCCGGCGAAGGGGAGGCGGCGTCGTTTCGAGGCGACCATCTTCCCCCTACGCGGGGCCGGATTTCGCACCTTCCCGCCGGGGCGGGGGGTTGCGGAGGCGTCTGCGGGCCGGATCCCTCGACCTCTCCTGATGGCGTTGCTGATGAAGTTGTCGCGCCACCGTAGCGCCACCTGACGCGACGGCCAACTTCGGCTGTTGCCAGGCACCGTAGAATCGCCGTGTTGTCAGCTGAGCATGAGGGTCGGGACATGCGGGGGCAGGGCGGGTCGTCACTGCCTGCTGACATGCTTGCCCTGCTCGCAGCGGTGCTGTCCGAGGCCCCCTTCGGTTTCGCCCTGCTCGACAACGACCTGCGGTACCTGCACATCAATGCGCTTCTGGCTGGGCTGAACGCCCGCGCGCCCGAAGACCACGTGGGGCTCACGCCCGAAGACGTCAGTCCGGAGCTCGGCGAGCTCGTCGGTCCGCTGCTGCGCCAGGTGCTGGAGACCGGACAGCCCGTGGCCGGGCTGGAGTTCAGCGGTGTTGCGCCGGGCGACGGCCAGCTGCACCACTGGCTGTTCAACGCCTACCCCGTCACGCACGAGCAGCAGACGACCGGCGTCGCGGTGGCGGTGATCGACCTCACCGACCGGCTCGAGACGGTGGCACGGCTGGAAGCGCAAGCCGACCAGCAGGCGGCTGTGGTGCAGCTGGGCATGGCCGCGCTGCGCGGGCAGGACGTCAACGCCCTGGTGACCGACGCGCTGGACCTGGTCCGCGAGGTGCTCCAGGTGGATCGCACCGCGATCCTGCGCGGTGACGCCGAGGGCACCCGCTTCACGTTGGAGTTCCACTCCCCCGCCGACCGCCCCGTCGATCCGGTCACCGTCACCCCCGGAGACCGCACCCTGTCGGGTGAAACCGTGCTGGCCGGCGAGCCGATCGTCAGTCCGGACCTGCCCTCCGACGACCGGTTCGATCGGGTCGTGGCCGCCGGGGACATGGAGGTCAAAAGCGCCATGACGGTGCTGATCCCCGGTCCCAAGGCCCCGTTCGGGGTGCTGGGCAGCTACCACAGCCAGCGGCGGGACTTCTCAGCGGACGAGATCCGCTTTGTCCAGTCGGTCGCCAACGTGGTGGGCATCGCCGTCGAGCGGCGGCGCGCCGAGGCGGCCCTGGAGACCTCCGACCAGCGCCTGAAGGTCGCCCAGGAGGCCGGCCGCGTCGGCGTATGGGAGTGGGACCTGCGCTCGGACGTCATCGTGTGGTCCGAGGCGCTGGAGCACCTGTACGGGTTGCCGACCGGTGGGTTCGACGGCCGCTTCGAGACGTTCCGCCAATTCGTCCACCCCGACGACCTCGCCCGCGTGGGCCCGATGCTCGACGCGGCGCTGATGTCGGGGACGTACGAGCATGAGCACCGCATCGTGCGCGCCGACACCGGCGAGGTCCGCTGGATCGTGGCGCGCGGCGAGACCATCAGGGACGACGAGGACGTCCCCGTGCGCATGGTCGGCATCAACGTCGACATCACGGAGCGCAAGCTGGCCGAGGAGGAGCGCGCCACGCTGTTCGCGGCCGAGCGCGCCGCGCGGGCCGCGGCGGAAAGCGCCCGCGAGCGGCTGACCTTCCTGGCCGAGGCGACCGGCGCCCTGTCGGCGTCGTTGGACTACCACGAGACGCTGCAGGCGGTCACCCGGCTCGCGGTCCCCCGCTTCGCTGACGTGTGCGTGGTCGATTTGGAGGAGAACGGGCAGCTGCGTGGCGTCGCCATCGCGCACACCGATCCCGAAGGCGAACGGCTGCTGCGGGAGATCCGCGAGCGCTATCCCAGCGCCGTGGGTGGCCGCGAGCCCGTCAGGGGCCGGTTGGACCGCGGGGAGTCCGTGGTCTTCGGCGAGGACGTCGACGCGTTCCTCGACAGCGTCGCCATCGACGCCGAGCACCTGGCGCTGGTGCGCCGGTTGCACATCGGCTCGGGGATGATCGTCCCCTTGGTCGCCCGCGGCAGGGTGCTGGGCACGCTGACGCTGTTGCGGGGCAAGGACCGCGAGGCGTTCGACGGCACCGACGACCTGACCCTGACGACCGAGCTCGCACGGCGCGTGGCGCTGGCGATCGACAATGCGCGGCTGTTCGCGGAGGTCAGCCGCACCGGCGAGCGCTTTCGGCGGATGGCCGAGACGCTGCAGGCCAGCCTTCTGCCGCCGAACCTGCCGACGGTCCCCGGCGTCGACATCGCCGCGCTGTACCGCGCGGCGGCCGCGGGCACCGCGGTGGGCGGCGACTTCTACGACGTCTTCCCGCTGTCCGAGCGCGGGTGGGGGGTGGTCATCGGGGATGTCGAGGGCAAGGGCACCGAGGCCGCGACCGTGACCGGGATCGCCCGGCACACCATCCGGACGGCGGCGATGCGCCGAGGTCCCGTCGCCAGCCTGCTCGTGCTCAACGAAGCGCTGCTGCAGCACGACGACAACGCCGGCAGGTTCTGCACCGTGCTGTATGGGCAGGTGGACACCAGCGACGACGCCGTTCACGTCCAGCTGGCCAGCGGTGGGCATCCGCCGGCGTTGCTGCGGCGCCGCGACGGCACGGTCGAGCCGGTCGGCGGTGGCGGGACGCTGATGGGCGTGCTCGACGACGTGCTGCTCAACGACGAGGAGGTCGCCCTGGAGGAGGGCGACGCGCTCGTGCTGTACACCGACGGGGTGACCGAGGCGCGGGGCCCCCAGGGGGAGTTCGGCGAGCGCCGGCTGCGCGCCGCGGTGTCCTCGGCGCCGGCAGACAGCGCCAAGGAGCTGGCGACCGCCGTGGAGCGCGCCGTCGCCGAGTACAGCGGCGGCCGGTTCCGCGACGACATCGCCATCCTCGTCCTACGCGCTGACCCGTCGATCGTCACGCAGTGACCGACGGTCGCGCCGTCCGGGTCCTGTACACCGACCTGGACGGCACGCTGCTGGGCCCGCAGGGATCGCTGCTGACGGGGCCCGACGGCCGGCCCAGCGTCCGGGCGGCGCAGGCGCTGGTCGACGCGTCCGCCGCCGGCATCACGGTGGTTCCCGTCAGCGGGCGCGCCATGCCGCAGCTGCGCAACGACATCCGCCTGCTGGGCTTGCACGACGCCATCGGCGAGGCCGGTGCGGTGATCGTCCGAGACGGCCGCACCATCTACGAGTGGGGCGACAGCCCTCGGGGCCTGGCGCAGAACCCGCACGACGCCCTCACCGCCGCCGGCGCCGTCACCGCGCTGCTCGACGCCTTCCACGGCGACCTGCGCCACTATGAGCCGTGGCATCGCGGTCGCGAGGGCGGTCACCTGTTCCACGGGTTGGTCGACGTGGCGGCCGCCGACGAGTGCCTGCGCGAGCACGGCTGCGGCTGGGCGTACTTGCGCGACAACGGCGCGACCGGAGGCTGGGAGGGTCGCGATGTACGCGCGTATCACCTGCTGCCGCGGGGCGTCGGCAAGGCACCGGCGGTCGCCGACGACATCGCCGCCCGCGGCCTGACGCGCGAGCAGACGGCAGCCGTGGGCGACTCACCCGAGGACGCGACCATGGCCGCACACGTCGGGACCTTCTTCATGGTCGCCAACGGGCACGCGCCTGACGTCGCGGGCGTCCGGTGGACGGCGGGGGCGATGGGCGACGGGTTCGCCGACGCGGTCGCGGCCCTGCTGGACCGCTGACGGGGCGCCAGTGGAGCCGGGGGCGGGCCCCGGCCCCCCGAGTCAGACGCCGAAGTCGGGACCGACGAGCACGTGCAGATCGACGCCGGGGTTGAACCCGTCGTTCGGCTCGACCGGGCCGAACCGCTCGTCGGTGGTCCCCAGCGCCTCGCCCTCGTCCTCTGCGCCGGCGGTCGCAAGGACTCTGGTGGTGTCCACCGTGCGGTTCGACTCCTGGACCGCCACCACCCGGTAGCCGAGGTCGCGCAGCACTTCAGCCGCCTCGAGCATCTGCTCCTCGGTCCCGCCGGCGGCCAGGACCTGAACGGTCACCTCGGCAGGGGGCCGCGGCGTTGCCGCGTCCGTGGGCTCGTCGGTGGCCTCGGGCGTCGGCGACGCCTCGGTTGGTTCCGGCGTCGGTGTGGGGCTGGGCGTGGGACTGGCCGTGGGCGACGGCGTCGGGGAAGTGGCGGGCTCGGTCAGCACCACCGCCGGCCCGCCGGAGCCGTCGTCGCGGCCGATCATGGTCAGGGCGGCCACCACCGCGAACGTCACGACCATCGCGGCCACGCCGCCGGCCACCGCCCGCAGCAGCGAGCGGCGGAACGAGTCGTCCTCGGGGTCTACGTGGCGGCCCATCGGTTACCGCGAGGTGCGCTCCCCCAGGGCACGCGCGGCGCGGCCGTTGCGCCGCTCGTCGCGGCGCTTGCGCAGCCGCCGCACGGTCAGCGGGTCGTACGCCAGAGCCTCGGGGTCGTCGACGACCTTGCTCAGCAGCTGGTAGTACCGCGCCGCGGAGATCCCGAAGTGGTCGCGGATGGCGCGCTCTTTGCCGCCCTGGTGCAGGGTCCACTCGCGCTCGAAGTCCACGAGCTCGCGGGTGCGGTCGGATGCGGCAGCCATGGCGGCGAGTCTATGGACGACGGCCGCGTATTCGCGGGAACCGGTGACGTACGCTGGGCGCCTGGCCGGGTTAGCTCAGTCGGCAGAGCACCTCTCTTGTAAAGAGGATGTCGTCGGTTCGATTCCGACACCCGGCTCAACGGTCTCAACGCCGGACTAGGCCCACGCCCACCGCATGGGGGCGGAAAATGGCCGAAACAGGCCATGGCGTGGGACGGGACCGTCGGCCATCGTTGCGGCCGACAGCGACAAGGGGACTTCGCGACCATGGACACGCGCGTGCTGATCGTCGACGACGACGACCGTCTGCGTGACGTGCTGTCGCTGTACATCGACTACGAGGACGGCCTGGAGGTGGCGGGCACCGCCGGCGATGCGCGGGAGGCGACTGACAAGGCGGTGGCGCTGCGCCCCGATGCGATCGTGCTCGACTACCACATGCCGGGTGTGGACGGGATCGCCGCGATCCCGCTGCTGCGTGACGCCCTGCCGGACGTGCGCATCGTGATGTTCAGCGCTGACGACGACCGGGCAGCGTCCGAGGCCGCCTTGGCCAACGGCGCGGCGGCGTTCGTCACCAAGAACGGCCAGCAGGGTCTCGACGACGTCGTCCGGTACCTGCGCGCCTCATAGGACCGCCGCGGCCCCGTCGCGTCGCGGCTCCCCGCACGCGCCACTGCGTGCCACGACCCCCACGCCGCCGAAGAAGTGGTGGCGCGTCCGCCACACCCGGGTGACGAACCCGGCGGCGCGCAGCGCCTCGACGCCGGCGGGTGGATAGTCCGGCTCGACGTGGACCAGGGGCCCGTCCCGGTGCAGGCGCGGGCGGGTGACGGCCGTCGTCGCGTCCACACCCTCGGCGAGCAGACCCGACAGGACCTGCACCAGCGCGCTGCGGATCCGCGACCCGCCGGCGGCGCCCGCCGCGGCGACGAGCCCATCGCCGTTGACGGCCACCGTGGGGCACATCATGCTGCCCAACCGCCCGCCGGGAACCAGCGGCCCGCTGCGCAGGTCCCGCTCGCCCAGCATCGAGTTCAAGTGGATGCCGAAGCCCGGCACCCAGTCCCCCGATCCCAGGCCCAGGCTGGTGGTGACCACGCAGGCGTTGCCGTCGCGGTCGACGACCGTGACGTTGGTGGTGTCGCCGTGGCGGTCGGGGCCGTGCAGCGCCCGAGCGATCGTGACGGCCCGCGTGGCGTCGTCGGCGCCGTGCAGATCGGTCAACCCGCCCAGCGTCTCCAGCGCCCCGGCCAGATCGCGCCTGCCGATCACGGTGGCGCCGGCATGGTCCACGCGGTGCGCCGGCGTGTCCACGACGCGGTACGCCTGCAGGTCGGCGGCACCCAGCGGCCCGTCCTGCTCGGCCATGAGCGCCGCCAGCGCGGCGCCCAGCGTGCCGGTGTAGAAGCCGGCAGCCCCCTCCTCGTGCAGCACCTCGAACGCCGCGACCAGCCCGGGCTGGCGCAGCAGCTCACCACCCTGCAGCAGCCGGCCCCCAGGGGCATAGATGTCGGCGCCGTCGCTGAGCGTCAACGCAGGGGCGAGCATCTCCAGGACGCGGGCGTGCGTCGGCGGCAGGACGCAGTCGTTGCGGGCCAGACGCAGAGCGGGTTCGACCAGCCGCGCCCACGGCAGCCGGCCGAAGCGCTCCGACAGCGCCCCGCAGCCCGCCACCACCCCCGGGACGCCGACCGACGCCGGCCCGATGATGTAGGGCACCGCTTCGTCCTCGAACAGCATGTCGACGACCACCGGATCACCGTCGTGGCGACGGCCGTCAAGGCCGGGGACAGCGACGAAGAAGTCCAGGAGGTCCACGGCACCCCGTGCGGCGTCGAAGTGGATCGCGTGACCGCCACCGGCCAGACCGGTCATGGTCGTCTCCGCCACACACGACGCCAGCGTCGCCGCCACGGCGGCGTCGGCGGCCGTCCCCCCGTCTGACAACACCTCCACCGCCGCGGCGAGCGTGTCCGGGTGGTGTGCCGCCGCGCCGGCCGGGACCGTGCTCACGTGGGCTGTTCCTTTCCGCGCCGGTCGGCGCGCTTTGGTCGTGATCGTTACGATCCCGCGCCATGATGCTGCCCGGTGAGCGCGCGCTGCGCGAAGAACGCCACGCCCTTGTCGCCACGGTGCGCTCGCTGACCGACGAGGAGTTCGCGTCGGCACCGACGCTGTGCGCCGGCTGGGCGCCGCGCGACATCCTGGCGCATGTGATGGGTGTCGACCGCCACTTCGGCGAGTACCTCCGCGCCGGCGGCTGGATCTCCACGGCCAACGAGGTCATCGTCGGCAAGTCGCGGGCGCTGTCGCGCGAGGAGCTGATGGGACAGGCCGACACCTGGCTGCGGGCGCCGGCGCCGTGGACCCGCGCGATGGCGCTGCAGCTGCTCGGCGACAACGCCATCCACCACCAGGACATCCTGCGCCCCCTGGGACGCACGCGCGTCGTGCCCGACGCGGCCGCCAACGCCATCCTGCGCGAGGGGCTGATGCTCGGCGCGCCCAAGCTGCTGCGCTACCGGGTCGAGCCCACCGACGGCGGCCGCGCGGTTGGCCGCGGCCGGTGCGTGCGAGGGACGCGGGAGGCGCTGGGGATGTGGCTGTCCGGGCGTGATGGGTTGGAGTCCGAGCTGCAGTTCGACCAGGAGGTGGCGGCGTGACGCCGGAAGACGCAGCGGGGGCGGCGGCCGGCCCGATCGGGGCGCTGGGCGGTGCCTTCATGACCGCACGGCCGACGCTCAAGAAGGGCCCGGAGTTGGGCTTCCCGAAGGGGTGGTCGTTCTACTTCGCCGGCCGTGGCGGGGTCCTGGGCGACGTGGTCCCCGACGTCGTCGCGGCGGCGTTCGGGTTCTTCCCGCCCGCCTTCGTACGCGAGCAGTGGCTCGTGGGACGGGGCGTCATGGAGCCGTCGGCGGCCGCCGCCGCGTACGCCGAGGCGTGCCAGGACTGGGGTCGTGAGCACCTGGACGGCGCCGAGGGTCTCGACCGCCTCGTCGAGCTGCTCAAGATCGTGGTCAGCGAGGCCGACGGTGCCGGCGCGCCGCTGTTCGCGGGGTGGCGCGCCATGCCGCTGCCCGAGGATGTCCCTGGCAGCGCCGCGCAGCTGCTGCACGTGATGCGTGAGCACCGGGGCGCGATGCACATCATGGGCGTGCTCACCGAAGGCCTGACCCCGCACGAGGCGGTGATGTGCGGCGGCGGGCACGGCAACGTCGAGTTCTTCCAGTGGCCCGAGCCCCATCCGGACCCCGAGCCGCTGTACGAGCAGTACAACGCCGCCGAGGAGGTCACCGACCTCCTCGCCGCCCGCGCGTTCGAGGTGCTCGACGAGGCCGAGCGCGCCGAGCTGGTCGACCTGCTCGGCGCCGCGCAGATCAAGGCGTTCAACCTGGCCGTCTGACTCCCGCTGCAGCAAAGGGCTGGACGCTTCACACTGGCACGCCCCGCCCGTCAAGGAGACCGCCGATGAGCAACCCCCTGCAGCTGTCCGAAGAGGAGTGGCGCGAGCGGTTGACGCCCGAGCAGTACGAGGTGCTGCGCAACAAGGGCACGGAGCGCGCGTTCACCGGGGCGTACAACGACAACAAGGAGCCGGGGGTCTACCGCTGCGCGGGCTGCCACACGGCGCTGTTCACCTCCGACACGAAGTACGAGTCGGGTTCGGGCTGGCCGAGCTTCTACGAGCCACTGACACACGAGGCGGTCCGCTTCGTCCCCGACCACAGCCACGGGATGGTCCGCACCGAGGTGGTGTGCAACACCTGCGGCGGCCACCTCGGGCACCTGTTCGACGACGGCCCTCAGCCCACGGGCCAGCGCTACTGCATGAACTCCGTGGCGATGGAGTTCGACCCCTCCGAGGACGACGCGTAGCGCACCGGGTCGGGGGCGGCCCCGTCGGCGAAGACGTCGGCGAGGTCGGCCGCGACCCGCTCGATGACGTCACGCGCTTCGAGGTCGTCGAGCCAGTCGTGGGGCACGGCCGCCGTGCCGTGGTGCGCGCCGAGCAGGTTGCCGGTGATCGCGCCGGTGCTGTCGCTGTCGCCGGAGTGGTTGACCGCCAGCAGCAGGCAGGCGCGCGGGTCGGGCTCGGCGAGCACGCAGTACACCGCGATGGCCAACGCCTCCTCGCCGACCCAGCCGCCGCCGAGGCGCTCGACGTCCTCGGCGGTGGCGGTGCCGCGCTCCGCCAGGGCGATGGCGCCGCGCAGCGCCGCTGCGGTCTCCCGGCCGCCGGGCCGGGCGTCGAGCGTGGGCAACGCGTCCTTGGCCGCGTCGGCGAACGAAGCGCCGGTGCCGACCGCCGCGATCATCATGGCGAGCGCCCCGGCGGACAGGTGCCCTGATGGGTGGCCGTGGGTGAGCGCAGCCGCCTGGGTGGCCAGCTCGAACGGCGCCGGGTCGACCAACCCGATCGGCGCCACGCGCATCACGCCGCCGCAACCTTTGCTGTCGTTCCATGCCCGGGCGTCGGCGCCGGCGCCGGCGCGGGCCTGGCGGTGCAGCGCCGACAGGCAGGTGTTGCCGGGCGCTCGGCGGTGGCGCAGCGCCGGCACCGTCGCGAGCCAGGACGCCACGGCCGGCGCCGGACGCTCCTGGGTGTCCAGCCAGGCCAGATAGGCCTGGCGCAGGTGCTCGACGGTGTCGGCAGGCGTCGTCGCACCGGCGGCCGTGGCGCGCAGCAGCCCTTCGGCGGTGAACAGCGTCATCTGCGTGTCGTCGGTGATCCGCCCGGTGCCGCCATACGCGGGGACGTAGCCTGTGACGCCAGGGCCTCCGTGGTCCTGCCGGATCTGGCTCAGCGAGTCGAACTCGATGCCCGCGCCGAGCGCGTCCCCGACGGCACCGGCGAGCAGGCAGCCGGCGATGCGGTCGCGACGGTCGGCTGTCATGGGCGCACGGCCGGTGCGGCGACGGCGGACCGCAACGACCGGTAGAGGAACGCCGGATCCCCGAGGCGCCGGCGCAGGCCCCGCTCCAGTTCGGCGATCGGGTGCAGGTTCTGCGGGGCGCGCGGGTCCTTGTGCGCAGCCGAGGCGAACCGCGGCCACGTGGCCGTGGCCAGGTCGGCGAGCCGGCGCGCCTCGGAGACCGCGACCTCGCCGGGCGCCTCCCCCCGGACGATCCCGGCCCACGGGTGGTCGCCGCCGCCCGGCAGGCGCGCGTACCAGGTCAGTCGCGGCTCGCGCGTCAGCGTCAGGAACAGCGGCGTGCGCTCGCCCGGGGCGAGGTCGGCGACGACCCCCGCCAGGTCCGCTGGCAGGTAGGAGCGCTGGTGCGTCTTGACGTACCCCACCGCACCGTCGACTGCCGGCCGGCTCAGCGGGCCGTCGACAACCACGAGGTCCGCGTCGCCCAGGCCGGCGGCAACCGTCCGCTCCAGCGCCCGCATCTGCTGCTGCAGCGCCCGCACGAGGTCCTCGGCGGACTCGCCGTCGGCGAGCACCGGCGCGTAGTCACCGCACCGCGTGACGATCGGCGGCGCGCCCGCGACCGGGCTGAACACCGCCTGGCGGCTCTCGGCGGCGTCGATCCGCGCCGCACCGTCGCAGCACACCACCCCGGCGGCATAGGACGCGGCGATCCCAGCGCACGGCGGCGCACTCGGGTCGTCGGTTGTCACCCAGACGCGCGCGTCGACCCGCCTTACCCCGTCGACGAACAGCACGCGGCCGGCCGGCGCGATCCCGGCGGGCCGCAGTGGACGCCAGTCGGCGGCGTCGACCTCCACGTCGACGGCGACCTCGACCCCGCCGGCGTCCAGCGCCTGGGGGTCCAGCGCCGCCCCGTAGTCCGGCGCCCACGGGTCGACCGCGTACCTCACCGCTCGACCCGCTCGACGGTGGACCCTCCGGGAGCCTTGCGGACCTCGAAGCGCACCGGCATCCGTTCGGCGAGCTCGCGCACGTGGGTCACCAGGCCGACCATCCGCCCGCTGGCGCCCAGCTCCTCGATGGCGGCGGCGACCACGTCGAGGGTCTCGGGGTCCAGGGTGCCGAACCCCTCGTCGAGGAAGATCGACTCCAGCCGCGGCTGTGACCCGACCGCCAGCTGCCCCAGGTGGTCCCCCAGCGTCAGCGCCAGTGACAGGGACGCCAGGAAGGTCTCACCGCCGGACAGGGTGCGGGCCGGGCGCTGCTCGTCGGCGCTGCGGTGGTCGACGACGACGAAGTTGCGCTGCCCATCCAGCGTCAGCGAGTACTGGCCTCCCGACAGCTCCCGAAGGACGTCGCTCGCGCCGGCGGCCAGGCTGCCCAGGGCCTCGTCGAGCAGCCACTGCTCGAAGCCCTTGGCCGACAGGTGCCGGCCCAGCTCCTTGGCGATCCCGGCTGCCTCGCGGTGACGCTGCAGGTCGTCCCGCAGCGCCTCGGCCCGTTCGATGTCGGCGCCGACCCGCCGGTGATGCGCTTCGGCGCGGGCGAGCGCATCCGCGACGCTGTCACGTGGGCGGGCGCCCCTGGCGACGACGACCGCGCACTCCTCGCAGCGGGCGGTGATGCCGGCGGTGAGCTCGGCGACGTCGCCGGCGGCCCGCGCCGCCTCGGCTTCCGCCGCCTTCGCCACGTCGGTGCGCTCGAGGGTCTGCTGGTCGGCCCACGCGGCCAGGGCCGTCCATGCGGCGACGAGGTCGTCGCGGTCGGCGGGTGGTGGTCGAAGCGCCGCCACCGCGTCGCGGGCGGCGGTGAAGGCCGTCCATGCGGTGTCGCGGCGCGTCCGGGCGGCGGCGGCGGCGTCGTGCGCCTGCTGCAGGCGCCGGCGGACGTCGCGCTCGCGGGCTCGGGTGTCGTCGAGCGCCTTGTCGGCGGCGGCGACGCCGGCCAGCTGGCGGTCGACCTCCTGCGGCGGAGGCGCCGAGGCCAGTGCCGCAGTGACCTGTTCGAGCTGTTCGCGCAGGTGCTCCAGGTGCTGTTCGGCCTTGAGGCGCTCGTCGCGGACCGGCGCGAGTGCCTGCTGCGCGCCCGTGTGCTCGCGCGTCGCCTGGGTGTGCGCGGCCTCGGCGGCGGCGAGGGCCGCCGGCGCCGGCCGGTCGGGCAGGCGCTCCACGGGCTGCAGGCAGACCGGGCAGTCGTCACCCGCGGCCAGCGTTGCGGCGAGCGCGTGGGCGGCGTGGTCGCGGCGCGCCGACGCGAGCGCGTCCCCGGCGGCCTGCAGCCGTTCAGCGGCGTCGGCCAGTCGCTGCGTGGCCTCTGCCTCGGCGGCCCGGCGCTGCGCCACGATCGGTTCGCCCTTGGCGATGCGCTCGCTGAGCGTGGCGTGCTCGGCGTGCAAGCGCCGCAGCTCGGTCAGGACGCCGGGATCGCCGGCGTCGGCTCTGGCCGCCTCGGCGGCGGCGGTGGCCTGTTCGGCGGCGGCCACGGCCGCCGTGGCGTCGGCCACCTGCTGCTCGGCGGCGGTCACCGCCTGTGCGAGCGCCTCGACGCCGTCGGGGACGGCCACGGTGGCCAGCAGCGCGACGTCGGCCTGGGCGTCGGCGCACCGGCGCGCGGCCGCGTCGCGGGCGGCGGTCAGCTCGTCGATGCGTGGCTGTGCGTGGTCGATCTCGTCGCGCAGACGCGTGAGCCGCTCAACCGCCGCGGCGGCGTCGGCCAGCGCCTGCGGGGTCGCACCGGCCAGCGCTTCGAGCTGGCCGTGGGTGAGCTCGGCGGCAGCGTTAGCGGCGGCCTTGCGTGCGTTGGCGTCAGCGCGCATCCGCTCGTAGACGCCCAGCTCGAGGAGCTTGACGAGCAGCTCCTGGCGGCCCGACGGCTTGTCGTGGAGGAACCGGGCGAACTCGCCCTGGGGCAGGACGACGGACTTGGTGAACTGCTCGAAGCCCAGACCCAGCAGCCGTTCGACGGCCGCCGTCATGCCGTCCGCATCGCCGGCCAGGGCGGCGCCGTCGTGCTCCAGCCGCGCCTCCTTGGTGGTCGCGCCGGTGCCGGTGCGGCGCACCACACGGACCGCCGTGTACGTGCGCGGTCCGACGGCGAAGTCCAGACGGATGCGGGCCTCCACCTTGCCGGTGGCGATGATCGGGGCGACCGTGCGGCGGTCCAGGCGCGGCACGCTGCCGTACAGGGCGAAGCAGATCCCGTCGATGATCGAGCTCTTGCCCGCGCCCGTCGGCCCCGCCAGCGCGAACAGGTCGGCGCCGTCGAAGTCGACGGTGACCTCCTCGCGGAAGGCGGTGAAGCCGTGCAGCTCGAGGCGGAGGGGGCGCATCGCTACGGGGTCGCCGTCTGGGTCGTGGCGGCGTCGAGCAGCTCGTCGAACAGCGCCAGCACCCGCTCGTCGGCGGCGCCGCGGTGATCGAGGTACTCGGCGAACAGGTCGTGGGGCGAGCGGTCCAGCCGGCGGGAGGCGGTGTCGGTGTCGACCTGCGGCTCCGGCGACTCGACCGTGACGTCGACGGCGTCGGGGAACCACTCACGGATGTCGTCGGCCAGCCCGGCGCGTCGCTCGCCTCGGACGACGACCCGCAGGTAGTCGTCGCCGGTCGTGCCACGAAGGGTCTCGAGCTCCTCCATGGTCCCGCGCAGCGTCTGCAGTCGCCGGCCGGCAGTCAGCTCGACGGTGCGGATGTCGGCGGGCTTGCCTGCCTCGGCGTCGACGATCGTGACGGACTTGGTGTCGGCGGTCTCGCCGAAGTCCAGGGGCAGCGGCGACCCGGAGTAGTGCACGGGCGCGCCGGCGGGGATCCGCTGTGCCCGGTGCAGGTGGCCCAGGGCGACGTAGTGGGCCGTGGGCGGGAACGCCGTCGCGGCGACGGCGTAGTCGAAGATCGTGTGGGCCATGCGCTCCCCGCCGCCCAGCGCGCCCCCGAGGACCATCAGGTGGGTGACGGCCAGGTTGACCGTGTCGGCGCTGAAGCCCTCGCACAGCCGGGCCATGATCGCGCGGGCGCGGGCGTCGTAGCGGCCGCTGTGCTCGTCGGCGTCGAGCTGCATGAGGTCGTCCGCCCCGACGATGCCGCGCTGGGACAAAAACGGCAGCAGCGCGATCCGCGCCACCTCCCCCGCGCGGGTGGTGACGTCGACGGTGCCGCCCTGGTCGGGGCGCGCGAGGTGGGCGGCGGTGTGGATGCGGTTGAGCGCCAGCAGCGGCGCGACGGCCTGCAGGCGACCCGGGTGGTCGTGGTTGCCGGCGACGGTGACGACGTGCGCACCGGTGTCCGCCAGGTCGAGCAGCGCCTGCCACACGATGCGCTCCGCCTCCGGGGTGGGGGCGGCGGTGTCGAACTGGTCGCCGGCCACCAGGACGATGTCGACGTCTTCAGCCCGCGCGATCGACGTGATCTCTGCCAGCACCGCGACGTGCTCCGCGGCGCGGCTGCGTCCGCGGATGGTCCGGCCCACGTGCCAGTCGGAGGTGTGCAGGATGCGCATCGCGGCGAGCGTACGACGCGGCTGTGACAGTCCCGCGGCGGGACACGCGAACGCCCCGCCCGGCAGGCCGGGGCGGGGCGCGGTGGCGGCGGGGTGCGGCCGCTCAGGAGTCCGGGGAGTCCGGGCTGTCGACGCTGTCGGGGGCCGGCGCGGGAGCCGGTGCAGAGGCCGGCGCCGGCTCAGGGGCCGGCGCGGGGGCAGGTGCCGTGGTCGTGCTCGTCGAGCGTGTCGTGGTGTCGGGGGAGTCGATCGACGTCACCGTCGCGCGACGCTGCGTACCGTCGGGGGAGTCCGCCGCCTTGCGTTGCGTGCGGGCTTGCTTCCGCTTGGGCCGGTCCGTCGGGTCGACGCTGGAGATCTGCTCCATCGCCGGCTGGGTGATCGCTTGCTCCGTGGCCAGTGTGATCGGGTCGATGTCGAGCTCGGCGCTCGGTTCGATGCTGCCCAGGGCGAACCCGCCGATCGCCGCACCCGTCACGGCGGTGCCAAGCGTCACCAGACGCCAGTTGCTCACCGTCATCGTCGTGCCTTTCGCTGTCGTGTGATGACCACACTGTGCGCGGCGGGCGTGAGACTGCCGTGACAGCAACCTGAGAGGTTTCTCATCAACCGTCGAGGTGCTCGTCCGCCCACCGCCGGGCCAGGTCCAGCCAGGCCCGGGTGCGGTCGGGCCAGTCGGTCTCCTGGCGACGAAACGACGTCGTGGCGAGTCCCAGCAACACCCCGGTGACGGTATCGTGCAGCAGCTCGGGGCCGACCCGGTCGCCGGCGGCGGCCTGGACCTCGGCGCGATAGGCGTGGATCCGCGGCGCGGCGCGGCGGTGGACGTGCGCGAGCGCGACGAGGTGACCGACGAGCGTCGCCGCGTCGTCGATCGCGTTGCCCCGGCGCACGCCGTCGATGTCGAGCAGGCCCGTGACGTGTCCGTTCGCGGTGAGGACCTGTGCCTCGTAGAAGTCGCCGTGCACGGTCCGATCGGGTCGCCGGCCCAGATCCGCGGCCCGCGCGGCCAGCCGCCGCACGTCGTCGGCAGCGTCCGGCAGCGCGCGGACGAGCGTCGCGACGTGGTCGGCGATGCGCGGGGGTGACGGGCCGGCGTCGACATCGAGGTCGCGCAGCGCGTCGGACACGGCGAGCACCGCCCCGGCAGGCGGCAGCGTCCCGCCGTCGACCAGCGGACGCGTCAGCGGCGCCCCGTCGAGCGCCTCGAGCACGACCAGGCCCAGCTCCTCAGAGGCCGCGAGGCATGCGGGTACCGGCGCGTGCGGTCGCAGCGCCCGGTGCAGTGCCCGCAGCGGTTCCGCTTCGCCGGGCCGCACGACCTTGAAGTACACGCAGCGGCCAGGGGCGGTGATGCGAAGGACCGCGCGGGTCGCGGGGCGGTAGACCAGCGGCTGCACCTCGACCTCACCGACGTCGACGCCGAGGTGGCGCAGCACCTCGGCTGCGGCGTGGGGGTAGGCGGCGTGCGGCAATCCCGGCAGGAACGGGTCGTGGGGATAGCGCCACACGCCGATGCGCGCGCCGCCTACCCC
>Ga0247713_1000488_pt1 | contig 24036 bp, 28 predicted proteins | sample 21E_NmetaG_FD_189936 | JGI IMG/M metagenome (GOLD analysis project Ga0247713, IMG submission 189936) | Soil microbial communities from hillslope of Landscape Evolution Observatory, University of Arizona, Oracle, AZ, United States - 2-1-E_N | ecosystem: Engineered > Artificial ecosystem >... | reverse complement strand
CTGCGCGCGCGGCCCGAGGTGCGGGACGAGGTGCGGGAACGGGCGCCGGCCGTCGAGGACCTCGAGGGCGAGTCGCAGCACCCCGACGACCGCGGGCCGGGCCGGCGCGTCCGGCGGCAGCGGCTCGGTGACGGGCGGCGGTTCCACCGCAGGGCCGGGCACCGCGCACGCCTCCTCTCCGGGCTCGGGCTCGTAGCGCACCAGCCGCAGCCGGGGCGGCGGGGCGGCAGCGGTGCCGGCGGGAACGACGGGCGCGGGGGGTGCGGTCACGGAGCTGGTCACCAGGTCAGGGTCGCTCCGCCGGCGGTCGCGGCGGCCCGCACCGCCGTCGTCCGGTCACTGATGATGTGATCCCGTACTGTTCGATGGCTTATGATTGGTCGGTGGACGATCAGGAGGCGTTCTTCGAATGCCGCCCCGAGCGCATGCCGCTCACCAAGCTGCTCAGCTGGACCGGCGCCGCGCTGACCCGGCACTACCAGCGGGCCGTCGCCCAACACGGCCTGAGCCCGACGGCGCTCGGCGTCCTCGGGGTCCTCGGCCGTCGCGACGGCATCTCGCACCGCGAGCTCGCGGGCCACCTCGGACTGACGCCGGCCTCGCTGACCCCGGTGGTCGACGCGCTGGAGGCGGCCGGCGAGGTGCGTCGCACGCGGGACGCGGACGACCGCCGCGTGGTGCGGCTCGCCCTCACCCCGGCCGGTCACGACCGGCTGACCAGCACCTTCGCCCGGGTGGCGACCGGCGTGGGGGAGCGCCTGCCCCGGCCATCGCCGGCGGAGGAGGCGGTGATCCGGGAGTACCTCCTGGCCGTGCTCGCCGCGGTCGCCGACGAGGAGACGAGGGCGCGATGACGGACGGGTCCGCGGCGGTCGAGGTCGTCGACCTCGTCAAGCGCTACCCCAAGAGCACGACGAACGCCGTGGACGGCCTGTCGTTCACCGTCGGCCGCGGCGAGGTCTTCGGCCTGCTCGGGCCCAACGGCGCGGGGAAGACGACGACCGTCGGCGTCCTCACCACCCGCGTCCTGCCGACCGGCGGCCGGGCGCGCGTGGCCGGCCTGGACGTCGTCGCCGACTCGGTGGCGGTGCGCTCCCGGCTCGCGGTGGTGCCGCAGCGGGTCAACCTCGACCGCTCCCTGAACGTCCGCGACAACCTCGTGTTCCACGCGGCCTACCACGGGGTCGGCCGCGCGGAGCGGGCCCGGCGGGCCGACGCGCTGCTCGAGCGGATGGGGCTCACGGAGAAGGCGCGCGAGCTCGTCGACGAGCTGTCGGGCGGGCAGAGCCAGCGGGTGATGATCGCGCGCGGGCTGATGCACCGCCCCGAGGTGCTGTTCCTCGACGAGCCCTCCACCGGCCTCGACCCGCAGGCCCGGCTGTTCGTGCACGACCAGGTGCGCGCGCTGCGGGCCGAGGGGGTGACCGTCGTGCTCACCACCCATGACATGGACGAGGCGGCGAAGCTGTCGGACCGGGTCGGCATCGTCGACCACGGCCGGCTGCTCGCCCTCGACACGCCCGCCGCCCTGATGCGCTCCCTGCCGGGCAGCGCGACCGTCGAGGTCACCGTTCGCGGCAGCGGCAGCGGCAGCGGCAGCGGCAGCGGTGACGGCCACGGTGCGGCGCTGCAGGAGGTGCCCGGCGTGGTGCGGGTCGAGTGGCTCGCCGCGCCCGCGGGCGGTCCGGACCCGTCCGCCACCCCCGGCGCCACGAACGGCGCGGCGGTCGCCGCCGTGCAGGACGCTGCGGTCGCCCGCCTGCGGCTCTACGTCGAGGCCGACCCGGCCGAGCTCGTCGGACCGGTGGTGGCCCTGCTCGCGGCTCGTGGGGCGAGCGTCGCCGATCTCGCGCTCGGCGCACCGAGCCTCGAGGACGTCTTCATCTCGCTGACCGGACGGGAGCTGCGATGACCGCGGGAACGACCACGGGGACCACCACCCCGTCGGCGGGACGGGCGTTCCTCGCGGTGCTGCAGCGCGACGTGTTCGTCACCGGGAAGGAGCTGCCGACGTTCCTCGCGCAGGTGCTGGTGCAGCCGTTCTTCTTCCTGCTGGTGTTCGTCACGGTGCTGGGGCGGGCCGGCTTCGTCGCCCCCGACTACGGCGCGATCATGCTGCCCGGGCTGCTCGCGCTGAACGCGCTGTTCGGGTCGCTGCAGGCGGTCGCGTTCCCGCTGGTGTTCGAGTTCTCCTACTCGCGCGAGATCGAGGACCGGCTGCTCGCGCCGATGCCGGTGGCGCTGGTCGCCGTCGAGAAGATGCTCTTCGCGACGCTGCGCGGGGTGCTGGCGAGCGTGCTGATGGTGCCGATCGGCCTGCTGATGGTCGACGTCTCCTGGCCCGCCGCGGGCCTGCTGCCCGCCTTCGTGATGGTCGTCGTGGGTGCGGTCCTCGGTGCGGCGCTGGGCATGGTGATCGGCACCTCGGTGCCGGCGCGACGGATCAACGTGCTGTTCGCCCTGGTGTTCACGCCGCTGCTGTTCACGGGGTCGGTGCAGTACCCGTGGCTGACGCTGGAGGGCCTGCCCTGGTTCCAGGTGCTCTCGGCGCTGAACCCGCTGACCTACGTCAGCGAGGGCGTGCGGGCCGCGCTGGTGCCCCAGGTCCCGCACCTGCCGCTGTGGCTGTGCCTGGTCGTCGCCGTCACGGCGAGCGCCGTGCTGGGCGTGCTCGGGATCCGCGGCTTCCTGCGCCGCGCGCTCGACTGACGCCGTCCGGGCGGCGCCGCACGACGCCGCCCGGCGGGCGTCAGCGCTGGGGCGGGGTGTCGCCAGGGCCGGCGGGCACCTCGGGATCGGGACCGCCCGGCACCTCCGGCGCGCTCTCGTTGCCCCGAGCCTGCCGTTCGTGCGGTGCCTGCGCGCGGGCCGTCTCGGCCTGCTGGGTGGTGTCGCCGGCGCCGGTGCGCTGCTGGGCCTGGTCGACGCCCCTGTCGATCTGGTCGTCGTGCCCGGCGAACCGCGTCCGCGCCTGCTCACCGGCCCGGTCCAGGCCCTGGTCGACCTTGTCGTCGTGCTTGTTCAGCAGGTCCTTGGCCTTGTCAATGAAACCCATGGCCCCACCATGGACGGTGGCGCCCGGCCGCGCAGCGCGGGGGGCACCTGACGGATCACCGCAGCCGCACGTGCGACGGGCGCAGCTCGTCGACGCTCGACACCCCGAGCAGCTGCATCGTCCGCACGATCTCGGCCGCCAGGATCGCCACCGCCTTGGCGACCCCCCTGCCGCCGCCCGCCATCAGCCCGTAAAGGTAGGCGCGCCCGACCAGCGCCGCCCGGGCGCCGAGCGCGATCGCCGCCACGACGTCGCCACCGTTCATGATCCCCGTGTCGACGAGCACCTCGGCGCGGTCGCCGACCTCGTCCACCACCGGCTGCACGAGCTCCAGCGGCACCGGGGCGCGGTCGAGCTGGCGCCCGCCGTGATTGGACAGCAGCACGCCGTCGGCACCGGCCTCGACCACGCGGCGGGCGTCGTCGACGCTCTGGATGCCCTTGATCACCAGCTTGCCGTCCCAGGCGCCGCGCAACCACTCGACGTCGGCGATCGACAGGCTCGGGTCGAACACCCGGTTGATCAGCTCGGCGACGGTGCCCTCGGTGGACGCCAGGCTCGCGAACGTCAGCGGGTCGGTGGTGAGCATGTTGAACCACCAGTGCGGGTGCATCGCGCCGTCGACGAAGGTGCGCAGCGAGATCGCCGGCGGGATCGTCAGGCCGTTGCGGACGTCGCGCAGGCGCGCGCCGGCGACCGGGGTGTCGACGGTGAGGATCAGCGTGTCGTAGCCGCTCGCCCAGGCGCGCTGCACGAGGTCCTTGGCCGGCGCGCGGTCGCGCCACACGTAGAGCTGGAACCACCTGCGCGCATCCGGCGCGGCCGCGGCCACGTCCTCGATCGTCGTCGTCCCCATCGTGGACAGCGCATACGGGATGCCGGCGTCCTGCGCGACCGCCGCGACGGCCTTCTCGCCCTCGTGGTGCATCATCCGGGTGAAACCGGTGGGGGCGAGCGCGAACGGCAGGGCGGAGCGCCGCCCGAGGATGTCGCGGCCGGTGTCGACGCGGGAGACGTCGTTGAGCACGCTCGGGCGGAACTCGACGCGCTCGAACGTCTCGCGGGCGCGGCGCAGCGTCACCTCGCCGTCGGCCGAGCCGTCGGTGTAGTCGAAGACGGCGCGCGGGGTCCGGCGACGCGCGATCGCGCGCAGGTCGCCGATGCTGGCGGCCCGGGAGAGCCGCCGATCGGTGGCGTCGCGGACGAAAGGGGCGGGGCGCAGCAGCGTGCGCAGCTCGGCGGGACGGGGGAGGCGGCGCTGGACCATGGGCCCAGGGTAGGTCGCGTCGCCCGGTCGGGCGGAGTCCTGCCCGCGCCGTGGGGTCCGGCGTGCTGTCGGGCCATGATCGGTGGATGACCGCCACGGCGAGCACCTACGTCTTCGACGACGCCTGGAGTGACGAGCGCGTCCGGATCGGCTCGCTGGAGGCGATGCTCGACCCGGGCACCGCCGGGCTGCTCGACGCGCTCGGCGTCGGGCCCGGGTGGCGGTGCCTGGAGGTCGGCGCCGGCGCGGGGTCGGTGGCGCGCCGGCTCGCCGAGCGCGTCGGGCCGGGTGGGCACGTCCTCGCCACGGACGTGCAGACGGCGTTCCTGGAGCCGCTCGCCTCCGCGGTGCTCGAGGTGCGCCGCCACGACGTGTGCGCCGACGACCCGCCGGGCGAGGACTTCGACCTCGTGCACGTGCGGTGGACGCTGCACTGGGTGGCGGACCGCCCGGAGGCGGTGCGCCGGCTGCTGCGATGCCTGCGGCCGGGCGGGTGGCTCCTCGCGGAGGAACCGCTCTGCGTCTCGCTGGTGCTCGGTGGGGACGACGCGGTGGTCGCGCGGGTCCTCGGCGCGGCGCTGGACCTGCTCGCCGAGCTCGGCGGCGGGATGGACCCGCTCTACGGGCAGCGGATGTACGCCGACCTCGCGGCCGCGGGCGCGGTGGACCTCGCCTCGGCGGGCCGCACGCACATGCTGCGCGGGGGCGACCCCGCTACGGGCGCCGCCTGGCTGCGGTTCACCGTTGCGAAGGTGCGCGACGCGCTCGTCGAGCGCGGGGCCGCCCCCGCCGACGTCGACCACGTCCTGGACCGCCTCGACGACCCCGCCTTCGTGACCGTCGCGCCGACCACGATGGCCGTGTGGGGGCGTCGCCCGGCCTGATCACGCGCCGGTGATGCGCTCCTGGACGGCGGCCACCGTCGTCACCTCGGCGAAGCCGAACGCCAGGACCGTGCAGGCGAAGCGGTGCGCCTCCTCGGCAGGGATCGGGCCCCAGCCGGCGTCGGGCAGGTCGAAGGTCGTGGTGCCGTCGCTGAGGAAGATCACCTTGAAGTCGCGGGCGTGGGCCTCGCGGGCGGTGGTCTCGGAGCAGAAGTTGGTGGTGATCCCGCCGACGATGATCGTGTCGATGCCCTGCGAGCGCAGGATCATCTCCAGGTCGGTGCCCTGGAACGCGCCGAACCGCGGCTTCTTGAGCACGATGTCGTCGCCGAGCACCTTGACGTCGCGGTGCAGGGCGGCGGTCTCGCTGCCGTCGTCGATCACGCCGTCGTGGATGGCCGGGATCGTGTCGCCGAGCGTGCCGACGTTGCTGTGGTCGGCCCGCACGACGTGCGCGGTGTAGATGACGCGGATGCCGTGGTCGCGGCAGGTGTCGATCAGCCCGCCGAGCCTCGCGACGATCTCCGGTCCGCCCGGCGCCGAGAACGGCGTGCCCTCGACGAAGCAGTTCTGCAGGTCGATGACGACCAGCGCGGTGCGCGCGGGGTCGATCCCGAACGTGGCCATGGTGAGCTCCCTCCGTGCCGTCCGCGACGGCGGCGATGGTGACGCACGGTACCGGGCGGACCACGATCCGTGCCGGGCGCCGACCATGCCGTCAGCCGGGCGCGGACGTCACCGACGGCCCGCCCGGCGGCGCAGCAGCTCGTAGGCGGCCACCGCCGCGGCGCTCGCGACGTTCAGCGACTCCACCCCGCCGTGCATCGGGATCGCCAGCGTGCCGTCGAGGTCGGCCCGCACGGGCGCGGCGAGCCCGTCGGTCTCGTTGCCGAGCACCAGCGCGACCCGCTCGGGCAGGTCGGCGTCGAGCAGCGACGGCCCGCCCGCGTCGAGGCCGAACACGCCGAACCCGGCCGCCCGCAGCGCCGCGCAGCCCTCCTCGGCCGTCGCGGCCCGCAGCACCGGCGCCCGGAACGCCACCCCGGCCGACGCCTTGACCACCAGCGGGTCGATCGCCGGGACGCCGCGGCGGGGGAGCAGCACCCCGTCCAGTCCCGCGGCGGTGGCGCTGCGCAGCACCATCCCGACGTTGGCCGGATTGGTCACCCGGTCCAGCACGAGCACCGCCGCCGGGCCGCGCAGCGCGTCGAGGAACTCCGCGACCGGCGCCATCCGCGGGGCGACGACGTCGGCCAGCACGCCCTGGTCGTGGCGGCCGTTGCCGGCCAGCACCTTCACCCGGTGCGCGCTCGCCCGGTGCACGGGCACCCCGCGGGCCCGGGCCGCGGCCTGGATCTCCCGCACCGGTCCGCCGCGGAGCCCCTCGGCGAGGACGACCTTGTCCACCCGCAGGGTCGCGTCCGCCAGCGCCTCCAGCACCGGCTTGCGGCCGTACACCGTCACGAAGGTGTCCTTGGGCGAGCGCGGTCCGGCCACGCCGGAAAGCCTAGGATCTCGGGATGCCGCCGCGGCTCTCCGCCCTCGACGCGTCGTTCCTCTACCTGGAGGGGGCGTCGACACCCATGCACGTCGGCGCGGTGTCGATCTTCCGCCGGCCGCGGAGCGGGCTGGACCACGACCGGCTCGTCGAGCTCGTCGAGCAGCGCATCGCGCTCGTCCCCCGGTACCGGCAGAAGGTGCGCCACGTCCCGGGCAACCTCGCCCGGCCGGTCTGGGTGGACGACACCGACTTCGACGTCGCCTACCACGTGCGCCGCTCGGCACTGCCGAAGCCCGGCACCGACGTGCAGCTCACCGACCTGGTGGCGCGGCTGATGTCGCGCCCGCTGGACCACGGGCGCCCGCTGTGGGAGATGTACCTCGTCGAGGGGCTGGCGCGCGGCCGGACGGCGATCGTCACCAAGACCCACCAGGCGATGGTCGACGGGATCGGTGCGATCGACATCGGCCAGGTGATCCTCGACGTCGCCGCCCCGGCGCCCGGCCCGCCGGACGGGTGGCCGCGGGCGCTGCGCGAGGATCTGTGGATGCCCCGCCCCGAGCCGAGCGGCGCACAGCTGGTGGTCGAGGCCGTCGCGGAGGCACTGGCGCGCCCCGGCGTCGTCGTCGACAACGTCCGGGCCGCGGCGGGCGACGCCGTCGCCACCGCGGGGAAGGTCGTCGGCGGGCTCGGCCAGCTGGTCACGATGGCCCGCACGGCGACCCGCCGCGCGCCGGGCACGCCGCTGAACGTGGCGATCTCCCCCCAGCGGCGGTTCGCGGTCGCCCGCACCCGGCTGGAGGACTACCGGCGGGTCCGGGCGGCGCACGGCTGCGCGGTGAACGACGTGGTGCTCGCGGTCGTGGCCGGGGCGCTGCGCAACTGGCTGCTCTCCCGCGGCGAGCCGGTCACCACGTCGAGCTCCGTGCGGGCGATGGTGCCGTTGTCGGTGCGTGGCGAGACCGACGTCCCGAGCTCGGCGACCGCGGGCTCGCTCGGCAACCGGGTCTCGTCGTTCCTGGTGGACCTGCCCGTCGGCGAGCCGAGCCCGGTGGTGCGGCTGCACCACGTCAACCACGCCATGCGCGAGCACACCGCGGACGGGCGCTCGGTCGGCGCCGAGGCCCTGGTCCGGATCGGTGGCTTCGCCCCGCCTACGCTGCACGCCCTGGGCGCCCGCGCGGCCAGCAGCTTCTCCAAGCGCATCTTCAACCTGGTGGTGACCAACGTGCCCGGGCCGCAGTTCCCGCTCTACGCCGCCGGCGCCCGCATGCTCGAGATGTTCCCGGTGGTGCCGCTGGCCCGGGGCCAGGCGCTCGCGATCGGGCTCACCTCCTACGACGGCGGCGTCTACTACGGCTTCAACGGCGACCGCGACGCCATGCCCGACGTCGACGTCCTGGCCGGGATGGTCGACGAGGCGCTCGACGAGCTGGTCGGGACGGTGAGCTGAGGTGCGCGTCTACATCCCGGCGACCTGGCCGATGCTGCGCCGGATGGTGTCCACCGGCCGCCTGGACCCGATCGGCGGTACGGCCTTCTCGCTCACCCCGCGGCTTCGCGAGTCCTACACCACCGGCACCGAGGAGGAGCTGGAGTACGCGGCGATGGCCGAGGCGGCGCGGGCGTCGCTGCGGCTGCTCGCCGTCGAGTTCGGGCTGGGCGAGGACGGCACGCCCGCCCGGCGGGTGGTGGTGGCGGCCGACCTCGACGACGTCACGCTGCGCCCCGACCTCGACGACGGCGTGGTGCGGCTGGCCGGGCCGGTGCCGCTGACCGCGATCGCCGCGGTGCACGCCGACACGGTGGAGGCCGAGCACGCGGTGCGCCAGGCCGCCGCCGCGGTGGACGGCGCCGACCTGGGCGACCTGGACGCCGAGTTCCTCGTCGGCGAGGCCGAGGACCACGACCTGGCCTGGTACGACCCGTCCGAGGTGCCCTATCTGGTGGAGCTGGGCTGACTCTCCAGCACGGGTGCGGCGTCCGCCGGTGGGTGGTCGCCGTGCCGGTGGACGATCTTCCACTTGCCGTCCTCGCGGCGGTACACGTGGGTGACCCGCAGCGTGTAGGTCGCCTGCTCGCCGTCGGCGCACACGGTCTTGTGCTCGAACCCGACCGTGTAGGCGAGGTCCCCGCTCACCCCCGCGGCGACGACGTCGAGGCGGTAGTCGCTCACGTCCGAGAACCGCGACGCGAGCCAGCGGAACACCCGGGTCACCTCGTCCCAACCGCATCGCACCCGGACGGCGGCGCCGAACAGGGTCACGGGGTCGCGGCTCGACCAGGCCGCCATCCACGGCTCGACCTCGCCCTGCAGCAGCGCGCGTTCGGCTGCCATCTGGCGCGGCACCACGTCGCCCAGGAACTCGTCGACCTCAGATACCATGACACACTCTCCGATACAGTTAGACTACTTTCAATACTGTGAGAATGGGTTCAATGAGCGAGCCTGTCAAGAGGCGCTACGACTCGACCCGCCGGCAGCAGCAGGCCCGGGAGAACCGCCGGCGCATCCTGGACGCCGCGCACGAGCTGTTCGTGGACCGGGGATACGGGCGGACCACGATCTCCGAGGTCGCCGCCCGGGCCGGGGTCGCCGTCGAGACGGTCTACACGGCCTTCACGAACAAGCCCACGCTGCTGCACCGGGCGTGGGACGTGGCCGTCGGCGGTGACGACCAGGACGTGCATCTGCTCGACCGGCCGGAGATTCGTGCGCTGTTCGACGAGGCCGACCTGCCCACGCGGCTGGAGAGGTTCGCGGTGGTCAACACCCGGATCATGCGGCGCACCGCACTCCTGCACCTGGCCGTGCGCGCGGCGGCGGCGAGCGAACCGGCCGCGGCGGCACTGCTGGCCGAGATGGACCGCGCCCGCCTCGAGGCCATGGGCGTGCACGCCCGCGCCGCCGCGGACACCGGGCAGCTGGCGGTGCCCGCGGACGAGTGCCGCGACGTGCTGTGGTCGACCACCGACGGGGCCCTCTGGCACGCCCTCGTCCGGCAGCGCGGCTGGTCCGACGAGCGCTACGCGGCCTGGCTCGGCCGGCTGTGGACGGACCTGCTGACCCGGTGAACACGCCGGCGTGGCACGGCCGGGTGCCCGGGTGCTCGGCACCGAGACAGCTGGACCCGGCCGATCGGGGCTGTCGCTGCGCCGAACGGGCGACCTGCGGGCCGCCCTCGAGAGTGCTGCAGCACCGCCGTCGTCCGAGGTCGGAGCGGGTGCGCCGGGCCGGCTCCGGAGAGGCCCGCCCGCTCTCGGAGATCCGCTCAGCGGACGGACGCGCCCGAAGGGTGGCACTCTGCGGGGGTGCTCGAGTGAGATGCAGCGCCGCCGTCCGGGTGGCGCCGTCGACGCCCACCTCGCGAAGGGCTTCACATGACCCAGCCCCCCGGTACCGCCCCGGATCCGCCGCGGATCGCACTTCCCGACCCGTCCGAGAGCTACGGGCAGGACGCGGAATGGTGCCTCGTCGAGGCCGAGGACGGCTGGAGCGAGGTGCGGTTCCACGACTACGACCGGATCTACCGGATCCCTGGACTGTACGAGCGGTTGTTCTACGACATCCTCCGCTGCTGCTCACCCCGCGTGGTCTGCGGGATGCTGCGGGCCGAGCTGGACCGGGCGGGGGTCGACCCCTCGACGCTTCGGGTGCTCGACCTCGGCGCGGGCAACGGCATCGTGGGTGCGGAGCTGCGCTCGGCGGGGGTGTCGCGGATCGTCGGTGTGGACATCATCCCGGAGGCGCGCGAGGCCGCGCTGCGCGACCGGCCCGACGTCTACGAGGACTACCACGTCGTCGACATGACCGGGGCGACGCCGGCTCTGCACGCCCGGCTCGCCGCGCACCGCTTCACCGGCCTGACGTGTGTGGCGGCCCTGGGCTTCGGCGACATCCCGCCGGAGGCGTTCCGGGTGGCCTTCAACCACGTCGCCGACGGCGGCTGGATCGCCTTCACGATCAAGGACGGTTTCCTCGGGGACGAGGACATCAGCGGGTTCAGCGGGCTGATCAAGCTGGCGATGGCGTCCGGGCACCTGGAGGTGCTGGCCACCGAGACCTACCAGCACCGGATCTCGACCTCCGGCGACCCGCTGCACTACCGGTCGATCATCGGCCGGAAGCGGTCGGCGCTGCCGACCTGAGCAGGCGGCTCAGCGAAGGGCGACCAGCACGCGGCGCAGGGCGGCGAGGCGCTCCCGGCGCAGCATGCCCCGCCCCACGAGCTCGTCGAGGGCGCACTCCGGGTCGGCGGGCGGGCCGAGGTGTCCGCACCCGCGCGGGCAGCCCTCGACCGCCGCGGCCAGGTCGTCGAACGCCGCCGGCACGTCGTCCGGGGTGACGTGGGCCAGCCCGAAGGACCGGATGCCGGGCGTGTCCACGACCCAGCCGCCGCCCCCCAGGGGCAGCGCCAGGGCGGCGGTGGTGGTGTGCCGGCCCTTCCCGACGCCGGAGACGACACCGACGGCCCGCTCGGCGTCCGGCAGCAGCGCGTTGACCAGGGTCGACTTGCCCACCCCGGAGTGGCCGACCAGCGCCGTGACCCGCCCGGCCAGCGCACCTGCCAGCGCGGTCGAATCGATCCCCCCGGCGGCGTCGCGGCGGGTGACGAGGACCGGGATGTCCAGGTCGGCGTAGTGCCCGGCGAACGGGCCCGGGTCGGCGAGGTCGGCCTTGGTCAGGCACAGCAGCGGGGTGAGCCCGCCGGCGTAGGCCGCGACCAGGCACCGGTCGACGAAGCCGGTGCGCGGGGTCGGGTCCGCCACCGCGGTGACGATCACCAGCTGCTCGGCGTTCGCCACGACGACCCGCTCGTAGGGGTCGGTGTCGTCGGCGGTACGCCGCAACACCGTCGCCCGCTCCGCCACCCGCACGATCCGGGCCAGGGTGTCGGGGGCCCCCGACAGGTCACCGACCAGGTCGACCCGGTCCCCGACGACGATCGGCGTGCGCCCGAGCTCGCGGGCCCGCATCGCGGTCACCGGCGGGTTGGCGTCGTCGCCGCCGGGCACGCAGGTCCATCGCCCGCGGTCGACCCCGATCACCATCGCCTCCGTCGCGTCGGCGTGGTCGGGGCGGCGCTTGCTGCGCGGGCGCGAGCCGCGCCGCCCGGGACGGACCCGGACGTCGGTCTCGTCGTACTCCCGCGCGCTCAGGCGACCAGCTCCCGCCAGCGCGCCGGGAAGTCGGGGATGGTCTTCGCGGTGCAGGCCACGTCGTCGACCGCGACGTCCGGGACGACGAGTCCGACCACCGCGCCGGCCGTCGCCATGCGGTGGTCGGCGTAGGCCCGCCACGGACGCTGCCGGTCGGCCCGCAGCGAGGCCGGCCGGATCACGAGACCGTCCGCCGTCTCGCTGGCGTCACCGCCCAGGGCCGTGAGCTCGGTGGCCAGCGCCGCGAGCCGGTCGGTCTCGTGCCCGCGCAGGTGGGCGATGCCACGCAGCCGCGACGGCGTGCCGGCCAGCGCGGCGACGGCGGCGACGGTGGGGGCCAGCTCGCCGACCTCGTGCAGGTCGACGTCCACGCCGACCAGCGTGCCGGGCCCGGTGACGGTCATCCCGTCGGGCCCGGGCTCGATCGCGCACCCGAATCGCTCCAGCACGTCGAGCACGGCGACGCCGGGTTGGGTCGAGCCCGCGGGCCAGCCGGCGACGGTGACCCGCCCGCCGGTGACGGCCGCGGCCGCGAGGAACACCGCGGCGTTGGAGAGGTCGGGTTCGACGGTCCAGGTGCGCGCCGCGACCGGGCCGGGCTCGACCCGCCAGGTGTTCGGCCCGTCGTCGTGCACGGTGACGCCGCCGGTGCGCAGCATCGCGACGGTCATGTCGATGTGCGGCAGCGACGGCAGCGGATCGCCGTCGTGCACGACCGTCACGCCCTTGTCGTAACCGGCCCCGGAGAGCAGCAATCCGGACACGAACTGCGAGGACGCGGACGCGTCGATCACCACCTCGCCGCCGGGGAGGCCGCCGGTGCCGTGCAGGGTGAACGGCAGCAGGTCGCCGTCGACGCGGGCGCCGAGGGCGCGCAGCGCGCCGAGCACGGTGTGCATGGGGCGCTCGCGGGCGCGCGGGTCGCCGTCGAAGGTGACCGGCCCGTCGGCGAGCACCGCGGCCGGCGGGACGAACCGCATGACGGTGCCGGCGAGGCCGCAGTCCACGGCACCCCCGCCCTGGAAGCCGCCGTGCGCGCCGATCGCCACGTGCTCGCCGTCGACCGTGACGGGCACGCCCAGCGCGGCCAACGCGGCGACCATGAGCGCGGTGTCGCGGGTGGGCGGGGCGCCGTCGACGGCCGCGGGGCCGCCGGAGAGGCCGGCGAGCAGCAGCGCGCGGTTGGTCATCGACTTCGACCCCGGCACCGACACGCGACCGCGGACGGGGCCGTCGGCGAGGGGCGCGGGCCAGGGCGTCACGTCCCCATCGTCCCAGCCCGCCCCAGGACGTCCGCAGGGTGGCCTGCAGAGGGATGTCCGCGGGGCGACCTGCTGACAGTCCGGGCCGCGCGCGCCGTGCCACGATGGCGGGATGTGCGGCCGCTACGCGTCCACCAAGGCCACTGCCGATCTCGCCGAGGAGTTCCGCGCCGTCGACGCGACGGGCGACGCCGCGGTGCCGGACTTCAACGTCGCGCCCACCAAGCAGGTCGTGACGGTCGTGCAGCGCCATCCGCGCGATGCCGACGGCAACCCCGACCCCGACGTCACCGAGCGGTCGCTGCGGATGATGCGCTGGGGGCTCGTGCCGTCGTGGGCGAAGGACGAGAAGGCCGGCGCCCGCATGATCAACGCGCGGGCGGAGACAGCGGGGGAGAAGCCCGCGTTCCGGCGCGCGCTCGCCGCCCGGCGGTGCCTGCTCCCGGCCGACGGGTGGTACGAGTGGCAGCGGGGGCCCGACCACAAGCAGCCGTACTACGCCCACCACCGCGACGGTGCGTCGCTGGCGATGGCGGGGCTGTGGGAGTTCTGGAAGCCGAAGGACGACCCGGCGGACCGCTTCCCCGACGGCCTGGTCACCGCGTGCGTGCTCACCACCGACGCCGTCGGCCCGCTCGCCCAGGTGCACGACCGGATGCCGCTGGTCCTGCCCGCGAGTGCCTGGGACGCGTGGCTCGACCCGGACCGGCGCGCCGACGACGAGGCGGTGGCCGCGCTCCTGCGCCCGCCGTCGCTCGACCTGGTGGCGGCGCTCGAGCTGCGGCCGGTGTCGCCCAGGGTGAACAGCGTGCGCAACAACGGCCCCGAGCTGATCGCCCCGATCGACCCGCGCGAGGTGGCCGAGCCGCTCCAGCTCGACCTGCTCGCCGGGCCGAACCCCGCGTGACCGCACCAGCGGCTGCTGCCCCACCCCCGGCCCGACATGGAGGCATGTCGGGGTGGGAGGGGGTCGCTACGGCCCGACATGGAGGCATGTCGGGGTCGTTCGGGGTGCCCGCGGCCCGACATGGAGGCATGTCGGGGTGGGAGGGGGTCGAGGTCGCCACGCCGTACGGGCCCGCGCGGCTCGTGCACCGGCCGGTCGACGCCGAGCCTCGCGCCGTGCTGCTGCTCGGGCACGGTGCCGGGGGTGGCACCGGCGCGCCCGACCTAGCCGCCGCCACCCGCGCCGCGCGCGCCGCCGACGTGCACGTGGTGCTGGTCGAGCAGCCCTACCGGGTGGCGGGCAGGCGCGCCCCGGCCCCCGCGGCGCACCTCGACGCCGCGTGGCTCGCGGTGGTCGCCGCCGTGCGGGCGGACCACCCCGGGCTGCCGCTGCTGTGCGGCGGCCGCAGCTCGGGCGCCCGGGTGGCGTGCCGCACCGCCGCGGACGCGGGGGCGGTGGCGGTCCTGTGCCTGGCGTTCCCTACCCACCCCCCGGGGCGACCGGACAGGCACCGGCGGGCCGAGCTCGCCGCCGTCGACGTGCCGGTGCTCGTGGTGCAGGGCGAGCGCGACCCGTTCGGCCGGCCCGACCCCGCTCCCGGTCGCGAGCTCGTCGTACTCGCCGGCGACCACTCCCTGAAGGCCGACCTCTCCGGCGTCGCGGCCGCGGTCGCACGCTGGCTGCCCGCCGTGCTGCCCGGCCGGGCGCCCCGTCCGACCCCGACATCATGACGGGCCGCGGGCGCCCGTCCGACCCCGACATGACTCCATGTAGGGCCGCAGCGACCCCCTTCCACCCCGACATGACTCCATGTCGGGCCGCAGCGACCCGCTTCCACCCCGACAGGACTCCATGACGGGCGTCAGGGCGTCAGGGCGTCAGGGCGTGGCGATCGGGGCGATCCGGGCTCCCGCCAGCCGCGCCAGGTCGGCCGCGGCCAGCTCCATCTCCAGGCCACGGCGCCCGCCGCTGCAGAAGATCGTCGGGTGCGCCTCGGCGGAGGCGTCGAGCACTGCGGGCAGCTGCTTGCGCTGGCCCAGCGGGGAGATCCCGCCGGCGACGTAGCCGGTGGCCCGCTCGGCGTCGGCGACCCCGGCCATCCGCGCCCGCTTCCCACCGACGGCCGCCGCGAGCGCCTTCAGGTCGAGCGAGGTGCTGACCGGCACGATGCCGACGGTCAGCGCACCGTCGACCTCGGCGACGAGCGTCTTGAACACGCGCGCCGGGTCGAGCCCGAGCACCTCCGCGGCCTCGGCGCCGTAGGCCTGGCCCGAGCGGTGCGCGTACTCGTGGATCCGGTGCTCGATGCGGGCCCTCGCCAGCGCCGCCGTCGCGGGCGTCCCCCTGCCTGCCATGGCGCGCAGCCTGCCACGCGGGAATCGGGGCCGCCGGGACGGCGTTGTCACCGTTTGTGACGCAGGCAGCGATGATCCCCCGCGTGATGCCGCCGGCGCGCCCGGAGGCGCCGGGCAGCGTAAGCTCGGCCCGTCGACCGGCCGTCGGGCAGTGGGTCCCGTGGCGGCCGGGGGCGCGGCAGGAAGGGAGCGCGGTGCCGGGCATCGGACCGACCGAGGAACCGGGCGCCGGTACCGACGGCGCGTCCGCGGGTCCGGGTGCCCCCGAGGCCGGGCGGCCGAGGCCGGCCGTGCCGACCGAGAACGCCGAGCGGGCCGCGGTCGACCAGGAGAGCGAGACCGCCGAGGAGCGGGCCGCCCGCTTCGAGCGCGACGCGATGCCGCTGATCGACCAGCTCTACGGCGCGGCGCTGCGGATGACGCGCAACCCGGCCGACGCCGAGGACCTCGTGCAGGAGACGTTCCTCAAGGCGTACTCGGCGTTCCACACGTTCCGCGCCGGCACGAACCTGAAGGCCTGGCTGTACCGCATCCTCACCAACACCTACATCAACGGTTACCGCAAGCGGCAGCGCCAGCCGTTGCAGGCCCCCACCGAGGAGATCAGCGACTGGCAGCTCGCGCAGGCCGGCGGGCACACCTCGCAGGGCCTGCCGTCGGCCGAGATGGAGGCGCTGGACCGGCTGCCCGACGACGCCGTCAAGGCCGCGCTGCAGCAGCTCCCGGAGGACTTCCGGATGGCCGTCTACTACGCCGACGTCGAGGGCTTCGCGTACAAGGAGATCGCCGAGATCATGGGCACGCCCATCGGCACCGTCATGTCGCGGCTGCACCGGGGCCGCCGCCAGCTACGGGACATGCTCACCGACACCGCCCGCGACCGCGGGTTCCTGCGCGAGCAGGAGGTGGGGTCGTGAGCTGCGGGAGGCCGCACGAGACGGACTGCGCCGAGGTCCTCGCGCAGGTGTGGCTGTTCCTGGACCACGAGTGCGACGAGAGCCGGCGGGCGCTGCTGGCCCGGCACCTCGAGGAGTGCGGGCCGTGCCTTGCCGAGTACGGGATCGACGAGAAGCTCAAGCGGCTGCTCGCCACCAAGTGCGGCGGGGAGCACGCCCCGGACGGGCTCAAGGACCGGCTGCGCCGCCAGATCCGGTTCGCGATGCTCGAGCAGACCGACGTGACGGTGGAGTCGGGGCCCGCCGGCACCACGGTCGAGGTGCGCACGACCCGTCTCGAGCGCCGCGGATAGGGCGGGTCGCGCTCGCGCCGGTCAGGAGTTGGGGCGCTTGCCGTGGTTGGCGCCGCTCTTCTTGCGGTCGCGCTTCTTGCGGGCTGGACGGGACATGAGGTCTCCTCTGCTCGGCCGGCGGCGCCGGTCCGGGGTCGACGGTAGGCGGAACCCGCCAGGGGCCACGATTGTCTCATCCCGCGTCCCGGCCGCCGGGCCGGGCACCGCCCCGGACGTCGGCAGGAGTTGCGCGTGTCCACCCTGAGCGACCTGCTCGCCGAGCACACCCACCTCGCGCCGGGCCCGGTGGCCCACCTCCAGCGCGTCGTGGGCGAGTGGCAGCTGCTCGCCGACATGTCCTTCGCCGACCTGCTGCTCTGGGTTCCGCTCGGCGCCGGCCCGCCCGGGCGCCCGGAGGAGTTCCTGTGCGTCGCGCAGGTGCGCCCGACCACCGCGCCGACGGCCCAGCCGGACGACCTCGTGGGGAGCCGGGTGGCCGTGGCCGAGCACCCGCAGCTGCGCCGGGCGGTGGTGGAGGGCCGGATCTGTCGCGACGACGACCCGAGCTGGCAGCTCGACCTGCCGGTCCGGCGCGAGACGGTGCCCGTGCGGCACGGGCGCGCCGTCGTCGCGGTGCTGTCCCGGGACACCAACCTGTCGATGCCGCGGGTGCCGAGCCCGCTGGAGATCGCCTACCTCCGCAGCGCCTCGGAGCTGTGCCAGATGGTCGCCGACGGGACGTTCCCGCCGCCGTCCGCGGAGCCGGGACCGGACACGAGCCCGCGGGCGGGGGACGGCCTCGTGCGGCTGGACGCGCACGGCCTGGTCGCCTACGCCAGCCCGAACGCGCTGTCGGCCTACCACCGGATGGGGCACGCCAGCGACCTGCTCGGGTTGCCGCTCGCCGACGCGACCCGCGAGCTGGTGGCCGATCCCTTCGTCGCCGCCGAGGTGGCCGCGCGGATCTCCGCCGCGGCGGAGGGCCGGTACTCCGCGCTTCTGGAGGTCCGTGGGCGGGGGGCGGTGATGCTGGTGCGGGCGCTGCCGCTGCGCCCGCGCGGCGACGCGGCCGGTGCCCTCGTCCTGGTCCGCGACGTCACCGACCTGCGCCGGCGGGACCAGGCGCTGCTGAGCAAGGACGCGACGATCCGGGAGATCCACCACCGGGTGAAGAACAACCTGCAGACGGTGGCGGCGCTGCTGCGGCTGCAGGCGCGCCGGACGGTCGCCCCGGAGGCCCGCCGGGCGCTGCAGGAGAGCGTGCGCCGGGTGAACTCGATCGCGCTGGTGCACGAGACGCTGTCGATGTCGGTCGCCGAGCGGGTGGACCTCGACGAGCTGGTGGACCGCGTGCTGCCGGCGATCGGCGACGGCGCCACCGCCGACTCCCGCGCCAAGGTTCGACGCGAGGGGGCGTTCGGGACGTTGCCCGCGGCGCTCGCGACCCCGCTGGTGCTGGTGCTGACCGAGCTGGTGCACAACGCGCTGGCGCACGCCTTCGCGCCGGGCGGCCCGGGCGAGGTGGTGGTCCGCGCGACGCGCACCGACGCGGGGCTCGACGTCGTGGTCTCCGACGACGGGCGCGGCCTGCCCCCCGGCCTGGACGTCGAGGGCGCCGGTGGGCTGGGCCTGCAGATCGTCCGCACGCTGCTGGCCTCCGAGCTCGACGCCGCGCTGGAGCTGCGGGCCCGGCCGGGCGGCGGCACCGAGGCGGTGCTGCGGCTGCCGCTGCGGCCGGACTGACACCGATGGTCCGGACGGGGAGCAGCGGCCCCGGGGCCGGACCCCTCCGAAGGGAGGGTTAGCCTGACCGCGTGATCGACGAGCCGGCGCATCGGTCGCGGTTGTGCCGGCCCCGGCCGCCCGCAGCAGCGATGCCGCTGCCCGCGGCGCCGGTTCTCCGCGGAGCGTCGGTCCCCCGCCCGGACGTGGGCCCGGCCACGGGGCGGGTGGGCCACCGGCCCGCCCCGCCCGGCGTGCCGCCCGTCCGGAGGAACGACCGCGGGCCCGCGCCGGGTGGTGTCCGGTCGCGGGCCCGCGGTGGGGGAACGTCGGTATCGCCGGCAGGTGGCGCAGTGGCCTGGGCCGCCGGTGGTACCTGCCTGATCAGGCCGTGCGCGTGTGGGGACGCGTGCTGCGGCGCTTGAGTGCGCGCCGCTCGTCCTCGCTCAGCCCGCCCCACACACCGGCGTCCTGGCCGCTCTCGAGCGCCCAGGTGAGGCACTCGGTGGTGACGGGGCAGCGCCGGCAGACGGTCTTGGCCTCGGCGATCTGCAGGAGGGCCGGCCCGCTGGTCCCCACGGGGAAGAACAGCTCCGGGTCCTCGTCGCGGCAGATCGCGCGGTGGCGCCAGTCCATGATTGCTCTGCTCCTCTTGGCTGCGATCGGGGTCGCGCCGATCGTCGTTCGGTGGTGCTCCGCGCTTGTGAATACTTTCACGAGCGGGAACGATCTACAAGGTCGAGGTCCACTCAGGTGAGCACGCTCACCCACTCCCCTCAACGACGGTGTACACGATCGGTTACCACCGTGCATCGCCGTTACGAAGAGCGATCGACCTCGGACCGCCCGCCGTTACCGGTTACCCGGAATCCGGCGGACCATGCGGGGAACTCCCGCGGTCGCTCGTCCGTCCTGGATCAACTCTGCGGCACCGTTTGCCCTGGTGCGAGTCCAAAGCGGCTCGACGGTCCACGCGCATCGGTGAGTGGCCCGCGGGTGTCACCCACCCGGGCGGTGTGGGTGGCGGGGATGCGACGAGCTGCGGGTCTCACACGACGACCCGTAGCGCATCGGCTACGGAGACGAACTCGACGTCGCTGCGTTCCCCGAGGTGGTCGCCGTCGAGCTGCAGCGCGACCGGCTCCTCGGTGCGGACCCGCACCACGGGCACCGCGTCGTGGCGGACGAGGTGGCGCCCGCGGGGGTCGCCCGCCGGGCGCAGGATCTCACGCAGCAGCGGCAGGACCGTGCCGAGGCCGAGCTCCCGCAGGGCGAACAGGCCGAGCCCCTCGGCGAACGACGAGCGCGGATTGGTGCGCACCGCCCGCGAGCCGAGGTAGGTCCAGGGGTCGGTGTTGCTGACGAAGGCCAGGCGGGCCGCGGTCGGGGCGAGCACGCCGGGCACCTCGACGGTCACCTCCTTCGGCCGCCACCGCTGCGCGAGGTACTGGCGCACAGCGGTGCCGGCGTAGCGCAGCGGCGTGGCCTCGCGGCCCGCCGCGCGCGCCCGCTCGACCTCGGCGACGACGTCGGCGTCCCAGCCGATGCCGGCGTTGAAGGTGAACCAGCGGTCGTCCGCCCGGCCGAGGCCCACGGTGCGGCTGCGCCGCTCCTCGAGCGCGGCGAGGATCTGCGCGGTGGCCTCGGCCGGGTCGCGCGGCGTGCCGAGCGCGCGGGCGAAGACGTTGGCCGAGCCACCGGGCACGACGGCCAGCGCCGGTGCCTCCCAGGGCTCGGCCGGTCGGCCACCGGTGGCCACCAGCATCCCGTTGACGACCTCGTTGACCGTGCCGTCGCCGCCGTGCGCGACGACCAGCTCGACGCGGCCGCCACCGCCTCGGCGGTGACCTCGGCCGCGTGGCCGCGGAAGCGGGTGGCGAGGACCTCCAGCTTGAGCTCGCTCGCGAGCGCGCGGGTGAGGAGCTCGCGGACCGCGGGCGTCGTCGTCGTGGCGTGGGGGTTCACCACCAGCAGCGCGCGCACCCCCGCACGCTACCCGGGCCTATCCTCGGGCCCGTGACCTCGCACCCTTCGGCCCGCCCGGGGCCGCCGCGCCAGGTGCGGATCGCGGGGTGCCTGGTGGCGCTGCAGGGGGCGCTCGCGCTGGTGTTCGCCGGGGCGCTGGTGGTCCGCTCCGGCTCGACCCGGGTCCGCGCCGTGGACGTGCTCGGCGAGGCGGGCTTCTTCCTGGTGGTCGGCGCGGCACTGGCGTTCGTCGGGTTCGGGCTGGTCACCGGGCGGCGGTGGGCCCGCACCCCGGCGATCGTCACCCAGCTGCTCCTGCTGCCGGTGGTGTACTCGCTGCTCGGCCCGTCCCGCCAGCTCGCGCTCGGGATCGCGGCCGGCGCGGTCGTGTTCGCCGCGTTCATGCTGCTGATCAGCGAGCCCGCGCGGCGGTGGTGGACGGGCCTCGACGAGCCGGCGGAGCACCGCGAGTAGTCCGCGGCTACCCCCGCGCCAGGGCGGCCAGCGCGTCGCCGTCGAGGCGGTGGGTGGTCCAGCCGTCCATCGGGACGGCGCCGAGCACGCGGTAGAACGCGATCGACGGGGCGTTCCAGTCCAGCACCGACCACTCCAGCCGCGCGTACCCGCGCTCGGCGCACACCCCCGCCAGCCGGGCCAGCAGCGCGCGGCCCAGGCCGTGCCCGCGGTGGCGCGGGCGGACGTAGAGGTCCTCCAGGTACACCCCGTGCACCCCGCGCCAGGTGGAGAAGTTCAGGAACCACAGCGCGCAGCCGGCGAGCTCGCCGTCCCGCTCTGCGACGTGGCCGAACAGCGCCGGCGCCGGCCCGAACAGCGCCGCGTCGAGCTGGTCCGCCGTGAGCAGGCACGAGTCGGGCTCGCGCTCGTAGTCGGCGAGCTCGTGCACCATGGCGACGACCTCGGCCACGTCGGGGCGGCGGATCTCCCGGATCATCCCGCCGAGCCTAGGCGAGGCGGCGGACCCGGCTCCGGGGCCGGCGCCACGTGCTGCGCGAGGTCGGGGTGGCGGCTCGGCGCCTCCCCGGGGTGCGTGTGCACCGTGGCCGCGGTGAGCCGGGGGACGGAGCGGGTCAGCTCGTGCTCGGCGGCGTGGGCGGTGCGGTGCGCCTGCTCCACCGTGACGCCCGCCGGCACCGCGATGTCCACCTCCGCGCGCAGGGCGTGCCCGATCCAGCGCAGCCGCACCCGGTCCACGGCGACCACGCCGTCGACGCCGCGCAGGGCGGCGGTGGCCTGCCGCACCAGGGCCGGGTCGACGGCGTCCATCAGCCGGGCGAGCACCTGGCGGGCCGCGCCCCAGGTCACCACGAGGATCGCCGCGGTGATCGCCAGGCCGACCACCGGGTCCGCCCACCGCCAGCCCAGGGCGCCGCCCCCGGCGGCGAGGAGCACGGCGAGGGAGGTGAGCGCGTCGGTGCGGGCGTGCAGGCCGTCGGCGACCAGCGCGGCCGACCCGATCCGCCGCCCGGTGCGGATCCGCACCTGCGCCGCGATCTCGTTGCCGATCGCCCCGACCAGCCCGGCCGCGGCCACCGCGCCGAGGAACCGGACGTCGGCCGGCTCGGCGAGCCTGCGCACGGACTCGACGCCGGCGAGCACCGCCGAACCCAGGATGACCAGCACGACCACGATCCCGGCCACGTCCTCGGCGCGCCCGTAGCCGTAGGTGAAGCGGGTGGTCGGGGCGCGTCTACCGAGCAGGAAGGCGATGCCCACCGGGACGGCGGTGAGCGCGTCGGCGACGTTGTGCAGGGTGTCGGACAGCAAGGCGACTGACCCGGTGAACACCACCACCACCGCCTGCGCCGCCGCGGTGGCGCCGAGCACCGCCAGCGAGATCCACAGTGCGCGCAGCCCGGCCCGGGAGGTCTCCAGCGCCGGGTCGACCCGGTCGGCCGTGTCGTGGCTGTGTGGGGTGACGACGTGGCGCACCGCCGCCCACGCCCGTCGCGCCGGGCCGGGGTGGCCCTGCCCGTGTCCCGGCCCGTGCCCGTGTCCGTGTCCGTGTTGCGCCGTGGTGTCCACCAGCGGCAGTATACGTGCACATGTACGCACGCGACGACGATGCACGTGCCAGTCCCGGGCAACAGGAGCGCGCCGGCCCGGACGACGAGCCACGACCGGGTCCCGACCTGCCGCCCGGCGCGCACGTCGAGGCCGCCGCCGAGTCGTTCCGGATGCTCGCCGACCCCACCCGGCTGCGGCTGCTCTGGCTGCTGCGCGACGGCGAGCACGACGTGACGGGCCTGGCCGCCGCCGTCGGTGCCGCCCGTCCCGCCGTCTCCCAGCACCTGGCGAAGCTGCGGATGACCGGCCTGGTCAGCACGCACCGGGACGGGCGGCGGGTGCTCTACTCCGCCCGCGGCGGCCACGTCCGCCGGCTGCTCACCGAGGCGCTGGAGGCCGCCGGGCACCGGGTGGAGGGTGTGCCGGACCACGACTGACCCGCCTGGAGGTCCACACCACCGACGCCATCGCCGCCGACACCGCGCCGGTCGACACCTCGCTGGGCAACGTCCTCGGTGCGCAGCGTGTCGGTACGAGGTTCGCCGCGTGACGGTCGCCGCGAACGCCGACAGCCGGGCGCCGGGGACCACCGGTACGGCGGTATCGGCGACGGCGCGGTCCACGGCAGGTTCGTTGCGCTGGTACGTCACGGGCCAGGTGCAGGCGATGCTGACCGGCGGCAACCACGAGTTCCTGCGGTGCCACCGGCGGTTGATCAGGTTCGGTGAGGGGATCGCCGGTTGGGGGACGACGATGAGAGACGCGTGCCGCATGTGACGGAGCCCGAGGATCGGGGAGGACTCTCGTCACGGCGATCGCGGCAACCCCTCCTGCCGCCGGTCCCGGGTCGTCGGGTGCGGCGGGCCGTCCCGCTGGCGGTTGCGTTCGCGGCGGTGCTCGCGGCGTCCGGCCCGCCCGCCGGCGTCGAGCCCGAGCGCGCCGGGCCGGGCCCGGCGGCTGCGCGGGACGGCGCGGGCACGACCTGGGACCTCGGCGGCGCGGCGGGCCCGGGTGCGCCCGCCGCGGGCAGCGGTGCCGTGGTCCCGGCGAGCACCGTCGTCCGGACCACCACCGAGGGCCCTTCGGCCGCGGCCGCGGTGGCGATCCGGTTCGCACTGGCCCAGGTCGGCCTGCCCTACGTTTGGGGCGGTGACGGGCCCGCTGCCGGGGAGGTCGGATTCGACTGCTCCGGCCTGACCCACGCCGCCTACGTCGCCGCGGGCATCACACTGCCGCGCACCGCGCACACCCAGTACCACCGCGGCCCGCTCGTCGCCCCCGGATCGCCGCTCATGCCCGGTGACCTCGTGTTCTACGGGACGCCCGCCCGGGTGCACCATGTCGGGCTCTACCTGGGCGGGGGCCGGATGGTCAACGCGCCGCGGCGGGGCGAGCTCGTGCAGGTCGCCCCGTACCGCTGGGCCGGCGACTCCTACCTGGGCGCGTCCCGGCCCGCCGCCGGCCCGGGTACGGGCTCGGTGTGGGACCTGTCCGGGCTCGTGCCCGGGCCAGTGCCGACCCCGGCCCCGGGCGTCGTCCCGCCGCCGACGGTCGTCGACCTCGCGCCGCCGGCCGTCACGGGCCCGGCGGCACCGTCGCTGCTCGTGGCGCAGGAACCGGACCCCGTGCCCGATGCCCGCGTCCCACGGCTCGCCGTTCCCCCACC
>Ga0247713_1000487_pt1 | contig 24057 bp, 26 predicted proteins | sample 21E_NmetaG_FD_189936 | JGI IMG/M metagenome (GOLD analysis project Ga0247713, IMG submission 189936) | Soil microbial communities from hillslope of Landscape Evolution Observatory, University of Arizona, Oracle, AZ, United States - 2-1-E_N | ecosystem: Engineered > Artificial ecosystem >... | reverse complement strand
CCCGCTCAAACATCGCCGGGTTCTCGGTGTCTCCGCCCGGGAACATCGGTCGTCGTGAGCAGGCACGGCCTCGACGAGTACGAGCGGAAGCGGGATCCGAAGGCGACGCCGGAGCCCGGCGTCGCCGGCGCCGCTCCGCGACGGCGAGCGCGCGCCGCAGCCGCGCCGATCTTCGTCGTCCAGCGCCACGACGCGCGGCGCCTGCACTACGACTTCCGCCTCGAACGGAACGGCGCGCTCGCGAGCTGGGCGGTGCCGAAGGGCGTCCCGCTCGAGCCGGGGGAGCAGCACCTCGCCGTCCACGTCGAGGACCACCCGATCGAGTACGCGCGCTTCGAGGGCGAGATTCCCGCCGGGCAGTACGGCGCCGGGACGGTCGAGCTCTGGGACAGCGGCACGTACGAGCTCCTCGAGGAGAAGCGGAACGGCGGCCTCACCGTGCGTCTCCACGGTTCGCGCCTCGAAGGCGTCTGGGCGCTCGTCCCGGCGAAGCTGTCCGGCGACCCGAAGAACTGGCTGATCATCCGCAAGCGCGAGGACGGCGACGCGCCGCGGCCGCGGCGCGCGTACCGGCCGATGCTGGCGACGCTCGAGAGCTCCGTGCCGCGCGCCGACGGCTGGCTCTTCGAGGTCAAGTGGGACGGCTACCGCGCGATCGCGTCCGTCGTCGGCGGCGAGGCGACGCTGACGAGCCGCAACGGGAACGACCTGACGCAGCGGTTCCCGACGGTCGCGCGCGAGGTCGTGAAGGCCGTGAAGACGCCGCACTGCGTCCTCGACGGGGAGGTCTGCGCCCTCGACGCCGAGGGGCGGGCGAGCTTCTCGGCGATGCAGCAGGGCCACCCGGACACGCCGCTGCGCTTCTACGTTTTCGACGTCCTCGAGGTCGAGGGGCAGCCGCTCGTCGACCTGCCGCTGACGGAGCGGCGCGCGCGGCTCGAGGCGCTCCTCGACGGGCGGAACCGCGCCGTCAGGCTCTCGGAGACCTTCGACGACGGCGAGGCGCTCTACGAGGTCGTCGAGGCGCAGGGGATCGAGGGCGTGATCGCGAAGCGCGCCGACTCGCGCTACCAGGAGGGGCGCCGGTCGCGCGACTGGCTGAAGATCAAGACGCACGGGCGCCAGGAGTTCGTCGTCGGCGGCTACACGAAGGGGCGCGGGCGGCGCGGCGGCCGCTTCGGCTCGCTCCTCCTCGGGCTGCGCGAGGGCGACGAGCTCGTCTACGTCGGGAACGTCGGCACCGGGTTCGACGAGGCCGAGATCGACCGCCTGCTCGCGCTGCTGAAGCCGCTCGAGCGACCCGACGCGCCGTTCGCGGAGGTGCCGAAGCTGCCGCGCGTCCGCAAGGACGAGATCGTCTGGGTCGAGCCGCGGCTCGTCGCCGAGGTCGAGTTCGTGGAGTGGACGCACGACCGGCGGCTGCGCGCGCCGTCGTACCAGGGCCTGCGGGACGACAAGGAGGCGGAGGAGGTCGTGATGGAGCAGCCGGAGGAGGAGGGCGCCGAGCCGGTGCGGCCGGAGCCGGTGCCGCCCGAGGTCGTGCGCGGCAAGCGCGCGCTCAAGCTGACGAACCTCGACAAGCCGTTCTGGCCGGAGGAGCGGATCACGAAGGGCGACCTGCTCGCGTACTACCGCGCCGTGGCGCCCGTCGTCCTCCCGCACCTGCGCGACCGGCCGTTCACGATGAAGCGCTATCCCGACGGGTGGCAGGGCGGCCACTTCTTCCAGAAGGACGCGCCGAAGCACATGCCGGAGTGGATCCCGACGTGGCCGTTCGTCGCGACGACGCGCGACCGGCCGCCGAAGCGCCGGCGCGTCGAGGCGCCGATCGTGAACGACGAGCTCGCGCTGCTCTGGATGGTGAACATGGGCTGCATCGACCTGAACACCTGGTACTCGCGGATCGACAAGCCCGACCGCCCGGACTGGGTCCTCTTCGACCTCGACCCGTCGCCGGACGTCGGGTTCGCGGAGACGATCGAGGTGGCGCTGCTCGTGAAGGAGGCGCTCGACGCGCTCGGCCTCGTCAGCTTCCCGAAGACGAGCGGCTCGAAGGGGATTCACGTGCTCGTGCCGGTCGAGCGTCGCCACGGCTACGACGAGACGCGCGAGTTCTCGGAGATCGTCGCGCGCGCGATCGCGAGCACGAACCGCGGCCTCGCGACGACCGAGTGGTCGAAGGCGAAGCGGCGCGGCGTGCTCATCGACGCGAACCAGAACGGCGAGGGGAAGACGATCGCGTCCGTCTACTCGGTGCGGCCGAGGGCCGGGGCGCACGTCTCGACGCCGCTCCGGTGGGACGAGGTGAACGAGAAGCTCAACCCGTCGATCTACACGATGGAGGTCGTGCTCGACCGCGTCCGCCGGTACGGCGACCTCTTCGAGGGCGTGCTGACGACGCGGCAGCGGCTCGACCGCGCGCTCGCGAGCCTGCGCGGCTGACGGCGCCTACTCGCCGCGGAGGCCCGGCCGCTTCGCGAGGCCGCCGAGCTCCGCGATGTCGCGCTTGAAGAACAGCGCGATCGTCCAGTCGACGACGACGCGCAGCTTCCGCGACAGCGTCGGGAGCTGGAGCAGGTGGTACGTCCGCGTGAGGAACCAGCCGGGAAAGCCGCGGAACCGCAGCCCGAGCACCTCCGCGATCCCCTTGTGGCGGCCGAGCGTGGCGACCTGGCCGAGCGTCCGGTACGCGTACGGCTCCGGCGTCCCGAGCAGGTTCTTCGCGAGGCGCCGCGCCTGGCGGAGCGCGTGCTGGCTCGTCGGCGGGTCGAACCGCCCCGGCGTCGCCGCGTTCGGGACGCGCGCGCAGTCGCCGAGTGCCCACACGCGCTCGCGGCCCTCGACGCGCAGCAGCTCGTCGACGACGACGCGGCCGCGGTCGTCCAGCGGGAGGCCGAGCTCCGCGAGGAGCGGGTGCGCGGCGACGCCCGCGGTCCAGACGAACGTGTGCGTCTCGATCCGCTCGCCGTCGGACAGCGTCACCGCGTCCGGCTCGACGCGCTCCACGGTCGTTGCGACGCGGATGTCGATCCCTCGCCGCGCCAGCTCGCGCTGCGCGTACTCGCCGAGCCGGCTCGGGATCTCCGGGAGGATCTTCGGCGCCGCGTCGACGAGCACCCACCGCCGAGGGACCGGCCGGAGCTGCGAGTAGTAGCGGAGCGCGTCGTCGACGAGGTCGGCGAGCTCCGCGAGCGCCTCGACGCCTGCGTACCCGGCGCCGACGAAGACGAACGTCAGGTGCGGCCGGCGCCGCTCGTCCTCGAGCTCCGCCTGCGCCGCTTCGAGCTCGCGGAGCACGTGGTTGCGGAGGTGGATCGCGTCCGGCAGGTCCTTGAACCCGAGCGCGTGCTCGGCGAGGCCGGGGATCGGGAGCACGCGCGGCACCGAGCCGAGCGCGAGGACGAGGTGGTCGTACTCGATCTCGAACGGCCCCGCGTCCGTCTCCGCGTGGACGAGGCGACGCTCCTCGTCGAGCCCCGTCATCCGTCCGAGCAGCAGCTCCGCGCGGCGGCACATCAGCCGCAGCGGGACGACGACGTGCCGCGGCTCGAGCGTCCCCGACGCCGCCTCCGGCAGGATCGGCGTGAAGAGCATGAAGTTCTCGGGACTGATGATCGTGGCGCGGCAGCCGAGCAGCCGCGCGACGTACGCGCCGGCGAACCCGCCCCCGACGACGAGGTAGCCGTCCTGCGCCCGTCTCCGCGTCGCCACCGGCGTATCGTGCCGCGCCGGCGCCGCACGGCGTCGCGGTCCCCGCCGCCGTTTAGCGCGCCGCGGCTCCCGGAATACCGCGCGTTCCGTGTTCCGGCCCTGGACATCCCGCAGCGGTCGCGTCCGCGTCTACGGCTGCTCTCCCGGCTGCCTGCTCGCGTCGCTCGCGCTCTCGCTGCTCCTGACGCTCGCGCTCAACGCGTGCGTCCGCGTCTTCTAGCCGCGCAGCAGCGGGCGCGTCAGGCACGTCGGCCCGCCGTCGCCCTTGCGCGAGAGCTCGTCGCCGGCGTACGTCCGCACCTCGACACCCGCGGCCTCCAGCCGCCGGCGCGTCTCCGGGTTGCCCTCGAGCGCCAGCGCCACGCGGGGGCCGAGCGCGAGCACGTTGCAGCCCATCGAGTCGAACTCCGCCTCGGGCACCTCGACGAACGCGATGCCGCGCTCCTGCATCAGCTGGACGAGCCGCGTCGGCATCAGCGGCAGGTACACGAGCGCGAGGTCGTCGTCCAGCGGGCTCACGAGCGACATCAGGTGGAGGATCTCCGCGGCGCCGCGGAAGTGCGGCAGGTCGAACGCGAGGACGTCCACGTCCGGGAGCAGCCGCGCGATCGCCTCCGCGCCGGCCGCGTTCGTCCGGTAGCCGAGCCCGACCGCGAGCGTCCGCTCGTCGAGCCAGAGCGTGTCGCCGCCCTCGGCGCACGCCGGCGGCTCGAGACGGCCGAGGATCGGGATCCCGGCACGCTCGAGCTCGCGCGCCATCGGCCCCACCTCGTTCCGCCGCCCCGGCTTGCCCGGGCGGAGGAGCACCGCTCCCTGCGGCGCGACGACGGCCGGGTCGTAGACGTACACGGCGTCCGGGTTCGCGTCGACGGCGCCGTCGGCGACGAGCACCTCCGCGCCGGCATCCGCGAGCGCCGCCCGGAACGCCTCGTGCTCGGCCGCGATCCGCTGCGGGTCGGGGGCGTCGCGCCAGCCGTAGTCGCGCCAGCGGGAGAGGCTCGCGGGATCGGGTGCGCGCACGAGCACCCGGCGGAGCGGCGCGGTCATCGGGTGCGTCACGCGCGGATCGTCGCACGCAACTCCGCGAGGCGCCGTGCGAGGAATCGCCGCTCCGGCTCGTTGCGCGCGAGCGCGAGCGCGCGGCCGTACGCGTCGGCTGCCTCGTCCGCCCGCCCCAGCCGCCGCAGCAGATCGGCGCGCGCGGCGTGGAACAGGTGGTGCGACTCGAGGCCGCCGAGGCCGCCCAGCAGCTCGAGGCCGCGCTCCGGGCCGTCGGCCATCGCCACGGCCGCGGCGCGGTTGAGGGACACGACCGGGGACGGCGCCGCGCGCTCGAGCTCGCCGTAGAGCGCCGCGATCTGCCGCCAGTCCGTGTCCTCGGCGCGAGCGGCGCGAGCGTGGAGCGCGGCGATCGCGGCCTGCAGGACGTACGGGCCGCGCCCGCGCAGCGCGAGCGCGCGGTCGAGGACGCGCGTGCCTTCCGCGATCCGACCCGCGTCCCAGCGCGACCTGTCCTGCTGCTCGAGGAGGACGAGATCGCCGGCCTCGTCGACGCGCGTCGCCCGTCGTGCGTCGTGGAGCAGGAGGAGCGCGAGCAGCCCCAGCGCCTCGGGCTCGTCCGGCATCAGCGCGGCGAGGACCTTCGCCAGCCGGATCGCCTCGTCGCAGAGCTCGTCCCGGACGAGCCGGTCGCCGGCCGTGGCGGCGTAGCCCTCGTTGAAGACGAGGTAGAGCACGGCGAGGACCGACCGCAGCCGCTCGGGAAGCAGGTGCGCGGGAGGCACGTCGAGCGGGATGCCCGCGTCGCGGATCTTCCGCTTCGCGCGGACGAGCCGCTGCGCGACGGTCGGCTCCGGGACGAGGAACGCGCGCGCGATCTCCGCGGTCGCGAGCCCGCCGACGAGCCGCAGCGTCAGCGGCACCCGCACGTCCGCGGCGAGCGCGGGGTGGCAGCAGGCGAAGATGAGACCCAGGCGGTCGTCGGGCACGGCGTCCTCCTCGCCGTCGGGTACGGGCAGCGCCTCCACGCGCGCGAGCAGCTCCGTCTTGCGGACGAGCGTGCGGTCGCGCCGGATCCGGTCGATCGCGCGGTTGCGCGCGGTCGCGTAGATCCAGCCGCCGGGGTTCGGTGGCGGCCGGTCGCCCCAGCGCTCGAGCGCGGCCGCGAACGCGTCCTGGACGGCGTCCTCCGCGAGCGCAGGGTCGCCCGTCGCGCGCGCCAGCGCCGCGACGCAGCGACCCCACTCCTCGCGGAAGACCCGGTCGACTACGGCCGCTCCTCCTCGGTCACGAGCGGGCGGATCTCGACGGCGGCCGTGCGGGCGACGGGGATCAGCTCCGCCATCGCGATCGCGCCGTCGAGATCCTCGCACTCGACGAGGAAGTAGCCGCCGAGCTGCTCCCGCATCTCCGCGTACGGCCCGTCGGTGACGAGCATCTCGCCGTCGCGGACGCGCACGGTCTTCGCCGCGCTCGGCGGCGCGAGCTCGAGTCCGTCGAGGAGCTGCCCGTGCCGGCTCATCGCCGCGATTCGCGGCGTTCCACGCCGGCTCCGACTCCGCGTCGGCGCGCCGCGCCTCGTCCGGCGTCAGGTGCTCCCACGACGCGATCTCGTCCGCGTCGTTCGTCAGCAGCAGGAGGTAGTTCACGCCTCGGCCCTCACGTGCTGCGGCCGCACCTCGACGGCTCCGTGCTCGGCCGTCGGGATGCGCCGGGCGATCTCCAGCGCCTCCTTCATGCTCCCGCACTCGACCTGGAAGAACCCGCCGAGTTGCTCGCGCGTCTCGGCGAACGGCCCGTCCGTCACGAGCGTCTCGCCGTTGCGGACGCGCACCGTCGTGGCGGTCGCGGCGGGGCGCAGCTCCGCGCCGCCGGTGATCGCCCCGGCCGCGTTCAGCTCGCGCTCGAGCTCGCCGTACCGCGCGTAGATCCCGCGCTGCTCGTCGGCGTCGAGCGCCGCCCACTCCTCGTCGGAGCCGTAGATCAACAGCAGGTACTGCACGTCCGTCTCCCTTCCGTCGTGATCGTCATCCTCGCAGCCGCAGCAGCGCCAGCCGGAGCTCCGCGAGCCGGTCGCGCGCCGGCGCCGGCCGCCGCACCGTCCGGCTGTCGGCGCCGGCGCGGCGGCCGAACCGGCGTCGTCTCATCGCCTCCTCCTTTCGTCTCGGGAGGACGACGAACGGGCGCCGCGGAAATCGACAGGCGCTACGCGGACGCGAGCAGCCGGCGCAACAGCGTCAGCGCGCCGCGCTTGTCCAGCAGCTCGTTGAGGTTGCCGCACTTCGGCGACTGCACGCAGGAGGGGCAGCCGCTCTCGCAGGGGCACCCGTCGATCATCCCGGCGGTGTCGGAGACCCAGCCCTCGAACGCCTCGAAGCCGCGCTCGGCGATCCCGACGCCGCCGGCGTGGCCGTCGTAGACGAAGACGGTGGGCCGGCCCGTCTGGAAGTGGACGTTCGTCGAGAGGCCGCCGATGTCCCAGCGGTCGCACATCGCCCACAGCGGCAGCAGCGCGATCAGCGCGTGCTCGGCGGCGTGGAGCGACGAGAGGAGGAGCGGCATCTGCTCGAGCCCCTCGAGCTGCTCCGGCTCCGGGAGGAACCAGACCGCCTCGGTGTCGAAGCTCGTCGAAGGGAGGTCGAGCGGCACCGTCTCGAGCGTCTCCCCGTCGCGGCCCTTCCGCTGGTACGCGACGACCTGCTCGCTGACCGTCACCGCGCCGAAGCAGAGCTCGAGGCCGAGCCGCCGCTCGCGCCGCCGCTCCTCGGCGATCGCGGTCGTCGTCTCCTTCTTCGCCTGCGTGTACCAGTCGCCCCCGAAGCGCCCGACGACGGCCGTGCGCGCGTCGAGATCGAGCGCGTGCACGAGGTACGGCTCGCCGAGGTGGAGGTAGACGGCGCCGTCGTGGAGCGTGTGGTACGCGCGTTCCCGCTCCACGAGCCCGAGCACGGAGCCGGTCTCGCCGTCCACGACGGTGATCGCGTCGGGGCCGGTGGAGCGGAGGGAGACGCGCGCGGCCGGGTAGTCGCGTCCGCTCCAGACGTAGCCGGCGGGCGTGCGCTTCAGCTCGGGCAGGGCGGCCGCGCGCTCGAGCGCGGCGTCGCCGAGGACGTCGCGGTCGGCGTCGTCGAGCGGCGCCTCGAAGGCGGCGGCGAGGACGTGGCCGTCGAGCACGCGCGGGTTCGACCCGTCGAGGATCGCGGCCTCGACGCGCCGGTCGAGCAGCGCCTCCGGCTCGCGCATGAAGTACTGGTCGAGCGCGTCCTCGCTGGCGACGAGGACGGCGAGCCCGTGGCCGCGCCGCCCCGCGCGCCCCCACTGCTGGCGCAGGCTCGCGACGGTTCCGGGGAAGCCGACGGAGATCGCGCAGTCGAGAAGGCCGATGTCGATGCCCAGCTCGAGCGCGGACGTGGCCGAGACGCCGAGCAGCTCCCCCTGGACGAGGCGCCGCTCGATCTCCCGCCGCTGCGCCGGCGTGTACCCGGCGCGATACGGCGAGAGCCGCGAGTCGTCGCCGAGGCGCTCGGCGGTGAACCTGTGGACGAGCTCCGCTCCGCGGCGGCTCTTCGAGAAGCAGATCGTCTTCAGCCCGCGGCCGACGAGCGCGGCCATCAGGCGCGACGCCTCGCCGAGCGGGCTCGCGCGGAGCCCCAGCTCGGGGTCGAGGAGCGGCGGGTTCCACAGCGCGACGGTCCGCTCCGCTCGCGGGGCGCCGTCGTCGTCGACGACCGTCACCTCGTCGCCGATCAGCGCGCGGCCGAGCGCCGCGGGGTTCGCGATCGTCGCCGACGCGAGCAGGAACTGCGGCTCCGCCCCGTACGCACGCGCGAGGCGCCGCAGCCGGCGGAGCACGTTCGCGACGTGCGAGCCGAACACGCCGCGGTACACGTGCGCCTCGTCGACGACGACGTAGCGGAGGTTCGAGAGCACGTCCCCCCAGCGGTCGTGCCGCGGCAGGACGCCGACGTGGAGCATGTCCGGGTTCGTGAGGATCACGTTCGCCCACTTGCGGATCTGCCAGCGGCGCTCGCTCTCGGTGTCGCCGTCGTAGATCGCGGCGCGGAGCTTCGGGAGCGCGAACGAGGCGAGCGTCCGCGCCTGGTCCTGCGCGAGCGCCTTCGTCGGGTAGAGGTAGAGCGCACGGTGCTTCGGGTCGCGGGCGAGCGCGTCGAGGATCGGGAGGTTGAACGCGAGCGTCTTGCCGCTCGCGGTGCCGGTGGTGACGATCAGGTGCCCGCCCGTCGCGGCCGCGCGCCACGCGGCCGCCTGGTGCGTGTAGAGCGCCGTCGTCCCGCGCGCGACGAGCGCCGACGCGACGCGCGGCTCGAGCTCGTCGGGGAAGGGCTCCGTGCGGGGCGCGCGCGGCGGCTCGCTTCCCAGGTGCGCGAGCTCCTCGCCGGCGAGGAGGTCGTCCCACAGCGCGGTCTCGAGCGCCATCCCGCGAGTGTGCCCGGTCGCGACACCCGCGAGCGCGGCCGTCACGCTTTCGGCACGAACCTGGCACGGTCTCGGCGCGCTTCGCGGGATAGGCTCGAGCCAGGCAGGGGGCGGGTCGGGACCCGGGATACCCGCGCGGGACCAGAGAGCGCGCTGGTACCGTCGCTTTCACCGGGGTGCCCGCACGGGCTGAGATCACACCCGCATGACCTGATCCGGGTAATGCCGGCGAAGGGAGGAGCTTGATCCCACGTTGCCTGACGATCGCCACGTCCGACTCGGGCGGCGGCGCCGGCATCCAGGCCGACCTGAAGGCGTTCGCGGCGGCGGGCTGCCACGGGATGTCCGCGCTCGTCGCGCTCACGGCGCAGAACACGGTCGCCGTCACGGCGGTCCACGAGTTGCCGCCCGACTTCGTCCTCGCGCAGCTCGACGCCGTCTTCGACGACGTCGGCGTCGACGCCGCGAAGACCGGGATGCTGTTCTCGGCACCGCTGATCGAGACCGTCGCGGGCTTCCTCGAGCAGCACCCCGTCCCGCTCGTCGTCGACCCCGTGATCGTGGCGAGCTCCGGAGCGAAGCTCCTGCTCGACGACGCCGTCGAGACGATGGTCGGCCGGCTGTTCCCGCTGGCGACGGTGGTGACGCCGAACCACCTCGAGGCCGAGGCGCTCGCGGGCGGCCGCGGCACGAAACGCGAGCTCGCGGAGCGGCTGCACGAGCTCGGCGCGCCGGCCGTCGTCGTCACCGGCGGGCACGGCGACGAGCGCTTCGACAACCTGTTCGACGGCCGCGAGCATCTCGAGATCCGGGTGTCGCGCCACGACGTGCCAGCCACGCATGGCGCCGGCTGCACGCACTCGGCCACCCTCGCCGCGCTGCTCGCCCACGGCCGCCCGCTCGCGGACGCCGCGCGCGGCGCCGCCGAGGCCGCGTCCCGCGCCGTCCGCGCGGGGCTCGCCGAGCTGGGCGCCGGCGAGGGGCCCGTCGACGTCCTCGACCTGAAAGGAGCCGCATGACCCCGTCCCCCGGCACGAGCCTCGCGCGCATCCGCGAGACGAAGCCGCTCGTCCACCAGATCACGAACTACGTCGTCATGAACGAGACGGCGAACGCGACGCTCGCGCTCGGCGCGCTGCCGGTGATGGCGCATGCGCAGGAGGAGGTGGAGGAGATGGTCGGCCTCGCCGGCGCGCTCGCGATCAACATCGGCACGCTCTCGCCGCACTGGGTCGACGCGATGCTCGCCGCCGGCCGCGCGGCGAACGCGCGCGGCGTCCCGATCGTGCTCGATCCGGTCGGCGCCGGCGCGACTCGTTACCGGACGGAGACGTCGAAGCGGCTCCTCGACGAGCTCGACGTCGCGGTCCTCCGCGGCAACGCCGGCGAGGTGGCGACGCTCGTCGGCGTCGAGGCGGAGGTGCGCGGGGTCGAGTCGATCGGCGGCGCGGGCGATCCCGCGGAGCTGGCGCAGCAGGCGGCTCGCGCCCTCGGCGTCGTCGCCGCCGTCACCGGGCCGGTCGACCACGTCTCCGACGGGGAGCGCACGCTCGCGGTCGCGAACGGGCACGAGCTGCTCGGCGCCGTCACCGGCACCGGCTGCATGTCGACCGCGATGACGGGGTGCTTCCTCGCCGTCCGCCCGGAAGAGCCGCTCGCGGCGGCGGCCGAGGCGCTCGCCGCGTTCGGCGTCGCGGCCGAGGACGTGGCCGCCGAGGCGCGCGGCCCGGGGAGCTTCCACGCCGGGCTCTACGACGCGCTGGCCGCGCTCGACCCCCGGACGCTCGACGGGCGCGCGCGGATCGAGGGATGAAGCTCCACGCGCTCGTCGACGACCTGGACGTCGCGCGCCGGGCGCTCGAGGGCGGCGCGACGGTGCTGCAGCTGCGCCTGAAGGACGCGCCGACGGCGGAGGTGGTGGAGCGCGGGCGCGCGTTCGCCGAGCTCGCGCGGTCGCACGGGACGCCGTTCGTCGTCAACGACGACGTCGACGCGGCGCTCGAGCTCGGCGCCGACGGCGTCCACCTCGGCCGGCGGGACAGCGGCGCCGCGCGCGCGGTCGAGGCGGGGCTGCTGCTCGGCCTCTCCGCGTCGGGCGTCCGCGAGGCGGCCGTCGCGGAGCACCGCGGCGCGGCCTACGTCGGCGCCGGGCCGGTTTGGGCGACGCCGTCGAAGGAGGATGCCGACCCGCCGATCGGCCTCGACGGACTCGCCCGGATCTGCGCCGACGTCTCGGTCCCCGTCGTGGCGATCGGGGGCGTCGACGCGACGAACGCCGCGGCGTGCATCCGCGCGGGCGCCGCCGGCGTCGCGGTCATCCGCGCCGCGCCCGACTCCGCCGCCCTCGTGGCGGCCATCGATGAGGCTCTCGCAGGTCGGTGAGTTCGGGCTCCTCGCGGAGCTCGAGCGGCGCGGGCTCGTCGAGGGTGTCGCGGACGACGCCGCCACGCTCGGCGGCGGGGTCGTCGTCACGCAGGACGCGCTCGTCGAAGGCGTCCACTTCCGCCTCGACTGGATCTCGTGGCGCGACCTCGGCTTCCGCGCCGCCGCCGTCAACCTCAGCGACCTCGCCGCGTCCGGAGCCGACCCCGAGGCGCTGATCGTCAGCCTCGGGGCGCCGCCGTCGGCGCGCGTCGAGGACGTCGTCGAGCTGTACGAGGGCCTCGCCGAGGCGGGGGTGCCGGTGCGCGGCGGCGACACCACGCGCGCGGACCGCGTCTACCTCTCGGTGACGGCGATCGGACGCTCCGCGCGCGTGCCGGGGCGCGGCGGCGCGCGGCCGGGCGACCTGCTCGTCGTCACCGGCCCCCTCGGCGCCGCCGGGGCCGCCTTCCGCGAGCAGCGCTACGTGCGCCCGCCGCTTCGCCTCGGCGAGGGGAAGCGGCTCGCGGCGCACGCGCACGCGCTCCTCGACGTCTCGGACGGCCTCGCCGCCGACGCGGCGCACCTCGCGGCGCGCTCCGGCGTCCGCTGCGTCGTCGAGCTCGACCGCGTCCCGCTCGCTCCCGGCGCCACGACGGACGACCTCGGCTTCGGCGAGGACTACGAGCTGCTCGCGGCCGTCGAGCGGCCGGACGGGTTCGCGGTGATCGGCCGCTGCGAGGAGGGCGACGGCGTCGAGCTCCTGCTCGGGCGCCGGCCCGTTCGCCTCGGCGGCTGGGACCACTTCACGTGAGCGGGAGGAGCGGCAGCCGGTTCTGGCCCGTGCCGCCGTGCCGGCGACCTAGAGGCGCCCGCAAAGCGCCGCGAGCCGCAGCGCCGGCACCTTCCACACCGCCTCGACGACGATCGCGTTCGACATCTTCGACCCGCCCTCCTCGCGGTCGACGAAGGTGATCGGGATCTCCTCGACGCGGAAGCCGGCGCGCAACGCGCGGTACGTCGTCTCGATCTGGAACGCGTAGCCCTTCGACCGCACGGCGTCGAGGTCGATCGCCTCGAGCACGGCGCGCCGGTAGCACTTGAACCCGCCGGTGAGGTCGCGCACCGGCGCCTGGAGCAGGAGTTGCGCGTAGAGGGAGCCGCCGCGCGAGACGATCCGGCGGCCGACGCCCCAGTTGCCGACGCTCCCGCCGCGGACGTAGCGCGAGCCGAGCACGAGGTCGGCGCCGCGCTCGGCCGCCGCGATCAGCCGCGGCACGTCGGCGGGGTCGTGCGAGAAGTCGCAGTCCATCTCGAGCACCAGCTCGGCGCCGTCCGCGAGCGCGCGGCGGAACCCGGCGAGGTACGCGGGCCCGAGCCCCTCCTTGCGCGGGCGATGGAGCACGGACACGTACGGGAGCCGCTCGGCGAGGCGGTCGGCGAGGTCGCCCGTGCCGTCGGGCGAGCCGTCGTCGATCACGAGCACCTCGACCCCGTGCGGGCCGAGGGCGGTCAGCATCGGCTCCAGGTTCTCGCGCTCGTTGTAGGTCGGGAGGCAGACCACGGCTCGCACGCCCGGAACCATATGGTTCGGCCGTGGCCGCGCTCCCCCGCAACGCCGACGTCGCCGCGCAGTTCGAGAAGCTCGCCGACCTGCTCGAGCTGGAGGGTGCCGAGGGGTTCCGCGTCGTCGCGTACCGCCGCGCCGCGCAGCGGATGCGCGAGACGGCGGCGTCCGTCGCGGAGCTCGCGCTCGCCGGCCGCGCGAAGGAGCTGCCGGGGATCGGCAGGACGATCGAGGAGAAGATCGTCCAGATCGTCGAGGACGGGTGGATCCACGCGCTCGCGAAGCGAGAGGGCGCGATCCCGCCGGACGTCGTCCTCTTCATGCGCCTCCCGGGGCTCGGGCCGAAGACGGCCGCGCGGATCTGGAAGGAGCTCGGCGTGACGACGCTCGAGGAGCTGCGCGCCGCGGCCGAGGGCGAGCGGCTGCGGACGCTCGCCGGCCTCGGGGCGAAGACGGAGGAGCGGGTGCTGAAGGCGCTCGCCGAGGCGGCCGAGGCCGAGCCGGTGCGGCCGCTGCTCGGGCACGGGCTCCCCGCCGTCCTCGCCGTCGTCGAGACGCTGCGCGCGCATCCGGGCGTCGACCTCGTCTCGGAGGCCGGCAGCGTCCGGCGCCGGCGCGAGACGTTCCGAGACCTCGACCTGATCGCGACGGCCGACGACCCGCCGGCGCTGACCGCGTACTTCACGCGGCTCCACTGGGTCGCCGAGGTGGCGGCGCACGGCGACACGAAGGCGACCGTCGTCTCGAACGACGGGCTCCGCTTCGACCTCCGCGTCGTCCCGCCCGAGTCGTACGGCAACCTGCTGCAGCACTTCACGGGATCGAAGGAGCACAACGTGGCGCTGCGCGAGGACGCGGTCCGCCGCGGCCTCTCCGTCTCCGAGTACGGGATCCAGGACGTCGAGAGCGGCGAGGTCTTCCGGACGCGCGACGAGGCGGCGGTGTACGAGCGGCTCGGGTACCAGTTCGTCCCGCCGGAGCTGCGCGAGAACGCCGGCGAGCTCGACGCCGCGCGACGCGGGGAGCTGCCCGCGCTCGTCGAGCTCGCGGACCTCCGCGGCGACCTCCACTGCCACACGACGTGGTCCGCGGACGGGAAGGGGACGCTCGAGGAGATGGCGCTCGCCGCGCGCGCCCGGGGCTACGACTTCCTCGCCGTCACCGACCACTCGCACTACCTGCGGGAGGGGCGGATGGAGGCACAGTGGGAGGAGATCGAGGCGCTGCGGGAGCGGGTCGCCCCGCTGCGGCTCCTCCGCGGCGTCGAGGTCAACATCAAGGCCGACGGCACGCTGGACGTCGCCGACGACGTGCTCGCGCAGCTCGACTGGGTCGTCGCGTCGCTCCACACCGCCTTCGACCGCGACCCGACGGAGCGGATCCTCGCCGCGATGGACAACCCGCACGTGGACTGCATCGGCCACCCGACGGCGCGGAAGATCAACCGCCGCGGCCCCACCGACCTCGCGCTCGAGCGCGTCTTCGAACGCGCGGTCGCCACGGGTACGGCGCTCGAGCTCAACTCGCAGCCCGACCGGCTCGACCTGCGCGACGCGCACGCGCGGGCAGCGGGCGAGGCCGGCGTCCCCGTCGTCGTCTCGAGCGACGCCCACAGCGTCCGCGCGCTCGGCTACGTCGAGCTCGGCGTGGCGCAGGCGCGGCGCGCGTGGCTCACGCGCGCGCACGTTCTCAACGCCCGCCCGTGGGACGAGGTGCGGGAGCTCCTGCGCCGGTGAGCTTCCGCGACGACGGCCACGCGGCGGTCGAGTGGGCGGCGTCGTACCTCGAGCGCGTGCGGGAGCTTCCCGTGCTCGCGCAGGTGCGGCCGGGGGAGCTGCGCTCGCGGCTCCCGCCGTCGGCGCCCGACGCGCCGGAGCCGTTCGCCGACGTGCTGCGCGACCTCGAGGAGGTGGTGCTGCCGGCGGTGACGCACTGGCAGCACCCGCGCTTCTTCGCCTACTTCGCGACGACGGCCGCCGAGCCGGCGATCCTCGCGGAGCTGCTTGCCGCGACGCTCAACCAGGTCGCCTTCATCTGGCGCACGTCGCCCGCGGCGACGGAGCTGGAGCAGGTCGCGCTCGCGTGGCTCGCGGAGCTCCTCGGGCTTCCGCCCGGCTGGCACGGCCACGTCGAGGACACGGCTTCGACGTCGACGCTCGCGGCGCTCGCGGCCGCGCGAGAGTTGCGTCCGGACGCGCGTGCGGTCGTCTGCTCCGAGCACGCCCACGCGTCCGTCGACAAGGCGGCCCGGCTGCTGGGACTCGAGGTGCGGAAGGTGCCGGTGGACGAGGCGTTCCGGCTGCGCGCCGACGCTGTCGACCTCGACGGCGCGTGCGCCGCGGTGGCGACGGTCGGCACGACGTCGACGACGTCGGTCGACCCGGTCGCCGTGCTCGCCGAGCGGTGCGAGGCGGCGGGTGCGTGGCTGCACGTCGACGCCGCCTACGCCGGCGCCGCGATGGTCTGTCCCGAGTTCCGCTGGGCGTGGGAGGGGATCGAGCGGGCCGACTCCGTCGTCGTCAACGCGCACAAGTGGCTGGCGACGCCGATGGACTGCTCCTGCCTCTGGACGCGGCGCCCCGACGCGCTCCGCGCCGCGTTCTCGCTCGTGCCGGAGTACCTGCGCACGACGGACGAGGTCGAGGTGAACCTCTCCGACTACGGGCCCGCGCTGGGCCGCCGCTTCCGCGCGCTGAAGCTCTGGGCGGTGCTGCGGTGCCTCGGACGCGAGGGCCTGCAGGCGACGATCCGCGAGCACGTGCGGCTCGCCGCGCTGTTCGAGGAGTGGGTGCGCGCGGAGCCGGGGTGGCAGGTCGCGGCGCCGCGGCCGTTCTCGGTCGTCTGCTTCCGCCGCGCGGCCTCCGACGAGGAGAACGCCGCGATCCTCGAGCGGGTGAACGCGAGCGGCGAGGCGTTCCTCTCGCACACCGTGCTGGACGGGCGCTACGTGCTGCGGCTCGCGATCGGCAGCTACCGCACGACCGAGGACGACGTCCGCCGCGCCTGGGACGTCCTCCGCGCGGCCGTCTAGAGCTGCCGGAGCAGCTCGCGCAGCTCGTCCGGCCCCTCGACCACGACGTCGGCGCGCTCCCGCAGCTCGGGCGGCCCCTCGGCCGAGGCGACGGCCACCTTCACCCCGAGCGGGAGCCGCTCCATCGCGCGGAACCCGTCCAGGTCGGTGAGGTCGTCGCCGGCGAAGAGCGCGCGGTCGATCCCGCGGCGTTCCAGGAGGTGCACGACGCCCGTACCCTTCGTCGCGTCGATCGGCGGCCGCAGCTCGAGCACCTTCCGCCCCCACCGCGCCACGAGCCCCGCCTCCTCGCCCGCGGCCGCGATCCCGCGGAGCACCGCCAGCGCCGCCTCCTCGTCCTCGGCCGTGCGGTAGTGGAAGCCGAGCGTGAGGCGCTTGCGCTCGACCGGCCACCGCGCGTCCGCCGAGAAGCGGTCGAGCACCGGCAGCCACTCCTCCGCCTCCGGCACGAGCTCGAGCCCGTGCTCGCCGACGTACTCGAGCTCCTCGACGCCCACGATCTCCCGGGCCCGGATCGCGGTGCGGCCGGTCAGGCACGCGACGAGCGCGTAGCGGCCCGCGAGCCGGCGGAGCTCCGCGCGCGTCTCCTCCGGCACGGTCGAGGCGTCCGGGTCGGCCACGATCGGCGCGAGCGTCCCGTCGACGTCGAGGAGGATCGCGGCGCGTCGCGGGTCGCGCGCCAGCTCCGCGAGGGGAGGCGGCAGCGGCATCGCCCTAGGATACGCGGGTGCCCCGCCTCGTCCTGATCGGCCTCGTCGGCGGCTTCTTCAGCGCGCTCTTCGGCGTCGGCGGCGGGATCGTGCTCGTGCCGCTGCTGCTCCTCCTCGCGCGCTACGCCGAGCGCGCCGCGATGGCGACCTCGCTCGCGGCGATCGGGATCACCGCGCTCGCGGGGACGATCGGCTACGGGGTCGCCGGGCACGTCCAGCCGGTCGAGGCGGCCCTCGTCGGGCTGCCGGCCGCTGTCGGCGCCGTCAGCGGCACCGCGCTGCAGCAGCGGCTCAGGGGCCGCGCCCTGTCGCTCGCGTTCGCCGCGCTCCTCGCCGGGATCGCCGTCCTCCTCCTCGTCACGTGACGACGCTCGTCCTCGCCGTCCTGCTCGGCTACGTCGCCGGCGTCCTCGCGGGGCTCTTCGGCGTCGGCGGCGGCATCCTCTTCGTCCCGACCCTGCTCGCGCTCGGGCTGACGCAGCTCGAGGCGGAGGCGACCTCGCTCGCGGCGATCCTGCCGACGGTCGCCGCGGGCACGTGGCGGCAGCGTCGCTACGGGAACGTCGACGTCCGCGCCGCCGTCGTGATCGGCGTCGCGTCCGTCGCGGGCGTCGCAGGCGGGATCGCCGCCGCGCACGCGCTCGGCGACGAGGCGCTGCGTCGGCTGTTCGCGCTGCTCATGCTCGGCGTCGCGCTCCAGCTCGCCTGGCGCGCGCGGCGGAAATAGGCCATCCTTCGGGGCGTGGCAGCGCCGGAGGACATCTGGCTCCCGCTGGTCGACGAGCCGATCGGCAGCATCGTCGACGAGATCCAGGCCGCCCACCCGGACATCGACCGGCTCGTCAACTCGCCGCACCGGATCCTCGCGTTCAAGACGTTCGCGTACCTGCGCGCGGGACTCCTGCTGGGCGAGCTGCTCGTGGACGACGACGCGCCGCCCTCGTTCGACGAGTCGTGGATCCTCGAGCTCGTCCGCAAGCCGGAGCACCACGAGCGGCTCGTCGCCGAGGTGCGGAAGGTCGCCGAGGAGGTCGCGGCCGACCCGCGCTACGCGGACGAGGAGCCGCTCGGCCCCGACGACGCGGCGCGCGCGCGCTTCCGCGAGTTCGCGCGCAAGAACCTCGAGAACGCGTAGCTAGTGCACGTGCGCGTGCTCCTCCGGGAGCTCGCGCGGGTCGAGCCGGGTCGCGAGGAGCGCCGCCAGCGCCGTCGTCAGCGGGACGGCCGCGATCAGCCCCATCGAGCCGACGAGCATCGCCACGATCTCCTCCGCCACGGCCTCGTTGTTCACGGCGTCCGAGAACGAGACGTCGCCCAGGCTGAAGATCAGCAGCACCGGCAGCGAGGCGCCGGCGTAGGCGAGCACGAGCGTGTTCACCGTCGCGGCGATGTGGTCGTGGCCGACGGCGATCGACGCCCGGAACAGCTCCCGGTACCGCAGCGCGGGGTTCGCCTTCCGCAGCGCCATTACGGTGGACGACTGCGTCACCGTCGTGTCGTCGAGGACGCCGAGCGCGCCGATCACCATCCCCGCCAGGAAGAGCCCCTGCACCGAGAGGCCGCCCGTCGTCGCGCGCAGGAAGACGGCCTCCTCCGACGAGAGCCCCGTGAGGTTCGCGAACGCCGTCGCCGCCCGCGCGAGCGCGACGACGAGGACGAGGCTCGCGGCCGTCCCCAGCATCGCGGCGACGGACTTGACGCCGAACCCGTGGGCGAGCGGGATCGTGATCAGCATCACCGCGAACGCGCCGACGAGCGCGACGCCGAGCGGCGCGTTGCCGTCGAGGATCGACGGGACGACGAAGCCGACGACGACGGCGAGGCTCCCGAGCAGGCCGACGAGCGCGCGCATCCCCCGCCAGCGCCCGGTCGCGGCGACGAGCGCCGCGAACGCGACGAAGAGGAGCGCGAGCGGCAGCCGCCGCTCGAAGTCGGCGAGGCCGTAGCGGTCGACCTCCACGCCGCCGAGCACCGCGTCCGGCGGCAGCTCGCTCCGGTAGACGCGGACGCGGTCGCCGACCGTGAGCGTCACCTCCTGGTCGCCCTGGTCGCCGACCGTGAACTCCGCCGTGTCGCCCTCGTCGGGGCCGCCGCGGAGGAGGACGGTGACGCGCCGGCAGCCCGTCGCCTGCGGTGTCCGGCACGGGGTCGCCGCGACCGCGGTCACCTCCGCCGGATGCGTCTGGGGACGCGTCAGCGCCTCGGGCCGCTCGACGGACCCGCTCGGCCACAGGAGGACGATCCCGATCACCGTCGCCGCGGCGACGAGCGCGAGCGCCGCGAAGAGCAGGTTGACGGCGAACGAGCGGCCCACGCCCGGCAGTCTGTCAGCGCGCCCGGGCGGCCTCGGCGGCGCTCGTCGCGAGGAACGCCCCCGCGGCGAAGAGGACGATGGTGCCGCCGGGCGGCATGTCGGCGTAGTAGGCGACGGTGAGGCCGGCGAGCGCGGCGGCGAGGCCGATGCCCATCGCGATCAGCAGGTTCGAGCGCATGCTCCACGCGACGCGCGACGCGGCGATCACCGGGAGCACCATCAGCGCCGCGATCAGCAGGATCCCGACGATCCGCATCGAGACGGCGACCGTGACCGCCGCCAGTGCCGCGACCGCGACGTTGAGCGCCGCGATCGGCACGCCGGCGACGCGGGCGCCCTCCTCGTCGATCACCGCGCTCGCGAGCGCGCGGTAGAGGAGCGCGATCGCGCCGAGCCCTCCGAGGCCGAGGACGCCGACGAGGGCGAGGTCGCCCCGCGTCACGGTGAGGATCGAGCCGAACAGGAACGCGAACAGGTCGACGTCGAGCGCGCCCGCGGCCGAGACGACGACGACGCCGGCCGCGATCCCCGTGTAGAAGACGAGCGCGAGCGCCTGGTCGCCGGCCGTGTGGCGCCGCGCGCGCAGCCACTCGATCGCGACCGCGCCGGCGAGCGCCGCGACGAGGGCCGTCACGACGGGCGCGATCCCGAGGAGGTAGCCGAGCGCCACGCCGGCGAACGCGACGTGGCCGATCCCGTCGCCGATCAGGCTCATCCGCCGCTGCACGAGGAAGAACCCGACGGCGGGCGCGAGCAGCCCGACCACGGCGGCGGACGCGAACGCGAGCCGCATGAACTCGCTCCTAAGCATGCGCGTGCGACGGGTCGTGCCAGACCTCGGGCAGGGCCGACGGCGGTCCGTCGAAGACGATCTCGCCGCGGACGAGCACGAGCCGCTCGACGAACCGCTCCACGGCGCCGAACTCGTGCGAGACGTACACCACCGTCACCTGCAGCTCGCGGTGGAGGCGGTCGAGCAACGCGGCCAGCGCCTCCTGCGCCTCGGCGTCGACGCCGGTGGTCGGCTCGTCGAGCACGAGCAGGGACGGCTCCGCGGCCAGCGCCTTCGCGATGAACGCTCGCTGCTGCTGCCCGCCGGAGAGCGTCCGCAGCGGCCGCGACGCGAGCTCGGCGAGGCCGACGCGGGCGAGCGCGTCGTCGACGATCGCGCGATCGCGCCGGCGGAGCGGCCCCAGCAGGCCGCCGCTCGCGAGGCGCCCCGCGGCGACGACCTCGCGCACCGTCGCGGGCGCGTCGGTCCCGAGCTGCGCCCGCTGCGCCAGGTAGCCGAGCGTCGAGCGGCGGGAGAACGCGTGCGCGGGTTCGCCGAAGAGGAGCGCGCGCCCCTCCGCAGGGCGCTCGAGCCCGAGGATCACCCGCAGCAGCGTCGTCTTGCCGCCGCCGTTCGGCCCCGCGACGGCGACGAACTCGCCGCGCTCGACGCGCAGGTCGACCCCGCGCAGCACCGGCGGGCCGCCGCCGTACGCGAAGGAGACGCCGTCGAGCTCGATCGCGGGCGTCACCGGCAGCCGAGCGCCTCCCGCAGCGTCTCGAGGTTCGCGCGCATGACGTCGAAGTAGTCGTCGCCGCGGGCGCGCTCGTCCGCCGTCAGCCCCTCCAGCGGGTTGAGGACGGCGGTGCGCGCGCCCGCCTCGCGCGCGACCGTCTCCGCCACGCGCGGCGAGACGAGCGTCTCGGCGAACACCGTCGTCGCCCGGTGCTCGCGCACCTCCTCGACGATCCGCTCGAGGTCGCGCGCGCTCGGCTCCGCCTCCGGTGAAAGCCCCGCGATCGCGATCTGCTCGAGCTCGTACCGGTCGGCGAGGTACCCGAACGCGGCGTGGCTCGTGACGATCTCGCGCCGAGCGCAGTCGGCGAGCCCCTCCCGGAACTCCCGGTCGAGCCCCCGCAGCTCCGCCGCCAGCTCCTCCGCCCGCGACCGCGCGTCGAGCACGATGCCGATCTCTCGCACGATCGCGGCGTACCGGAGCGGGTCGAGCCACACGTGCGGGTCGAGCGTCGCCTCCGCCTCCTCCTCGCCGTGCGCGTGCCCGTGCGAGAGCGGCAGCAGCTCGACGGCCTCGAGCAGGTCGACCGTCGTGCCGTCCGCGCCCGCGACCGCGCGCTCGAGCGCCGGCTGGAAGCCGCCGCCGAGGTAGAGGACGACGCCGGCGGCGCGGATGCGCTCGACGTCGCGTGCCGACAGCTCGACGTCGTGCGGCTCCGCACCCGGCGGCGTCAGGTTGCGGACGTCGACGCCGCGGCCGCCGACGCGCTCGGCCGCGAACGCGAGCGGGTAGAAGGCGGCGGCGACGCTCGTCGTCTCGCTCGCCTCCGCCTCCGGAGGCGCGTCCGCGTCGCCGCAGCCGGCGACCAGGAGCGCCGCGGAGAGCATGAGAACGATTCTCGTTCGCACCCGGGCTAGACTAGCGGCCGAGGTGACGGCGAGGCAAGCACGGAGCGAGGCGCAGCGGCTGCTCGACGCGAGCGGCGTCCGCGCGACCCCGGGGCGCGTGCAGGTTCTCGCCGAGCTCGTGCGGGAGCCGAACGACGCGACGGCGCAGGGGCTGCACGAGCGCCTGCGCGCGCGCGGCGAGCGGGTCGGCCTCGCCACCGTCTACCGCACGCTGGGCGTCCTCGTCGAGCACGGGATCGTCGACGCGCTCAGCCACAGCCCGGGCGAGCTCTGCTACCGGATCTGCGGCGGCGGGCACCACCACCACCTCGTCTGCACGGAGTGCCACCGCGTCGAGGAGCTCGGCAGCTGCGAGCTCGACGAGTGGCTCGAGCGCGCCGCGGCCGTGCACGGGTTCCGCGCCACGAGCCACCGGCTCGAGGTCGCCGGCGTCTGCGCCGGCTGCGCGGGCGCGTAGCCGCACCCGTCGCGCGCTTGCCGCATAATGGGCGCTCGGTGGTTCGCAGGCGGCTACCTGTAGTCCTCGGGGCTCTTCTCGCGTTCGCTCTCTCCGGCTCGCCGGGAGCGACGAGCGCGCCCACGTCGGGCGCGTCCGCGCGCGCGTTCGCGATCAAGGTCGTCGTGCCCGGCCAGTCCGGCGGGCTGATCGGATCCGTGTCCGCGCCGGGGAACCAGGTCACGTTCGGCGGCGGGTTCGCGTATCCGTCGGACGGCTCCGCGGTCAGCAGCGGCGCCCTCACCGGCAGCGCGACGACGAACACGAGCGCGACCGAGGCGGCGGCGAACGCCGCGGCCGAGGTCAACGGCCTCTCCCTCTTCGGCGGCGAGATCACGGCGTCGCAGGTCGTCGCCCGCGCGCGCGCGACCGCGAAGAACGGCCAGGGGAGCGGCGACCTCTCCGGCAGCACCGTCAGCGGCCTCGTCGTCCTCGGGCAGGCCGTCTCGGCTTCGCCGGGCCAGCAGATCGCACTCGGCGACTGGGGCTACGCCGTCGTCCTCGCCCAGGGCGCGTCGCCCGCCCAGCACGGCTACCGGAACTTCGTCACGGCGCTCGAGATCCACCTCGGCGCCGACCACGGCGGCCTCCCCGCCGGGAGCGTGATCCAGGTCGGCTACGCGGAGGCCGCGGCGACCGCGGCGCCTCCGCCGCCGAAGCCGCCGGCGCCCGCCGTCACGACGCCGTCGCGGCCGGCGCCGAAGCCGTCAGCGCGCGGCGCCGGCAGCGAGGACCCGAAGCCGGGTGCCGCCGCGACGCGCGGGCCGATCGTGCGGACCGTTCCGAAGGACCTGCAGGTGCGGCTGACGCGCGGCGGGTACGTCTTCCCCGTCCACGGTCCGGCGTCGTTCACGAACACGTTCGGCGCGCCGCGGGCGGTCGTCGGCTGGCACCACGGGGAGGACATCTTCGCGCCGATGGGCGCGCCGGTCCTCGCCGTCGCGAGGGGCACGGTCTTCTCCGTCGGCTGGAACGACATCGGCGGCAATCGGCTCTGGCTCCGGGACACGGAGGGGAACGAGTTCTACTACGCGCACCTCTCCGCGTTCTCGCCGCTCGCGGTCGACGGGACGCAGGTCGAGCCGGGCGACGTGCTCGGCTTCGTCGGGAACTCCGGCGACGCGCAGACGACGCCGCCGCACCTCCACTTCGAGTTCCACCCGGTCGGGCTGCTCTCGCTCGGCTACGACGGCGTCGTCGACCCGAATCCGTTCCTGCTCGCGTGGCGGCGGCTCGAGGACATCCGCCTCGTCCCGGGCGCGACGTGGACGCCGCCGGTCGCGCCGCCGAGCCGCGCGCCGCGGCCGGGCGCGTTCCTGCTCTCCGCGAGCGACATCTCGACCGCGAGCGGCGCGCAGCCCGGGTCGCTCCTCCGCGCGCTCGCGGCGCAGCTGCCGTCGGTCGAGGACGCGCAGGGCGGCGGGTAGCCCCGCCGCCGCGCCGGGCGTCGCTCGCCGCTACGAGCCCTGCTGGCCGCCGTCGCCGGAGTTCGACCCGTACGTGAAGTCGTCGTCGCCGCCGCCGAGGACCTTCTCGCGCAGCCAGTTGCGCGTCGCGGGCCCGGTCATCGGGTTGAAGAGGATCCCGATCGTCAGGCCCGCGAGGAGCAGCATCGTGTTGCGCGTGCCGTGGTCCTCCTTGCCCTGGACGCGGTCGGCCGCGTGGCGCAGGTCCTCGATCGCCTGCTTCAGGTTCTTCTGGATGTCCTCGTCCGTCGCGACGCGGGTGGCGATCCCGGTCATGCCGCGGTCGCCGAGCAGCTCGTTGTAGACCTCCTTCGCCGCGGCGAACGCGCTCATCAGGTCGCTGCGGAGCTCCTCGTCCTTGAGCGCGCGCTCGACGTAGGGCTTGACGTCTTCGATCCTGTCCTTGGTCTTCGCCATCCGGCGCCCCTTCCGTTCGTGTCTACCGCCTGGACGGCGTGTTCCCCCGCCCCGCTGCCCGGCAAACAGGAGCCTCAGCGGCGGCCCGCGGCGGCGCGGTCGGGCGCGACGCCGCGGGCCGCCGCTGAGGCT
>Ga0247713_1000486_pt1 | contig 24068 bp, 19 predicted proteins | sample 21E_NmetaG_FD_189936 | JGI IMG/M metagenome (GOLD analysis project Ga0247713, IMG submission 189936) | Soil microbial communities from hillslope of Landscape Evolution Observatory, University of Arizona, Oracle, AZ, United States - 2-1-E_N | ecosystem: Engineered > Artificial ecosystem >... | reverse complement strand
GCGGCGGCCAGGTCGGTTCCCGGGTTGGCTTCGGCCAGCTCGGGCTCGATCCACAGCGTCGTTCTTCCCGCGGGTAGCGAGAAACCTGAGTTGAGCACGGCTGCGCGGATCCGGTCCGCTGACGTCCTGCCGCATGCGGCGGGCCAGCCACGCAAGCGCAGGGCTGTGGGCCCCCGCGTCGTGCGGGCCCGAACGACGTGAGCCACGGGGCCCACGGGGGTGAGGATCGTAGGTTCCATGCGTCCCTCCCTTGCCAGGGGGAAGGCGGCTGGAGTATCGCATCGGGCACCGACAGGGGATACGAACACGTGTTCGAGAAACTGTCACTACCTCCCTCTATGCTCCCTACATGGGTCGCGAATCCCTCGCCGGACGGTCGACGGCGGAACTCGCCGACGGCATCGAGCAGCTCCATGGCTTGAAGCTGGCGGTGGACGCGCAGATGCTCGAGTTCGTGGCCGCCTACGACGCCTGCCGGGGGTGGGCCGAGGACGGTTCCTCCTGCATGGAGGCGTGGTTGGTCGCTCGGCTCGCGTGGACGCGTGAGTACGCGTTCGAGGTGGTGCGGGTCGCGCGGGCGCTGGAGGCCCTGCCGATCGTGGCCGGCGCCTACTCAGAGGGAACCCTCTCGTGGGACCAGACGCGTGCCCTGGCCTCCTTCGCGACGTCGGAGACGGAGGCCGACCTCGTGGAGGAGGCTCGGAGGATGTCCGCGGCTCACCTGCGACGGGTGGCCCGCCGGGCTCGTCCGGTGGAGAAGGAGGAGGAGAACCGGGCCCACCGCCGACGCAAGCTGCGGCTGCGGTGGGACCACGACGGGCTCGTGCTCCGGATCGCCGGCTCGCTCCCGCAGGCCGAGGGTGCGGTGGTTGAGCGCGCGATCTCGCGCTTGGCCGAGACCGCGCCTCTCGATCCGGAGACGGGGACGTACGAGGATCATCAGACCCGCTGCGCGGACGCTCTGGTTGAGCTGGCGAGCATGCGTCTCGCAGCCGATCCGGACACCGACCGCGCGACCGTCGTCGTGCACGTCGATGCGGACGTCCTGATGGGCGAGCCCGGAGGCGGTGAGCTCGAGGGGGGAGTGGCGATCTCGTCGGAGGCCCTCCGCCGCCTGGCCTGCGATGCGCGATGGCAGATCGTGGCGCACGGTCCGGACGGGCGCGCGGTGGGGATCGGGCGGATAAGCCGGACGCCGACCGCGGCGATGGTCCGCGAGCTGCGTCGTCGGGACATCACCTGCCGGTTCCCCGGATGTGAGCGTTCACGCTGGGTCGCCGCTCACCACGTTAAGGAGTGGGCGCTGAACGGGAAGACCGACCTAGAGAACCTGATCCTGCTGTGCGGCTTCCATCATCGGCTCGTGCACGAGGGGGGATGGCGAATCAGCGGCGATCCGACCCATCAGGTCGCGTTCATCAGCCCGTCGGGGCGGTTCGTCGAAGGGGGTCCGGTGTCGCTGCGCCGCGAGGTGCGGGAGCGGATCCTCGAGCCGTCCGACCCAGGCCGGGGGCCGCCGGGAGGCTAGGGGCTCGGGCCCGTGTCGTCATCCGCCTTTAGGGTTCTCCCGTCAGCTTGAAGAAGGGGGGCCCATGGAGGATTTCCGGCTCAGTTGGCGCGCGGCGTTCCGGATTGGTTTCGCTACTGCGATCGCCTTCATGGTCGTGATCTGGCTTCACGCGATCTTCTGGATGGTGGTCTTGGGAGCGATGTTCCGGAGCGCGTTCAACTCGATGTGATCGGTGAGCGGAGCGCAACGGACAGGGGGGCTTCTGGCGGTCTGAGATGAGGACAGCGTGGGAGCCTTGTGTCCGCTGCGGTGGGCGCCGAGTAGTACCGACGAACCCTCTTCGCTACATCTGGAGCGGGGTACTTACCTTCCTTCTCGGCCCCCTGCCCTTCGGGATCTGGTTGGGCTTGGCTGAGGGATCAGGAGGCAGTACGGCGCTCCCCGCTGTCGGCCTCATCGCCACGATCATCCTGGGCCTCCGATGGGTCGGAGTGGGGATCTATCACCTGACGAGCGGCCGTCGTACGCTGCGATGTCGGGACTGCGACAAGAGGTGGGCAACCAGCGCTAGGGCCGACCTCACAGGGGCCGAGTAGCTCGATCCGAGCCGGTCGGCCCTCCATGCCCGCCAGATGTCACCATGGCTGCACGTTCGAATCTCGGGGGAGTCATGGCGATCGGTCAGAACGAGACCATCCGAAACCACGCGGCCTTCATCTGGTCGGTGGCCGACCTGTTGCGCGGAGACTACAAGCAGTCCGAGTACGGACGGGTCATCCTGCCCATGGTGGTCCTGCGCCGGCTCGACTGCGTGCTCGAGCCCACCAAGGCGAAGGTGCTCGAGACGGCCCGCAAGCTCACCGGCCAGGTCGAAAACATGCGCCCCCTCCTCGAGAAGGCGGCTGGGGAGCAGTTCTACAACACGTCCCCTCTCACGATGACCCGGCTCCTGGACGACCCCCCGAACATCGCGGACAACCTCCGCAGCTACCTGCTCGCGTTCTCGCCGGCGGCCCGGGACGTGCTGGAGAAGTTCGACCTGCCCGGACAGATCGAGCGCCTGGACCGCTCCGACCTCCTGTACCTCGTCGTTTCCCGGTTCTGCGAGATCGACCTGCACCCCCAGAACGTGTCGAACCTGGAGATGGGCTACCTGTACGAGGAGCTGATCCGCCGCTTCTCGGAGCTCTCGAACGAGACGGCCGGTGAGCACTTCACCCCCCGTGAGGTGATCCGTCTCATGGTCAACCTGCTGTTCATCGAGGACGACCGCCTCCTAACCAGACCGGGAGTGGTGAAGACGCTGCTCGACCCGGCGTGCGGGACGGGAGGCATGCTCTCGGTCGCCGAGGACCACCTGAGGTCGCTGAACCCCCAGGCTCGCCTGGAGGTGTTCGGACAGGAGCTGAATCCCGAGACCTACGCGATCTGCCGCTCGGACATGATGCTCAAGGGCCAGAACGCGGCCAACATTCTGCTGGGCAACTCGTTCTCCGAAGACGGGTTCTCGGGCGAGCACTTCGACTACCTCCTCGCCAACCCCCCGTTCGGCGTGGAGTGGAAGAAGGTCGAGAAGGTCGTGCGCGACGAGCACGAGTCGAAGGGGTTCGCGGGCCGCTTCGGGGCCGGGCTCCCACGGATCAACGATGGGAGCTTCCTGTTCCTACAGCACATGATCGCGAAGATGAAGCCGGTCGAGCAGGGGGGCTCCCGGCTGGCGATCGTGTTCAACGGGTCGCCGCTGTTCACGGGGGCCGCCGGCTCGGGGGAGTCGGAGATCCGCCGATGGATCATCGAGAATGACTGGCTGGAGGCCGTCGTGGCCCTGCCTGACCAGCTCTTCTACAACACGGGGATCTCGACCTACTTCTGGGTGGTGACCAACCGCAAGCGTCCTGAGCGACGGGGCAAGGTGCAGCTGGTGGACGCCCGGGAGCTGTGGCAGAAGATGCGCAAGAGCCTGGGGGAGAAGCGCAAGGAGCTATCTGCCGAGCACATCGCGGAGATCACGAAGCTGTACGGGGCGTTCGAGGATTCCGACCGCGTGAAGATACTTCCGAACGAGGCGTTCGGGTTCCTGCGCATCACGGTAGAGCGCCCGCTGCAGCTGCGCTGGGAGGTCACGGACGACACGCTGGCCGCTGTCCGCTCGGAGCGCCGCCTGGCAAAGCTGCACCCGGACGTGGTCACTTCGGTCGTGTCAGCCCTGGCTGCCCATCCGGGACCGGCTGACCCTGAGGTCGTGGAAGAGGTGCTCAAGGGGGCCGGACTGACCAAGCCTCAGCAGAAGGCGGTCTGGGACGCGCTGGCCGTCCGCGATCCGGACGCCCCGGTGATCACGAACCGCAAGGGGGAGCCGGAACCGGACCCCGAGCTGCGGGATCAGGAGAACGTCCCGTTGCCGGCGGTGAGGGTGGGATTCGAGGAGGACGTGTCCGGACGTCTCAAGTCGGTCGAGTACCGAACCGCAGTGGACGACCACCTGGCGCAGGAGGTCCACCCCTACGTCCCGGACGCGTGGGTGGACTACTCGAAGACGAAGGTCGGGTACGAGATCCCGCTCACGCGACACTTCTACAAGTACGTCCCACCCCGGCCACTTGAGGAGATCGATAGGGAGATCAAACAACTGGAGGCCGAGATTCAGGACCTGCTGCGGGAGGTCACGGAGTGACGTGGGCCGAGGTCCCGCTGCGTCGTCTCTTCAAGGTCGTCAATGGAGGAACTCCCACTTCTGATCCAGGGAACTGGGATGGGGGCATCCCATGGGCGACGCCTGTTGACCTGGGGCGTCAAAACGGGAGAGTCATCGAGACCACGGACCGCACCCTTAGCCGGCGGGGACTCGAGACTGGTAGCGCGACAGTCCCAGGAGGATCGCTTGTGTTGTCTACCCGGGCGCCGATCGGTTACGTCGCTCAGACGGTCGGAGTTGTTGCTTTCAATCAAGGGTGCAGAGGTCTGGTTCCTGTCACCCCATGCGATATCCGCTACTACCGCTACGTGCTCGGGAATATTGTTGACCGACTTCAGGCCAGAGGTGTGGGATCGACGTTCCTCGAGCTGACCACCGACGCACTTGCCTCTACGCGGCTGTCTGTCCCCCCGCCTGGCGCGCAGCGAGCGATTGCGGACTTCCTCGACGTCGAGACCGCTCAGATCGATGCTCTGGTCGCGAAGAAGGGGCAGTTACTCTCACTTCTCGAGCAGAGACGCATCGCGGTGATAGATAGGGAGTTGTGGAACCCCCGTTACGACCTTCGTCGACTGAAGCATGTCGCCGGCCGACCCACCAGCGGGAACCGAGACCACTCCTTTACCGAGTCGGAAGAGGGTGTTCCCTGCTTGCGCGGCCTCAATGTCAGGGACTGGGGCATCGACCGCAGAGCTCTGCTTCGCGTCTCCCAGGAGGACGCAACTCGGCATCGCGCAACCAACCTGCAGGCAGGAGACGTTGTAGTGGTGAGGTCGGGAAACGCTGGAACTGCGGCGGTAGTCCCACCCGACCTCGATGGGGCGAATTGCGTTGATCTCATCATCATTCGACGAAGTGTTCGCCTTCTGCCAGAGCTGCTCTGCCATGGCATCAACTCCGCTCGATCTCGGAGTTTCGTGGCCGCGGGATCCGATAACGCTGCTCTCGGTCACTTCAATGCGCAAGATGCTGGGGAGTTGCCTGTCCCGGTCCCACCTGCCGAAGAGCAAGTTGGGGTAAAGGAACGTCTAGAAGCGACTGTCGCCCGGATTCGTCAGGCCAGTGAACGGATTCACCGCCAACTTGCGCTCCTCCAGGAGCATCGTCAGGCCCTCATCACAGCGGCTGTCACCGGAGAACTAGAAGTCGCATAGCATTGGCTCCTGAGCTAATCTAGACCGTCTAGACAGGAGCAAGGATGGTCTGGAAGCTGCAAGACGCCAAACAACGCCTCAGCGAGGTGGTTCGTCGCGCCCTCACCGAGGGCCCCCAGGTCGTGACCCGGCATGGGGAGGCCGTGGTCGTCGTGTTGTCCGCCGAGCGCTATGAGGAGCTCGTGGGGGAGCGTCCGAGTTTCGTCGAATTCCTGCTGGAGGGTCCCCCCTTCGACGATCTGGAACTGGAGCGAAGCTCGGATATGCCCCGAGAGGTGGCGCTATAGCGTTCCTCCTCGATACGAATGTTCTCTCCGAGGCCCGCAGGCGTTCGGGCGACGATGCGGTCAAGGAGTGGCTACGCGCTCGTTCACCTTCCTCACTGTTCCTCAGCGTGCTCGTCGTCGGCGAGATCCGCTCAGGGATCGAGCGGCTCCGACGTCGTGATCCCGCTCAAGCCGACGAGCTCGATCGATGGCTGGAGGGGACCAACTCCACCTATACCGACCGCATCCTGCCTGTCACGGCTGAGGTCGCAGATGAATGGGGGCGACTCAACGTCCCTGACCCTCTCCCAGTCGTCGACGGACTCCTGGCTGCAACCGCCAAGGTCCATGATCTGACCTTGGTGACTCGGAACACGACTGATATCGCGCGGACCGGCGTCAAGGTCTTGAACCCATTCGCCGGGGGGCCGAGCGTTGAGTAACCCGTCCGAAGATCTCTTCGAGGCCTCCATCTGTGACTGGCTCGCCTTCCAAGGTGGGTACGTGGTCAAGAACGACAAGGAGCAGGGTCCGGCCCGCGACTTCGATCCGGACCGGGCCCTCGACACGTCCGAGCTCTATGCGTTCATCGGGGCCACGCAGTCCGACGAGTGGCAGCGGCTGGTCAAGAACTATGGCAACGACCCCGACGCCACCCAGTCCAGGTTCGCGGATCGGCTCTCGTCCGAGCTCGACAAGAGGGGGGTGGTGGACGTCCTGCGCCACGGCGTCGTCGACCAGGGCGTCACCCTCCGGATCGCGTACTTCAAGCCCGCCCACGGGCTCACCCCCGAGCTGGTCGAGCGATACCGGGCCAACCGCCTGACGGCCACCCGACAGCTCCGCTACGACCCCGGCTCCGGCAAGTCGGTCGACCTGGCCCTGTTCGTGAACGGCGTCCCCGTGGCCACCGCAGAGCTGAAGAACCCCCTCACCGGACAGGGCGTTGAGCAGGCCGTCCATCAGTACCGCACCGACCGTGACGCCCGGAACAGGACCCTGGCCCGGGCGGTCGTTCACTTCGCCGTCGATCCGCAGCGTGTGGCCATGACCACGCAGCTCGCCGGACAGAACACCCGCTTCCTTCCCTTCAACCAAGGCCGGGATGGGGGAGCGGGCAACCCGTCCAACCCCGACGGACACGCCACCTCCTACCTGTGGGAGCGCGTCTGGCAGCGGGACGCATGGCTCGACCTCCTCGGACGGTTCGTCCATGAGGTGAAGCCGGCGAGGGGGTCCAAGCGTCCGGGACAGGTCATATTCCCGCGCTACCACCAGTGGGACGCCGTCCGGCACCTGGAAGCCTCGGCCCGGGAGGAGGGTCCCGGCCACTCCTACCTCGTTCAGCACTCTGCGGGAAGCGGGAAGTCCAACACGATCGCCTGGCTCGCCCACCGGCTGTCCACGCTCCACCGAGGCGACGACAAGGTGTTCGACAAGGTCGTCGTCATCACCGACCGCGTCATCCTCGACCGCCAGCTCCAGGACACGATCTATCAGTTCGAGCACGCTCACGGCGTGGTGGAGCGGATCGACAAATCCTCGCAGCAGCTCGCCGACGCGCTGGCGGGCGAGCAGGCCCGCATCATCATCACGACCCTTCAGAAGTTCCCCGTCGTCATCAAGAAGGGCGTCGATCTCCCGGATCGTCGCTACGCGGTCATCGTGGACGAGGCCCATTCGTCGCAGAGCGGTGAGGCCGCCAAGGAGCTGCGCCGCCTGCTCGGCGTTTCCCAGGCTCAGGAGCCGGACATCCCGGTGGATGAGGTCCAGGAGGTCTTGGCCGAGGCCGTGGCCGCGCGCGGACGGCAGGAGAACATGAGCTTCTTCGCGTTCACCGCCACTCCGAAGGGCAAGACGTTGGAGCTGTTCGGCCGCCACTATCCGGATACCGGCCGCCATGAGCCCTTCCATCTCTACTCGATGCGTCAGGCGATCGAGGAGCGGTTCATCCACGACGTCCTGGCCGGCTACACGACCTACCAGACCTTCTTCCACCTCGAGAAGGCGATCGCGGACGACCCGGCCTACGAGACGGCCAAGGCGCGGCGAGCCATCGCCCGGTTCGTCATCCTGCACGAGCACAACCTGTCCCAGAAGGCGGAGATCGTTGTCGAGCACTTCCGGGCCCACGTCGCCCACAAGGTGGCCGGACAGGCGAAGGGCATGGTCGTGTGCTCGTCCAGGCTCCATGCGGTGCGCTTCTGGGAAGCTCTGCGCGCCTACGTCAACGAGAACGGATACGACCTGGGCGTGCTCGTCGCGTTCTCCGATGCGGTGCCGCTCAACGGAGGGGAGCCGGTCACGGAAGGCCGTTGCAACGGGTTCCCGGAGTCGCAGACGGCCGAGCGCTTCGACAGCGACGAGTATCAGCTCATGGTGGTGGCCGAGAAGTTCCAGACCGGGTTCGACCAGCCCAAGCTGTACGCGATGTATGTGGACAAGACCCTTACCGGACTGGCCGCGGTCCAGACGCTGTCCCGGCTCAACCGCACGCACCCGGACAAGGACGGCACGTTCGTCCTCGACTTCGTCAACGACGCCGATGAGATAGCGGCGGCTTTCGAGCCCTATCACGGCCGGACCGTCGCACCCCCATCCGATCCCAACCTCCTCTACGACACGCGTCACGCCCTAGACGAGTTCGGCGTGCTTGTAGCCGAGGAGGCTGTGACGTTCGCCCGGCTGTTGCTCTCGGAGAGCGCAGACCACGGACGACTGCACGCTGCGCTGGGCCCGGCGATCGACAGGTTCAGAGACCTGGAGGAGGACGAGCAGGAACGCTTCCGGGACGCGCTCGGGCGATTCGTGCGCATCTACTCGTTTCTGTCCCAGATAGTGTCGTTCGTGGACACCGAGCTGGAGCGTGACTACCTGTTCGGCAAGGCGTTGCAGGCGTTTATCAAGGCGGACGCCGGAGCGGCCGTGGACCTCAGCGGAGCGCTCGAGCTCACCCACCTTCGCAACGAGCAGCAGTTCGCGGGTTCGGTGTCGTTGGGTAGCGATGGGGGAGAGGTGACCACGATCTACTCTGGGACCGGACGCCTCAACGAGCCCGACGACGAGCGCCTGTCCGTGATTATCGACCGCTTGAACGCCCTCTACGGCACGGACTGGTCCGACGCCGACCGGCTCGTCTTTGACGCCGCGCTGGAAGACCTGGTCTCCCAGGAGGACGTCCAAGTGACGGCTGTGAACAACACTGCCGAGAACTTCGGGGTCGTCTTCCCGGAGATGTTCCAGAAGGCTCTGCTCGGGCGCATGGACCGCAACGAGAAGGTGGTCTACAAGTTCCTGGACGACGAGGCCCTGGCAGCGGACGTAATCAAGGTGTACGCGACCCTGGCCCAGGCGCGGGCGAGGGTGGCGTACCAGCAGCACTGCCCGATCGGTGAGCTGCTGGCGACCGGGACCGAGAATAGCCACCTCGAGTTCAAGGCGACGCTGCGGACGGGGGCCGACACGGGTGAGGTCTACAAGTCGCTGGAGACGGCGTCGATCAAGACGATCGCGGCGTTCGCAAACAGCCGAGAGGGCGGGACGCTGCTCATCGGGGTGGCGGATGACGGATCCGTCCACGGACTGTCTTCGGATTACGCCTCACTGAGGAAGGAAGGCAAGGGGGACCGGGACCGATTCCTGCTCCATCTCAGTCAGTTGCTGATCAACGCGGTGGGGGAGACCGCGGCCAGCTCGGTATCCAGCGAGATCCACACGATCAACGGGGACGACATCTGCCGGGTTCACGTGCCGCCGAGCAGCTTCCCGGTGGAGGCCAAGGTCGTGGTGGACCGAAAGGGTCAGCTGGAGACCAAGACGTCCTTCTACGTCCGGATCGGGAACGGAACCCGCGAGATTTCTGACCCCACCGAACGCGAGAAGTACATCTCTAGTCGATGGGGGAGTAATCAGGGATAGCGGGGGTGACGAGATGCCTACATGTACGTCCCATACGCTCGCACCTCAGGCCCGACTGTCAGCGGGGGTTGAGGCTCTGGTCTAGGTAATCGGGGTCCCCAAGGAGACGTAGAAAACCACGAAAACTGCGTGAGTTTGCAGCAATCCTTTCCGGGCTTGCTCGCTTAAGCACGTTCTTCGCATCTCTGACCTTGTCGTACTCATGTCCAGTCGCACGTTTCAGGAGACTCAAGGCGTCGCAGCGGTCGGACTTGTTTGGAGCAACGAGTCGCCTATCCCTTTGGCTCAGACGGAATCGAGCGGGCTGTTGCTCCAGAGCGTCCAAGTCAGCGACAAGCCAATTCTCGAACATCCGGTCTTTTACTACGACGCCTACTGAGCAAGGAATTCCGGATTCTAGGGATGCCTCGACCTGTCGAGCCAGAGTCCCGCAACATTCACTGCGATTCTCACGATCGAAGAGAACCACGATTAGGTCGGGCGATTTGTGCAGGAACGCTCGCGAGGCAAGTGTGCACCGTTGGGCGATTGCGCCCGGAGGCGCATAGGGCTGAATTTTGGCCAAGACCGGGTGAAGCAGAGTATGATTGGTATGGGCTTGGAGAGCGGGGAACATGAGTGTGAGCGAGGCGTATTCAGCCTCGCCATCTACGACAATTCCGATTCTCATCGGTAGCCAGCTGGAATCGCCTCTGGAAGGAGACCAGAGTCGAGCAATTGGAACACCGTGAGCCTGCCGTGGGCCCAGTCATCCTCCGCACCCGGGGCCAACTCTAGCAGTGGCACTAACTTCGTGCGCCCGTATTGGCGCCAGATCACGACTACTTCACTTGGTCGAAGATAATCGATTAGGGCGGGAGAGTGTGTTGTAAGAATGATGTGTTTGTAGCCGATTTCCCGGCACGAATCGACGAAACTTCGAATTATCCATGGGTGTATTGAGTTCTCGGGCTCTTCAACTATTGCCAAGGGGCTTCTTGGGTCATGAAGTGCGGCGAACAGGGCTAGGGTTTGGATTGTCCCATCCGACATGTCTTCAGGGGTCCAAGGTCGGCCTACCGAATCCTCATGGAATTGTAGAGTTATCCGGCGATCGTGGGTAAACCCGATTGAGACGTCAGTGAGTTCTGGAAGAATCTTATCCATGGCGCGCAGTACTCGTTTCCACTCCTGTGGATAACGGCGCTGCATCAAGTGTACTAGCGCCGGTAGATTACGACCGTGCTCGTCGATGTTGGCATTCGGAGTAACCACTCCAGGCTGGCGGCACTCCAGGGGGCTGAGTTGGTACAACCTGGTTGCGGCTAGATCGCGTTGGAAGAGCATTAGTATGGGTGTGTAATCGAGATGCTTGACAAGCAATTCGGTATCGGTGACTTGTTGTCGAAGAAACGATTGGAAATCGGACTCGATAAGAGGATAGAAGGGGCTGTCGAATCTCACCCGGTCCTTCGGGTTCTGAGTCCGCCCGCGCTTCCGTGAAACATGGAAGTCAACCTCATTGTGCTTTCGCTCAATGGTCATTGGTAGGCGGGCTCCATCAAGGGCGTCGTGCTTCTTCACCTGCGAGATGTGAATCCGCTCGTGCCGAATGTGGAAGTCTGTGTCGCGGCGCTGTGTCGCTGCAGCGATTGAGAAGGAGTGCTCGAGCCGAATCACAGCTTGATCAGGTTGATCAAACAGGACCCGCCGCTGTGGTTGAAGCACTGAACGAGGTCGGCGGGACAGATCTTCCGCCGAGAATGAGACGGTAATGCTGATAGTCAGAGGCTGCTTCGTTCGCCGTTGGCGACGGTGAGCGATGCTCTCGAAGCCTCCCTTGCGGGTAATCGCGAATTCGAGCCCCAACTCGTAAGTATCTCCCAAAAAGTCGAGGGCCTCGGACAAGTTGCTCTTGCCCGAATTGTTGGGACCAACGAGGACAAGAAAGGGGGAAGGTCGAAGGTGGACATCATAGAGCGACCGATATGCCTGGATTCGGAGTGAGTCAATCCTCATGACGGGCAGTCCCTCAAGTGGGGATCGTGTCTCAGAAGTAGGGTCGTGTCCACGATCGCGTTGTGTCGGAGGGGGGACTTGAACCCCCACCCCCTTGCGGGGACATGGCCCTCAACCATGCGCGTCTGCCTATTCCGCCACTCCGACCTGGCGGCAATGATATCGGCTTGGTCGCGTCCGGTCGCGGGGCAGTGCCGGTGACGCGGACCCCGACACTTCGTGGTCTCAGCGAACACGCCGCTCCGACCCCCCGGAGGTAGACCGCCGGACGCGGGCACGGCTCCCTGTCATAGGTCACCATCTGTCCATGACCGAGACCCGCTACGTCCGGAGCGGCGACGCTCACATCGCCTACCAGGTGAAGGGCGACGGGCCGATCGACGTCCTGATGTCGTCGTACATCAACATCTCGATCGACGCCTTCGAGCGGGAGCCGCGGTTGGCTCGGTTCCTGGAACGTCTGGAGTCGTACGCGCGCGTGATCCGCTACGACGCTCGCGGGATCGGGCTCTCCGACCCGATCTCTCCCGACGCGCCCCCGACGCTCGAGCAGCGCGTGGCGGACGCGCTGGCCGTCCTGGACGACGTGGGCTCGGAGAGGGCCGCCCTGTTCGCGCCCTTCACGTCCGGACCCCCGGCGATCGTGTTCGCGGCCACCCACCCAGGCCGGACGCAAGCGCTGGTCCTGTGCAACACCTATGCACGGGCGCACCGCGGTCCGGACTATCCGTATGGCGACGAGGTGGAGTCCTTCGAGGTCCGTTTCGACGAGGTCGTCACACCGAGACCCGACCCGCCGGCGGAGGACATCGCAGCGCTCCACGCGCCCTCCCTCGCCGACGATCGCGCCTACCTCGAGTGGTGGAAGGGGGAAGGGCGTCGTGGGGCCAGTCCTACGGTGGCCGCGGTCCTCGTCCGCCTCTACTTCCTCACCGACGTCCGGGACGTCCTGCCCACCCTGTCCGTCCCGACGTTGGTGCTCGGCCCGACGCGCGACAACGGGCTCGGCGTCCCGGATCACAGCCGTTACCTGGCCGAGCACATCGCCGGGGCGCGGTTCGTCGAGCTCGACCAGGCCGACCTCTACCCCTTCAGCCCGAACGGGGACCTGCTGGCCGACGAGGTCGAGGAGTTCCTCACGGGGACGCGGCGGCGCCGGGAGCCGGAGCGTGTCCTGGCCACCATCCTGTTCACCGACATCGTCAGGTCGACGGAGCTGGCCGCCGAGATGGGGGACCAGGACTGGCGCCAGCTCCTCGACCGCCACGACGCGATGGTCCGTCGCCAGATCGACCGGTTCGATGGGCGGGAGGTGAAGACGACCGGGGACGGCTTCCTCGTCACCTTCACCGGCCCCACCCCCGCCGTGCGCTGCGCAGCCGCCGTCCGCGACGGCGCGGCCCAGCTCGGCATCTCGGTGAGGGCGGGCGTCCACACCGGCGAGGTCGAGCTGCGCGGCGAGGACATCGGCGGGATCGCCGTTCACCTAGCTCAGCGCGTGGCCTCCCTGGCCGGCGCCGACGAGATCTGCGCGTCCGGCACGGTGAAGGATCTCGTCTTCGGGTCGGGCATCGACTTCGAGGACCGGGGCGAGCACGATCTCAAGGGGGTCCCGGGTCGGTGGCGCATCCACGCCGTGCGCCGATGACCGCTCGCGTCCGCTCAGGGGGCTCCCGCCTGGCGCAACCCTCGTCGGAGCTGCGCCTCTGACGCCTTGAGCGTCGTCCCGAACCGCGTCACCTCGCTCCCATCCCGACCGAAGAAGACGAACGTGGGCACGACCGAGACGTCCAGGCGCCTGGCCAGTTCGGCTCCCGCCTCGGACTGGATGTCCGCCCGCAGGACCGTCGCCCGCTCCTCGTACTCCCGCGCTATCCCGTCGACCACGGGTCTGCTCGCCAGGCAGACCGCTCAGTAGTTCGAGTAGAGCTCGAGCATCACCGGACGGCCGTCCGCGAGGGCGCGGTCCAGGTCCTCGGGCGCCCTGACGTCCCCCGAGCCCGGACGCAGGACGAGCCACCCGACGGCCAGCGCCGCGATCACCGAGATCAACCCGAGGAGTCGGAGGCCCCCGCCGAACCTGCGCAGCATTACCAGGGAGACGACGAGCACGGACACGACGACGAACGCGTACGAGTGCTGGTTCAGCGTCTCCCTCATCCCGGTCGCTCCCCGAACCACTCCTTCTCCAGCGCCTCGAGCGACCCGTCCTCGCGCATCGCCTCGATCCGCTGCGAGATCCGATCCCGCAGGGCGCCGCCGTCGGGGTGGAAGGCGACCGCGTGGTCCTCGCCCGTGTCGATCACCTCGACGATGCGCAGCCGGGTGTCCTTGGCCCGGGCGCGGGCGTTCGCCAGGTCCATGACCGCGACGCCCCCCTCGTCTACGGCACGGAGGACGTCCTGCAACGTGGGGACGACGTCCGCGTCGAGGCGGCGGTCGAGGTTGCGGCCGGTCCAGGCCGAGGCGACGGACCCGGCCTCGACGGCGACGCGTGTGCCGTCCGGGACCGCGGACAGGTCCTCGAACGCGCGGGTCGACACGACCGCCAGGTCGGCCTCGAGGTAGGGGGCGGAGAAGCAGACCTGGGCGCGGTTCTCGGCGCTCGTCCGGACGGCCGCCGCCACCGCGTCGTAGCGCTTCGCGATCAACCCGGGCAGGAGTCCCGGTGCGGTCCGGTTCACGATCTCCACCTCGAGGTTCATGCGGCGGCCGAGCTCCCGCATGAGCTCGACCTCGAACCCGGTCAGCTCACCCTCCCGACGGAACGCGAACGGTTCGATCCCGACATCGGCTCCCACGAGCAAGGTCTGGGGCCGGATCAGCTCCAGGCGGGAGCCGCGGCAGCCGACCCCGCCCGCCTCGCGATCGGCCCGGTTGCACCCCACGAGGAGCCCCGCGATCAGCAGAGCGGATAGGAGTGCGGCCCGTGCGCGTAGGGGGTCCAAAACACAGCGATGGTACTCTGGGCTCATCCCCATGCAGGTCTGGCGCGGCGTCCGGCTCGGCCGTCCGTTCGGGATCCCCCTCGTAGTCCACGGGTCGTGGTTCCCGGCGGCGCTGCTGCTCGCCTGCATCCTGGCCCTGGAGGTCTACGACTCCCACGGGCTCCCCTCGGCCATCTGGCTCTCGGCCGCGGCCACCTTCGGTGTCTTCCTCTCTCTGCTCGTGCACGAGCTGGTGCATGCCCAGACGGCCAGGTCGATCGGGGTGCCGGTCCGCGACGTCACCCTGTTCATCTTCGGGGGAGTGGCTCGCATAAACCGGGAGCCCTCGCGCCCCGCGCAGGACGCGGCTATCGCGGCATCGGGTCCGGCCGCCAGTCTCGTCCTGGGCGCCGGGCTGCTGCTGGCCGCGGGGGACAGCGACACGGGAGCGGTCCTGCGCGTGGTGGGGTGGGCGAACGTCGTCGTGGCCCTCTTCAACCTGCTCCCCGGTTACCCGCTCGACGGGGGACGCCTGCTCCGGGCCTGGCTGTGGTCGCGCAGCGACGATCCCCACCGGTCGTCCATCCGCGCAGCGATCGTGGGACAGGTATTCGCGGTCCTGCTCATCGTCGTCGGGCTCGTCGTGGCCTGGCGTCGTCAACTTGGTGAGGCGCTGTGGCTGCCGGTCGTCGGGGGGTTCCTGTACGTGCTCGCCAGCTCGGCCCGGCGCGCTTCGCGGATCACCTCGCGCCTGTCGCGCCAGCCGGCCGCCGACTACGCGCGTCCGATCACCGGCACCCTGACGGGGGACGAGTCCGCCGCGTACGTTCGGTCGAGCGGCGGGGGACCGTACGCGGTCTCGTCCGGCGGTCGTCTGGACGGGGTGCTGCTTCCCTCCGCCTTCTCGGCCGATGTCGACCCGTTCGCGCGCGTCCGCGACCTCATGGTCCCCTGGAGCCCGCGGATCAGCTGCTCACACCGGCTCCCGATGTCGCGCGCGCTCGAGAAGCTGTCGGTCGCGGCGGACGGGGTGCTGATCGTGGTCGACGACGCGGGGGCCGTCGTGGGGGTGCTCGACCACCCGGCCGTGCGCGCCCGACTGGAGGCGACGGTCTGATGGCGACGATCGTGCTGCGCAACCCGCGCCGGGAGGTGTCGGTGGACGGCCCCAAGCGGGTGAAGGTCGTACTGCGCGACCTGGACATCGACGCCGACACCGTGCTCGTGATCAGGGGCGACGAGCTCCTCACCCGGGAGGACGTCATCGAGGACGGCGACCACATCGAGATCCGTCCGGTGATATCGGGGGGAGCCGCCACGACGACCAAGTGCCGCCGCTGCAAGGCGAAGGCGGTCGTCGAGCTGCGGCGCCACAACACAGCCTTCTGCAAGGAGTGCTTCCTGCATTTCTTCCGCAACCAGGTGTCCAGGGCGATCGAGTCCGACCGGATGCTGCGAGAAGGCGACCGGGTGCTCGTGGCGGTGTCCGGGGGCAAGGACTCCCTCGCCCTGTGGGACGTCCTGATCGACCTCGGGTACGACACGACCGGCTTCCACATCGTCCTTGGCACCGGCGACGAGTACGCCGCCGAGTCGCTGCGCATCTGCAGGTCGTTCGCCGGATCACGCGGGGTCGAGCTCGTGGTCAGCGACCTCGCGGCCGAGTTCGGCTTCACCATCCCCGACCTCCCGCACGACACCGGGCGCCCCACCTGCTCGGCCTGCGGGCTGACGAAGCGACACCTCATAAGCAAGGCGGCGCGCGACGGCGGGTTCGACGTGATCGCGATCGGACACAACCTCGATGACGAGGCGGCCGTCCTGCTCGGGAACACGCTGCGCTGGGACGCCGAGTACCTGGCCCGACAGGGCCCCGTGCTGGGAGACGACACGGGGTTCGTCCGGAAGGTGAAGCCCCTGCACCGGTTGAGCGAGAAGGAGACGGCGACCTACGCGTTCTTGCGACGCATCGACTACCTGGTGGAGGAGTGCCCGCTCGTCGCCGGCAACACGCAGCTCCGCTACAAGCAGGCCCTCGACCTCCTCGAGCAGGCCGCCCCCGGGACGAAGGCCTCCTTCTACGGCGGGTTCATCGACCGAGCGAAGGAGAGGTTCACCGCGGAGGGCCCCCCTGCGCTCCACGCGTGCTCCTCGTGCGGGATGCCCACGCCGGGCGATGTCTGCGCGTTCTGCCGCATGGTCGAGATGAAACGCCGCAAGGCGTCCCGGGAGTCGGCGTGACCTTCTCCGCGGGAGACCTGGTCCTGCTCATCGATGGGCGGGGGAGGCGTTACCTGATCACGCTCGAGCCGGGAGGCGCGTATCACTCGCATCACGGCCCGCTCCCGCACGACGAGATCATCGGGGCGGAGGAGGGCGTGCTCGTGGCCAGCTCGAAAGGGCGCAGGTTCCGCGCCCTCCGGCCGACGCTGGCCGACTACGTGCTGAAGATGCCGCGCGGCGCGACCGTCGTCTACCCCAAGGACGTCGGTCCGATCGTGGTCTGGGGAGACATCTTCCCCGGGGCGCGCGTGCTCGAGGCAGGCACCGGCTCGGGCTCGCTGACGCTCGCCCTGCTCCGTGCCGTCGGGCCGAAGGGGACGGTGCACACGCTCGAGCGCCGGGAGGACCACCAGCGCACGGCGCTCCGCAACATCGAGCGGTTCGTCGGCTCCGACCCCTCGTACGGCACCCTGGACGCCCGACTGGCCGACCTCTACACCGACCCGCTCGACATCGTCGTGGACCGGGTGGTCCTCGACGTGACCGAACCGTGGATGGCGGTCGACAACCTCGAGCGCGCGCTGCGTCCGGGCGGGATCCTCACCGTGTACATGCCTACCGTCCCCCAGGTGCAGCGCATGGCCGAGGCCCTCGACCGGCCCGGCTGGGGGATGGTCCAGACGTTCGAGACCCTGCACCGGACCTGGAAGGTCGAAGGCCTCTCGGTCCGACCGGACCACCGCATGGTCGCCCACACGGCATGGCTGATGGTGGCTCGGCGCGTGGGGGTCCCGGAAGCGTGACGATCCCCGCGGGCACGCCGGTGGTCGTCGGGGACCGGACCGTCCCCATGCCGGACACCGCCCCCGACGACCGGGTGATAGCCGTCCACGCCACCGGCGAGCTGCTCGTCGTGCCCGCGGCCGAGCACGCGGCCGCACGGGAGGCGGTCGCCGCCGCGGCGGGAGCCCTCCCGGCGCTGGCCGACGCCCCCGACGAGGCGATCACCGGGTTCTTCCAGATCTTCGCGGACCGCCTGGCCGACGACTCCATCTGGACGGATATCGCGCACGCCAACGAGGCGGATCTCGCCGCCGCGCGCGAGCGTGGCCGCCCCACCACCCGTCTCGAGGCCACCGCGAAGATGCGCGCGGACATGATCTCCGGTCTGAGGGAGTGGGCGGCTGCCCGGTCCCGTCGAGGCGAGGTGATCGAGACGCGCGAGGGGGACGGGTACCGCATCGAGCGCCGCATCGCTCCCCTGGGGGTCGTCGCGTTCGTCTTCGAGGGCCGCCCCAACGTGTTCGCGGACGGTTCGGGGGTGCTGCGCAACGGCAACGCGGCGGTGATGCGGATCGGGTCCGACGCGCTCGGGACGGCCATCGCGATCCAGGAGCAGGCCCTCGAGCCCGCCCTCGCATCGTCCGGGCTCCCGCGCGGCGCGGTGTCGCTCCTCCGGTCGCGGTCGCACGCGGCGGCCTGGGCCCTGTTCACGATGCCCGAGGTGAGGCTCGCGGTGGCGAGGGGGTCGGGACGCGCCGTCTCGCAGCTGGGCGCGATCGCCGAGCAGCACGGTATACCGGCCTCCCTCCACGGGACCGGGGGAGCCTGGATGTACCTGGCGGAGGACGCGGATCCCTCGTCCGCCGCGAACGCCGTCCGGCACTCGGTGGACCGCAAGGTCTGCAACACGCTCAACGTCTTGCTCGTGCACCGCGACGCGTCGGAACGCCTCTTCGATGTGGCGCTGCAGGCGCTGCTCGAACGCGACCCGGATGTCCGTCTCCACGCGGCCCCCGAGGCCCGGGCGCTCGTCCCGCCTCAGCTGGCCGAGCGCATGGTGACCGTGCGCCGCGAGGACGGGGAGGTCGAGGAGCCCCAGGTCGAGACGCTTCCCGTCGACGGCTTCGGGACCGAGTGGGAGTGGGACCGCACGCCCGAGGTGTCGATCGCTCTCGTGGGGTCCGACGAGGAGGCCGTGGACCTCGTCAACCGCTACAGCCCCCGCTTCGTCGCCTCGGTCGTGACCGCGTCCCGCGAACGATTCGAGCGGTTCTATGCTCGTACGGAGGTCCCGTACGTGGGCAACGGGTTCACCAGATGGGTCGATGGGCAGTGGGCGTGGGGACGCCCTGAGCTAGGGTTGACGAACTGGGAGCGGGGACGGCTGCTGGGTCGTTCCGGGATCCTCGCAGGGGACGACGTGTTCACGGTGCGAGACGTATTCGTGGACACGACGGGCGAGGCACCGCAACGGCGATAGACGCACCAAGGAAGGAGCGGCACAGATGAGCTTCAGCCTCGCCCTCTCAGAGGAGCAGAAGGAACTTCAGAAGTGGGCGCACGACTTCGCGGAGAACGAGATCCGTCCGGTCGCCGAACGGTACGACGACACGGAGGAGTTCCCGTGGGAGGTCGTGAAGCGCGCCGCTGAGGTAGGCCTTTACGGCCCGGACATCTACCTGCAGACCCAACAGGACCCGACCGGGCTCTCCATGCCGCTCGTGATGGAGGAGATCTTCTGGGGATGCGCCGGCATCGGCCTGGCCATCTTCGGCACCGGGCTTCCGCTCTCCGCGCTCGCCGCCGGGGGGACCCCCGAGCAGCTCTTCACGTGGGCGCCGCGCATGTTCGGCACCCCCGACGACCCCGCGGTGGCCGCGTTCTGCGTCACGGAGCCCAACGCCGGCTCGGACGTCTCGTCCCTGCGCACGAAGGCGGAGCGGGTCGAGGACGGCTTCGTCCTGAACGGACAGAAGGTCTTCGCCACCAACGGCGGGATCGCGGACGTCCACCTCGTGGTCGCCACCGTCGACCCGAACCTCGGACACCGCGGCCAGGCCACGTTCATCATCTCGACGAAGGACCACCAGGGGATCAAGCAGGGCAAGAAGGAGAAGAAGATGGGCATCCGGGCCTCCCACACCGCGGAGGTCCTGCTCGAGGACTGCTTCGTCCCGGTCGAGAACGTGCTCGGGGGCATCGAGAAGCTCGAGGGCAAGCTCGAGCGCGCGAAGTCCGGACAGTCGACCGGCCGCTCCTCGGGTGCCCTGCGCACCTTCGAGATCACGCGGCCGCTGGTCGCCTGCCAGGCGGTGGGGATCGCCCGCGCCGCGCTCGAGTTCGCCGTCGACTACGCGAAGGACCGCAAGGCGTTCGGCGTGCCGATCTACCAGCACCAGGGCATCGCCTTCCAGCTCGCGGACATGGCCGTCGAGGTCGATTGCGCGCGCCTGCTCGTGTGGCGCGCCGCCTGGATGGCCGCGTCCGGACAGGCCTTCAGCAACGCCGAGGGTTCGATGTCGAAGCTGAAGGCCGGTGAGGCGGCCGTGAAGGTGACCGAGACGGCGATCCAGGTCCTGGGCGGGTACGGCTACATCAAGGACTTCCCCGTCGAGAAGTGGCACCGGGACTCCAAGATCTACACGCTGTTCGAGGGGACGTCGGAGATCCAGCGTCTGGTCATATCGAGGGCGCTGGCGTCCGACTAGCCGGACGGTGGGCCCTGTCGAGGGCCCGTCAGGAGTAGCGAGCCTCCCGACCCCGCGAAACGGTCGCGGCCTCGACGGCGCGACGGAGGTCGTCCGTGAACCCGCTCACGACGGCATCGTGGGCGGGTGAGATCATCATGTGCAGGGCGTCCGGGCCGGACTGGCGGTCCAGGTGCCACCCGAGGTCGTCCATGACGTCTCCGACGGCGAAGATGTCGTGGCTGTCCGAGCCGAAGGCCAGTACGGACGCCACGGGGTCACCCCACAGGTGCAGACCGTCGATGGACCCGATGGCCTCGCGCACCCGCGCGACCGTGTCGAGGATCCTCGAGACCTGGGCACGGTAGCCCTCCCAACCGAGGTGGGTCATCACCGCCCAGGCGGCGGCGATGGGGGAGGCCGCGCGGGCGCCGGCCAGGGCCCGCGACCCGTACCGTCCCCCGGGCCACGCGTCGTACAGGAACCCCTGGTGCTCCAGTCTGTGACGGTCGCGATGGACGATCACGGACGCGCCCTTCGTCGCGTACCCGTACTTGTGGACATCGGCCGAGATCGAGGTCACACCCGGCACCCGGAGGTCCCACGCGGGGACCTCGTGCCCGAGTCGCTCCATGAAGGGGAGCAGGAACCCGCCCAGGCAGGCGTCCGTGTGGAAGGCGATCCCGCGCTCCGCGGCCGCCGCCGCGAGCTCCTCGATCGGGTCGATCACCCCGTGGGGGTAACCCGGCGCCGATCCGACCATGAGCACCGTGCTCCCGTCCACCAAAGAGAGGGCGTGCTCGACGTCGCAACGCAGGTCGGCGTCCAGCCTCGCCTGGCGCAGCTCGATCCCCAGGTAGTGGGCCGCCTTGGCGAACGCCGGATGCGCCGAGATGGGAGCCACGAGCGAGGGGGAGTCGACCCCCGCCTCGTCGCGGGCCGTCTTCACGGCCATGAGGATGCTCTCCGTCCCTCCCGAGGTCATCGAGCCGCCGGCTCCATCGGGCGCGCGGAGCACCGACGCGGTCATCGAGACCACCTCGTCCTCCATCTGCTTCAGGCTGGGGAAGCGCGCGGGGTTCAGCGCGTTCTCGAACAGGTACAGGAGGTTCGCCTCGGTCAACACCTCGTCGATCTCGGGGGAGGCTGGGTAGACGAGGCTGAAGGTCCGTCCGCCGCGCCAATCGGCGTCCGCCCGCTTGCGCTCGCGCATGGTCGCGAACAGCTCCTCGGGCGTCCGGCCCTGGTCGGGGAGGCGCATCGGACAAAGGTAACCAGTGCGCGGTGGTGTCGGGGGTCGGTACCTATACTGGCCCTACCCCGAGGAAAGGTGGACCGGATGAGCCCACGGGGCCAGGAGCCCGAGGAGGGGCGCTTCGAGGACATCGAGCGCGAGCTGGAGGAGCTGCGCTCCCAGCTCGGCGCGGTCACGGAGTCCCGCCGCGGTGAGCCGCGCTCGGTCCGGGCCATGGAGGAGCGCATCCGGGAGGTCCAGTCGCGGCTGGTCCAGGCGCTCCAGCAGAACGAGCGGCTGGTGGGGGTCCTGCGGGAGGCGCGCCAGCAGATAGCGCTCCTGCGCGAGGAGGTCGAGAAGCTCACCGCTCCGCCGTCCGGGTTCGGGGTATTCCTCGGTCTGAACGACGACGGGACGGCCAACATCTTCACGGGGGGGCGCAAGCTCCGCGTCAACGTCCACCCCACGCTCGACCCGAAGCAGATCGCGCTCGGACAGGAGGTCATGCTCAACGAGGCGCTCAACGTCGTCGAGGCCTGCGGGTTCGAGACGGCGGGCGAGGTCGTGACGATCAAGGAGGTGCTCGAGGAGGGAGACCGGGCGCTGATCGTCTCCCACGCCGACGAGGAGCGGGTCGCGTTGATCGCCGACTCGCTGCGCGGCGTCCACCTCCGCGCCGGAGACCACATCCTGTTCGAGGCTCGCTCGGGGTACCTCGTCGAGAAGCTGCCCAAGCCCGAGGTCGACGAGCTGATCCTGGAGGAGGTGCCCGATGTCGCGTACGAGGACGTCGGCGGCCTCCAGCAGCAGATCGTCTCGATCCACGACGCCGTCGAGCTCCCGTACCTGCACGGGGACCTGTTCGCCGAGCACAAGCTGCGCCCCCCGAAGGGCGTGCTGCTCTACGGGCCCCCCGGCTGCGGCAAGACGCTCATCGCGAAGGCCGTGGCCAACTCGCTCGCCAAACGCGTGGCCGAGAAGACGGGCAACCCCGACGCGCGCAGCTACTTCCTGAACGTGAAGGGGCCGGAGCTGCTCAACAAGTACGTGGGGGAGACCGAGCGTCAGATCCGGCTGATCTTCCAGCGGGCGAAGGAGAAGTCGTCCGAGGGCGTACCGGTCATCGTGTTCTTCGACGAGATGGACTCCCTGTTCCGCACGCGGGGCACCGGCATCTCATCGGACATGGAGACGACCATCGTCCCCCAGCTGCTCGCCGAGATCGACGGCGTCGAGTCCCTGCGCAACGTCATCGTGATCGGGGCTTCGAACCGGGAGGACCTCATCGACCCGGCCATCCTGCGCCCGGGACGCCTCGACGTGAAGATCAAGATCGAGCGCCCCGACGCCGATGCGGCGAAGCACATCTTCGCCATCTACCTGACGGCCGATCTCCCCCTGCATGCCGAGGATCTGGCTCGCCACGGGGACGACGCCGAGGCGACCGTGAAGTCGATGATCGACCGGGTGGTCGACCGCATGTACGAGGCGACCGACGACAACCGGTTCCTCGAGGTCACGTACGCATCCGGCGACAAGGAGATCATGTACTTCAAGGACTTCGCGTCGGGGGCCATGATCGAGTCCATCGTGCAGCGCGCGAAGAAGATGGCGATCAAGCGGCTGCTGGAACAGGGGGAGCGGGGTATCAAGGGGGACGACCTACTCGTCGCCATCCGCGAGGAGTACAAGGAGAACGAGGACCTCCCCAACACGACGAACCCGGACGACTGGGCCCGCATCTCCGGCAAGAAGGGCGAGCGGATCGTGTACGTCCGGACGCTGCTCGGGGAGGGCCGGGAGCGGCGCCCCGTGGAGACGATCACCCCTGGCCAGTACCTCTGACCACCGACAGGAACCCGACGTCGAGTCCCTGCTCCTAGACCTGACGACGCGCGTGCGCCCCGAGGCGAGGTGGGTGCGCGCCGCCGTCACCTTCGACCTGGGGGACGCGGGCGCGTGGGGGTTGATGCTCGACTCCGGACGGGCCGCCATCACGAAGTCCCCTCCCCGCGACCCGGACCTCTACCTGCGCACCTCTCCCACCGTCATGCAGGAGATCCTCCTCGGCCGACGCCCGGGGTACGAAGCGTTCCTGGCCGGGGAGCTCGAGGCGCGCGGGAACATCGCGCTCGGACTGGAGCTCGAGTCGCTCTTCGACCCCCCGACCGAGCGGGACCCCTCGTACCCGGTCACGATCCATCCCAAGATCGGTCGGGTCCGCTGGAGCGTGCTCGCGGCCGGACCTCCCGAGGGCCTGCCCGTCCTGCTGATACACGGGCTCGCCTCCAGCAAGATGTCGTTCCTCCCGACCGTGAAGGGGCTCTCGGGCACGTACCGCGTCTATGCCGTCGACCTACCGGGGTTCGGCGATTCCGCGAAGCCGATGGCGCCCTACGACGCGCCCTGGTTCGCCGACCGTGTGCTCGAGCTCCTGGACGAGCTGGAGCTGAAGCAGGCCGGGCTCGTCGGCAACTCGATGGGGGGCCGGATCTCCCTCGAGGTCGCGGCGCGGGAGCCGGACCGCGTGAAGGCGATGGTGCTGCTCTGCCCCGCGCTCGGCATCCCGTGGTTCCGCCAGGCGGTCCCGTTCGTACGCCTGGCCCGGGCCGAGTTCGCCGCGCTCCCGCTGGCGCCGAGCAGGGGCCGGGTCATGCGCACGCTGCGCAGCAT
>Ga0247713_1000485_pt1 | contig 24111 bp, 23 predicted proteins | sample 21E_NmetaG_FD_189936 | JGI IMG/M metagenome (GOLD analysis project Ga0247713, IMG submission 189936) | Soil microbial communities from hillslope of Landscape Evolution Observatory, University of Arizona, Oracle, AZ, United States - 2-1-E_N | ecosystem: Engineered > Artificial ecosystem >... | reverse complement strand
AGGCCAGCTTGATCGCCGGCTGGCCGGCCAGCCGGCGATCAAGCTGGCCTTCCGCCTCCCGGTGGAGACCGACGCTGGCATCGTCCCCACCGACGAGATCCAGTACTACATGCTCAAGGGGAAGAAGGCCTACATCCTGACGGTGGCGGCGGCGCCGGACAACGTCGCCTCCACGATCGCCGGCAGCTTGGCCCTCAGGTAGCCCTCTCGTCGTCGGCGATCTCCGCCGACTCGCCCTGGGCGCCCATGAGGGCCAGATCCATGCCGGCGCCCGGGACCACGATGGCGCCGGCCTTGTAGCGCCGGCGCTGGCGGACCTCGAGCCGGCGGGCCAGCATGCTGAGGGCGAAGTTGACGACGATGTAGAGCACGGCGACCACGAACAGCGACTGCAGCGGGTTCTGGAAGAACTCGCCGTTGATGCGGGCCCGCCGCAGCGCCTCCTCGAAGGCGACGGCTGCGCCCAGCGACGAGTCCTTGAGCAGGGTCACGAGCTGGCTCACGATGGCGGGGATCATCCGCCGGGCGGCCTGGGGGATGATCACCAGGAACATGGCCTGCCAGTAGCCCATGCCGAGCGAGTAGGCGGCCTCGGTCTGGCCCCGGTCCAGGGACAGGATGCCGGCCCGGAAGATCTCACCCAGGACGCACCCGTTGTAGACGATCAGGCCGATGGCGACGTACCAGAAGACCGACAGGCTCAGCCCGTAGGCGGGCAGGCCCAGGGCGCAGAAGAAGATCAGCAGGACGAGGGGCAGGCCCCGGAAGAACTCGACGAACAGAGTCGTCGTCCAGCGGATGGCGCCGGTGCGGGCCAGGCGGGCCAGGGCGAGGAACGTGCCCAGCGCCATGGCGCCGACCATGGAGACGAGGGACACCTCGACCGTGGTCTGGATGCCGACCAGGAAGAACTTCTGGACGGGCCACTGGGTGAAGGGCTCCCACTTGGCCTCGTCGAGCTGGCCCTTGTCGGCCAAGCGCATCAGCGCCACGACGAGGAAGCCAAGGATGACCACCGCGCTGACGACGGTGAGGATGCGGGTCTGGCGCCGGCCGCGGGGCCCCAGGGCGTCGCCCAGGAAGGGCGCTGTCACCGCCCGACCTCTCGGTCGGTCGCTGCTTGCCGGATGGACCGGCCTCCCGGGCCGGTCATCTCTTGATCGCCACCTTGTGCTCCAGCCAGTTGGTGGCGAAGCCCGACGGGATGGTCAGCATGAGGTAGGCGGCGGCGGCGCCGAGGAAGGCGGGGATGAACTGCGCCGTCTCGGTGCCGAGAAAGGCGGCGGCACTGGTGAGCTCGTTGACGTTGATGGCCACGGCGACGCCGGAGTTCTTGAGCAGGGCGATGAAGATGCCGCCGAGCGGCCCAACCACGGTCCGCAGCGCCTGGGGCATCACGACCAGGCGCAGGACCTGGGGGAAGGTGAGCCCCAAGGCCCGGGCCGCCTCCACCTGGCCCTTGGAGACCGAGTTGATGCCCGAACGGACCGTCTCGCCCACGAACGTCGCCGTGTAGGCGGCCAGGACGATCACCGCGGAGAGGAAGTACGACCAGGTGAAGCCGATGCTCGGGAACGCGAACACCACGATGAACATCAGCACGAGCAGGGGCGTGTTGCGGACCAGCTCCACGAACGTGGCGCTGGCCCACCGCAGCGGGGGGACGGGGCTGACCCGGAGGCCGGCGAGGACGACGCCGAGGGCGAAGGCCAGGATGAAGGAGAGGACGCTCAACTCCACGGTCCGGCGCATGCCCTCGGCGAAGACGTCGAGGTTTTCGGTGATGACGTCCACGGGGTCAGCGGACCCTTGTCAACTGACCCCGTGGACCCGTCGTCGCCGGCGCTACGGCCGGGCCGTCGTGGTGGTTGCGGCTACCGCGCCGGATGTGTAGCGGTCCACCCTCGGCGGGGTCGGCGTGGGGATGCCGAGCGTGCCCAGGGTGGCCTGGAACAGCTTGGCCCACTCGCCGTTGGCGTAGATGGCCTCCAGCCGGTCGTTGATGAAGGTGCGGAAGGCGTCGTCGCCCTTCTTGACGCCGATGCCGTAGGGCTCGTCGGTGAACTTGTTGCCGACGATCTTGAACTCGGTCGGGCTGGCGGCCACGAAGCCGAGCAGGATCGAGTTGTCGGTGGTGACCGAGGTCACCCGGTTGTCACGCAGGGCCTGGACGCAGTCGGAGTACTGGTCGAACTCGGTCAGGTCGGCGGTGGGGACGAGGCGCTTAATGTTGGCCGCCGGGGTGGAGTTGCGCACGCTGCAGGTCTTCTTGCCGGCCAGGTCGTTCACGCCCCGGATGCTGTTGTCGTTGGCCTTGACCATGATGTCCTGGCCGGCGACGTAGTAGGGGCCGGCGAAGTCGATGCGCTGCTTGCGGGCGTCGTTGATGGTGTACGTGGCGACCACCATGTCGACGGTGCCGTTCTCGATGAAGACCTCACGGTTGGCCGTGATCGACTCGCGGAACTCGATCTTGCTCTCGATGTCGTTGATGCTCCCGCCGAAGATGCCGAGAGCAATCTGCTTGGCCACCTCTACGTCGAAGCCCTCGACCTTGTTGGTGACGGGGTTCTTCTGCCCGAGGCCGGGCTGGTCGAACTTCACCCCGATGACGATCTTGCCCTTGTTCTGGAGGTTGGCCATGGTCGAGCCGGCGGGGAAGGTCGGCCTGGCCTCCGCTGTCGTGTTGGTCTGGCCGCCGCCGACCGCCGGGTCGTCGTCGCTGTCGCCGCAGGCGGTGGCGACGAGGGCGATCGCAGCGAGGGACGCTGCCATCATTCGGATATTGCGCATTGCACTCTCCTCAGGTTGTCTTGCTCGGTACTGAACACTCAGTGGGACAGGATCTTCGACAGGAAGTCCTTGGCCCGGTCGGTTTCCGGTTGGCTGAAGAACTGCTGCGGCGTGGTGATCTCCATGATGCGGCCCTCGTCCATGAACGCCACCCGCTGGGCCGCGGAGCGGGCGAAGCCCATCTCGTGGGTCACCACGACCATGGTCGTGCCCTCCTGGGCCAGCTCGACCATCACGTCGAGCACCTCCTTGATCATCTCAGGGTCCAGGGCGGAGGTCGGCTCGTCGAAGAGCATGAGCTTGGGCTCCATGGCCAGGGCCCGGGCGATGGCCGCCCGCTGTTGCTGGCCGCCCGACAGCTCGGCCGGGTACCGGTCGGCCTTGTCGGCGATGCCGACCCGGGTGAGGATCTTCATGCCCCGCTCCCGCGCCTCGGCCTTCGACAGCTTGCGGACCTTGATCGGCCCCAGGGTGACGTTCTGGATGATCGTCTTGTGGGCGAAGAGGTTGAAGGACTGGAAGACCATGCCCACGTCGGCCCGGAGGCGGGCCAGTTGCTTGCCCTCCTCCGGCAGCTCCACGCCGTCGATCGTGATCCGCCCGGAGGTGATGGGCTCCAGCCGGTTGATGCAGCGGCACAGCGTGGACTTCCCCGACCCCGAAGGGCCGATCACGACGACCACCTCGCCCCGGCCGACGGTGAGGCTCACGTCCTGGAGGACGTGCAGTTCGCCGAAGTGCTTGTTGATGTTGTCGACCACGACCAGCGGATCGTCGGCCATCACGCCACCACTGCTTGACGGTCGCGGGCGCCGGCGAGGGTGATCAGGCCGAGGAGGCCGATGACCGCCATGGCGGCGATGGCGGTCGCCGCCCGCTTGGCCGCCGCGTCGCGGCATACGCCGTCGCGGGCCAGCGAGGCGATGCTGAGGTCATCGGATGTGCGACCGAAGTTGCTCACCGGCGCCCCGCAGTCCACCCGGGTGACGGCTTGGCCCAGGGCGGGCGAGAACGGCACCAGCCGCAGGAGGGGGTCGTCATCGAGGGTGGCCTCCATCGGGAGAAGCAGGAAAGCAAGGCCGGCCATCATGCCCAATACGGCCAGGGCGAAGCTCAGCCGCCGAGGGGAGGGACGGGGCGGGCGGGGAAGCTTCATTCGACCCCGTCCTCGTCCTCGTCGCCGGCATCGGCGGCCAGGCGGGCGATCACGTCGGAGCGGGTGTGGATGGCTCGCGCCCGTTCGAGCTCGGATGCCAGCTCCTCGGCGCCCATCCCGAACGCCCCGGACGGCATCACGATGGACTCCTCCGCGCCCCGGACGTGCACCGAGCCCCGGTCGACCTGGATGGTGTCGACCCACTCCCAACGGATGAGGGCACGCTCGTCGCCGGCGCCGAACTCCGACACGCCGTGGAGGTCGACCCGGAGCAGCCGGCTGGGCCCGAACAGCCGTCCCCGAACGACGTGCTCGGCGACTCGAGGGGCCACACAGCTAACTGTACCGAGGACGCCCCCCTAATCGTCGGACACCCACCGCCGCCGACTTGTAGGACGGCTGGCGGGAGTAGGGGTCGAAGCTCGGCCGGGTGAGGCGGTTCGTGGCCGCGTAGTGCATGGGCACGAACACCTGACCCGGCGCGACCGTGGGCGTCACGTAGGCCCGGGCCTCCATTTCACCCCGCGAGGAGGCGACCACGACCCACTCGTCGGGGGCCACGCCCAGCGCGGTGGCGTCGGCCGGGGAGATCTCGACGTACGGCTTCTCCGGGTACAGGGTGCGCAGGATCGCCGACTTGGAGGTGCGGGTCTGGGTGTGCCACTGGCTGGAGCTGCCCCGCCCGGTGAGGAGGACGAATGGGAACTCGTCGCTCGTCGGCTCGGCGACGGGCCGCGGCTCCTCCCAGACGAAGCGTGCCCTCCCGTCGGGATGGAAGAACCGGCCGTCCTCGAACAAGCGTGATTCTCGGTGCCGGGCGCGCCGGGCCGGCGCGGGCCACTGGACGCCACCGCCGGCTTCGAGTTCCCCATAGCCGTCTATGCCGGTGATGTCGCACGGGCGGCCGGCAGAGAGTCGTTGGAGGATGGCGAAGACGGCCTCGGGCGAGGACCACTCTTCGAACATGTCGCCGCAGCCCCAGGCGTCGGCCACCAGCTTGAAGATGGAGAAGTCGGCCAGGGCCTGGCCCGGCGCCCGCACCACCCGGCGGATGCGGCCGTAGCGGCGCTCGGAGTTGATGAACGTGCCCTCCTTCTCGCCCCAGCCGGCGGCGGGCAGGACGATGTCGGCCAGCTCCGCCGTCTCCGTGGTCGGGTAGAGATCCTGGACGACCAGGGTGTCGAGACGGCCCAGGAGGTCACGGAGCTGGTCCTGGTGGATCCAGGAGTGGGCCGAGTTGGTGGCCACGACCCACAGGGCCTTGATCGTGCCCTCGCCGATGCCGGCGACGATCTGGTCGTAGGCCCAGCCCGTCCGGTCCGGCATACAGGATTCCTCGATCCGGAGGATCCCTGCGACCTCGGCCCGGGCCGCGGGGTCGGTGAAGGCCCGGCCGCCGAACAGGTTGGTGGTGTTCGACCACAGCCGGGAGCCCATGGCGTTGCACTGCCCGGTGATCGAGTTGGCGCCGGTGCCGGGCCGGCCGATGTTGCCGCTGAGCAGGGCCAGGTCGATGATGGCCTGGGCCAGCCGGGTGCCCTCGTGGCTCTGGTTCACGCCCATGGTCCACCAGAACGACACCCGCTTCCCGGAGGCGATGGTGTCGGCCATCAACTCCAGGGCGTCGACCGGCAGGCCGGTGGCGGCGCTGGCCCGCTCGGGGGTGAACGCCTCCACGTGGGCGGCGAATCCCTCGAAGCCCTCGGTGGAGGCCTCGATGAAATCCTTGTCGACCGCGCCCCAGGCGATGAGCAGGTGGGCCAGGCCGTAGGCCAGCGTGAGATCGGACTTGGGCAGCAGGGGGTAGTGCTGGGTGGCGGCTGCCGCCGTCTCGGTGACCCTCGGGTCGACGACGATGACCTCGGGGTGATGGGGGTTGCGGCAGATCCGCTCCCACAGGATGGGGTGGGCGATGCAGGGGTTGGACCCCCACAGCACGATGACGTCGGACTCCTCCAGGTCGGCGTAGGTGTAGGGCGGGGCGTCGAAGCCGAACGACTCCTTGTAGGCCACGACCGCGGTGGCCATGCACTGGCGGGTGTTGCCGTCGCCGTGGACCATCCCCATGCCGAACTTGGCCAGGGCCCCGAGGAGGGCCATCTCCTCGCTGGCGATCTGGCCGGTCGAGATGAAGCCCACCGACTCGGGGCCGTGCGCGGCCTGGACGGCCTTGAACCGGCTGACCATGGCGTCGAGCGCGGTGGGCCAGTCGACCGGCCTCAGGGGCTGGTCCTTCGCCGTCCGCAGGAGCGGGGTGGTGGCTCGGTCGGTGGCGCGCAGCGGGGTCAGCGCTTCCCAGCCCTTGGGGCAGGCCATGCCCAGGTTCACCGGGTAGTCCTTGGTCGGCTTGAGGGAGACGGCGACGCCGTCGGTGACGTTGACGTCGAGGGAGCACCCCACCGAGCAGAAGCCACACACCATCGAAGCCATTACGACTTGGGGCCGGGCATCCCCGTCCAGCTTGCGGTGGTGAAGAAGCGCTCGCGTTCCATCAGCTCGCCGGCGAGCACGGCGGCGAGGGCCAGGCCGGCGCCGGCGCCGGCCAGAGCCAGGCCGAGGGCGGACACCCCCAAGGCGAAGCGGGCAGGGGCGTGGACCACGGGGCCGGGGCGCCAGACGAGGCGGGCCTCCCAGAGGAGCTTGGCGGCCAGACCGGCGGCCAGCACCAGGCCGGCGCCCCGGTTGCCGCCGGCGGCGAAGGCCACCGCCGCGCCGCCGACCAGGGTCCCGAGCGCGAACCGGGGCAGCGTGGCACCGACCCGCCACGAGGGCCGCCGGGTCACCACGTAGAGCATCGCCGAGCAGGCCACGCCGGCGAGGCCGGCGCCGGCCGCCACCGCCTGCACACTGGCCGAGCCGGTGAGCACCGCGAGGAAGGCCAGGCTGGCGAACAGGCCCAGGGCGCCCACCTCGCGGCTGAGCCAGGAGTGGCGCCAGCCGGCGAGAGCTCGCCATGCCCGTTCGGGGCGGCCGAGGTGGAGGATGCTGATGGCCAGGCCGGCCAGGGCGAGCACCAGGGCGGTCGAGGTGGTGGCCGGCCGGTGGCCGGTGGCCAGGTCGACGGCCAGGGCGCCGGCCGACGCCTGGGTCAGCACCAGCATGGCCACCAGAGGGTCGTGGGAGCGCCCGCCGCCCCCGAGCGTGGCGCCGGCGGCCTGGAGCCCATCGGGCAGGCCCCAGTCGCTGTGGTAGCTGGTGGTGGGCCGGGTGATGTCCGAGGGCGGCGCCGTCGGCACCAGCCTCTGGCCGCGGACGGCGTCGGCCAGCGCCGCGGTATCGATGACGGTGATGGTGATCGCTCCGTTGGGGCACGCCGACACGCACGCCGGCGCCTCGCCGGCGCCGAGGCGGTCGCGGCACATGTCGCACTTGCGGACGACGCCCCGGGCCGGGTTGAACCGGGGCACCTCGTAGGGGCAGGTCCAGGTGCAGTACCCGCAGCCCAGGCAGCGGCCGTCGAGGTGGGCGACGATGCCGGTGAGCGCGTCCTTCTCGTAGGCGTTCGTCGGGCAGCCGTTGAGGCAGGCGGGGTCCACGCAGTGGTGGCAGGCGGTGGTGACCGTCTGCTGGAAGGGTTGGATGGCCGTTCCGCCCGTGAGCAGGCCCACGGTGCGGAAGGACTCGCCTTCGTCCAGGCCGTTCACGTTGTGGCACGCGGTCACGCACGCCTTGCAGCCGGTACAGGTGTCGAGGTTGACGTCGAAGGCGTACTGCTGGCCGGCGACGGGGGCGGTCAGGGGGATGCGGTCCTGCCAGCTCCCCCGTTCGGGGACCTCACAGAGGGAGAAGCGCTCAACGGGGGCCAGATCCGCCTGCTCGGCGAGGTACCGCTCGAGCGGCGTCATCGTCATGGACTGGCGACCTGCACCATGCCGTCGAGAACCCGGACGTCGTAGGTGGGCAGCGTGACCGTGGCGTCGTCCAGGCAGATCCCGGTCTCCAGGTCGAAGCTCTGCTTGTACACCGGCGAGGCCACCTTGAGCCGCTCGGCCCGGGAGCCGACGATGCCGCGCGAGAGCACGAACGCCTTGCTGAAGGGGTCGAAGTTGGAGATGGCGTAGATCTCCTCGCCGGCGATGCGGAAGACGGCGATCTGCAGCTCACCCACGAGCGCACACACGCCTCGCCCGGGGGTGAGCTTGTCCACCGGGCACACGTCGACCCACTCCTGCGCCACGGCGGTGCTCACAGCGGGACGGGCGCCTGCTTCTCGTGGGCGTAGGCGGGCCGGGGCTGACCCCGCTCGGTGACGAAGACGACGTTGGGATCGGTCTCGTCGGAGTTCACGAACGTGCGGAAGCGGTCCATCCGATCGGGGTCCTCGACGACCGCCTTCCACTCGCACTCATAGGTCCGGACGTGGCGGGCCATGTCCGCTTCGAGCTCGGCGCAGATGCCCAGGGCGTCGTCGACGATCACCGAGCGGAGGTACTCGATGCCGCCTTCGAGCTTCTCCAGCCACACCGACGTCCGCTCCAGCCGGTCGGCGGTGCGGACGTAGAACAGCATGAACCGGTCGAGGTACCGGAAGACCGTCTCCCGGTCGAGGTCGGCGGCCAGCAGCTGGGCGTGCTTGGGGCGCATGCCGCCGTTGCCCCCGACGTAGACGTTCCAGCCCTTGTCGGTGGCGATCACGCCGAAGTCCTTGCCCTGGGCCTCGGCGCACTCCCGGGTGCATCCGGAGACCGCGCCCTTGATCTTGTGCGGCGCCCGCAGGCCCCGGTAGCGCAGCTCGAGGTCGATGGCCAGCGTCGTGGAGTCCTGGACCCCGTAGCGGCACCAGGTCTGCCCGACGCAGGACTTCACCGTGCGCAGGGCCTTGCCGTAGGCGTGGCCCGACTCCATGCCGGCGTCGATGAGCCGGCGCCAGATGGCCGGCAGCTGGTCGACCCGGGCGCCGAAGAGGTCGATGCGCTGGCCACCGGTGATCTTGGTGTAGAGCTCGAACTCCTTGGCCACCTCCCCCAGGGCGATGAGCTGGTCGGGGGTGATCTCCCCGCCCGGCACCCGGGGGACGACGGAGTAGGTGCCGTCGCGCTGGAGGTTGGCCAGGAAGTGGTCGTTGGTGTCCTGGAGGGCGGCCTGCTCGCCGTCGAGGATGAAGCGGTTGGTGAGGGAGGCCAGCATCGACGCCACCGCCGGCTTGCAGATCTCACATCCCTCGCCCATGCCGTGGGCGGCCAGGACCTCGGAGAACGAGGTGATCCGGTGGACCCGGACGATGTCGAACAGCTCCTGGCGGGAGTAGGCGAAGTGCTCGCACAGCGTGTTGGCGACGACGACACCGGCGCGGCGCTGCTCGTCACGGAGGATGTCCGTGACGAGGGGGACACAGCCGCCGCAGCCGGTGCCGGCCTTGGTGATCTTCTTGATGGCCCCGACGCTGTCGCAGCCCCCGCCGACGGCGGCGCAGATCGTGCCTTTGTCGACGTTGTTGCACGAGCAGACCATGGCCGTCTCGGGGAGCGCGCCGACGCCGACCGGTGTGCCGCCGCCGGAGCGAGTTGGGAAGATCAGCTCCTCGGGGTGCTCGGGGGTGGGCATGTCGCCCCGGCACATCTGCAGGAGGGTCTGGTAGACGGTGGCGTCGCCCACCAGGATGCCGCCGGCCACCTTGCGGTAGCCCCGCCGGTCGGGCGGGCCGAGGACGAGCTTCTTGTAGAGGTTGGCGCACGGGTCGCGGTAGGTGATGGCCTCGTTGCCGGGCTCGTTGGCGAAGGCGTCGCCGAAGCTGGCGACGTCGATGCCCATCAGCTTCAGCTTGGTGGACATGTCGGCGCCGGTGAACTCCATCTCGCCGCCGAGCAGCCCGTCGGCGGTCACCCGGGCCATCTGGTAGCCGGGCGACACCAGGCCGTAGATGCGGTCCCCGTACAGGGCGCACTCGCCGATGGCGAAGATCCTGGGGTCGGAGGTCCGGCACGCCTCGTCGACCACCACCCCGCCCCGCTCGCCCACGGCCAGGCCGGCGTCGCGGGCGAGAGAGTCACGGGGGCGGATGCCGGCGGAGAACACCACGAGGTCGACGGGGAGGTCGTCGCCCTCCTTGAACCGCATGGCGGTGACGTGGTCCTCACCCACGATCTCGGTGGTCGCCACGCCGGTGTGGACGCGGACACCGAGAGCCTCGATCCGCCGGCGCAGGACAGAACCGCCGCCCTCGTCGACCTGGACGGGCATGAGACGCTCGGCGAACTCGACCACATGGGTCTCCAGGCCCAGGCTGCGCAGGGCATTGGCCGCCTCGAGCCCGAGCAGCCCCCCACCCACGACGGCGCCGGTCCGGCAGCCGGCGGCGAAGGCCTGGATGGCCTCCAGGTCGTCGAGGGTCCGGTAGACGAAGCAGCCCGGCAGGTCCTTGCCCGGCACCGGGGGCACGAAGGGGTACGAGCCGGTGGCCAGGACGAGGGCGTCGTAGCCGATGACCCGGCCGAGGGTCGACGTCACGGTGCCGGCCGCCCGGTCGATGGAGGCCACCGCATCACCCACGTGGACGGTGAGGCCCACCTGCTCGAAGAAGCCGGCGCTGACGAGGGAGAGGTCCTGGGCGCTGGTCCCGTTGAAGAAGGAGCTGAGCCCCACCCGGTCGTAGGCCGGTCGCCCCTCCTCGCAGAAGGTGACGATGTCCCACTCCGCCGTGGCCCCCCGCTCGACCAGGATCTCGAGCAGCTTGTGCCCCACCATGCCGTTGCCGGCGACGACGAGCGTGCGCCGCTCGTTCTGTGCTGCCATGCGAACCGAGTCAACCAGCCGGGTGTGAGCCGGCGGTTGCCGCGGTGTGAACTCGTGTGAACGGGCGCTCACACCAGGGGAGAGAAACTCGTCAGCTTGCGTTCAGCCGCCTACGGTCGGATGGCCGGCCCCGGCGGGCGGTACTGTCCTCGTCACTGGTGGGGACGTAGATGAAATCCAGTGACAGGAACGTCGACTCGATGGCCGGCACCGTAGCTCCAAGGCGACGCCGGGACCCTCGCCGTTCCCCCGGGCTCTTCTTCCTGCACGTCCTGCTGATCGTGCTCCTTCTTGCTGTGGCCACGGCCGCCGTGGCCGTGCGGACAGTGAGCGGCCGGGCCAAGGGCCGTACCGACACGGTGACCTTGGCCGGCGGCGCGCGGCAGGCGACCGACGACGACAGCCTCGGGCCGCTGTCGGGGCCTCCCTCCCGTCCGGTCTCGATGGACGCCGATCTCAGGGCCAAGGGCTACGACCTGCCCCAGGATGCCAACGTCTACGCCGTCCGGGTGATCGAAGGTCCCGAAGGCCGCATCTACGAGCAGTTCGAGGCCGGGGGAGGCGCCCTGGCCGACGACTTCTGGCCGGCGTCGTCCATCAAGGTGCTGGCCGCCCTGGGGGCCCTGGACTTCGCCCGATCGCTGGGCTTCACCGGCGCGGCCACGGTGGCCTTCGACGACGGCCTCCCGTCCCAGACGCTGCGTTCGATCTACGAGCCGGCGATCCGGGACAGCTCCAACTACGACTACGACCTCCTTGTGCGCATCGCCGGCCTCGACCATCTCAACGATGCCTTCTTGACCGCCCGCAATGGCTTTCCGGTGACGTCCATCAACCGGTCCTATGGAGGGCTGCCCTTTGCCGAATCGCCGGCCATGGTGTTCGAGGAGGGCGACCGGCGGGCCTACGTGCCCGTGCGCAAGTCGACCCGCGAGCCCGAGTGCGCCGGCAACTGCTCCAACCTCTTCGAGATGGCCGAGTCCGTGCGCCGGATCGTCCTGCACGACGACATCCCCGTCGACCAGCGCTTCGCCCTGGACGCCCTCGACGTGAAGGCCCTCGCCGGCGCCCTGTTGGACGCTGAGGGGTTCTTCGCCCCGCCGGTGTCGAGGGTGCTGGGGGCCGGTGCCAAGATCTGGTCCAAGCCGGGGGACGCCGCCGAGCAGGACTGCCTGGACGTGGCGTTCATCGAGTCACGCACCGGGAGGCGCTTCCTCGTGGCCGCCAGCGTGCCTCACCGCTCGGGCGGCTGCGAAGCCCTCGCCCGGCTGGCCCGGGGCGTGCTCGAGCGCCTGGCCAGGTAAAGGAGCCCGCCGCTCAGGTCCGGCCTCGCGCCGGCCGACATAGCCGAGGTGAGCGGGCCCACACGAGATGGAGGACGGCCGTCGCGGCGGCGCTGGCCGGTGCGCGCCATCGCCCTCGCCGTGTGGCTCAGCTTCGTCTTCGCCGCCGTCGCCGCCGTCGGCCAGGTGCAGCGCTCGGGCCGGCGGGAGCTCAACGACCGGTTGACCTTGCGGGCCAACGTCGGCGCCCGCTTCGTGCAGGGCTACGTGGAGGACGTGTTCCGCCAGCAGCGCCGGCAGGTCACGACGTTCCTTTCCGACGCGGAGCCCACCGAGGAGCAGTTCCGGTGGGTGACGGAGTCGCTGGGCTACCCGGCCGCCGTGCTCATCGACGCACAGGGCCGGGCCCTCCAGGTGGCGCCGCCGGCGCCGGCGCGGATCGGTCAGGACCTCACGACGACCTACGAGCACCTCCGCCTGGCGGTCTCGGGACAGGAGGCCATCTCCACGGTGGTCCCGTCGGCCGCCCTCGGCGTGCCCATCGTCGCGTTCGCCGTGCCCTTCGACACGCCGGCCGGGCGCAGGGTCTTCAGCGGCGGGTTCGATGCGTCCTCCACCCCGCTGGCGTCGTTTCTCACCGGGGCGGTGCCCATCACACCCAACCAGACCTACCTCGTCGACGCCACCTCGGGGGTGATCGCCAGCAACCTCGGCCACACTCCGGCGGCGCTGACACTCGACGGCAAGGACCCGGCGCTGGCCCGGGCGCTGGCCTCGGCTCCCTCCGGCATGGTCTCCGGCGCCGGCGGGACCCGCTACTTCACCAGCAGCCCGGTGCCGGGAACAACCTGGCGGATCATCCTCGCCGCTCCCATCGCCAAACTGCATGCGCCGGTGAACGGGCCCAGGTCGGTGGCGCTGTGGCTCATGGTGGGCGCCCTGGCCATCGGCGGCCTGGTGATCGGAGCCCTGGTCGTCCGGCTCAGCGACAAGTCGGCGGAGGCGGCAGTGGCGCGGGACCAGGCGCTGCAGGCCACCGGGTACAAGTCCCAGTTCCTGGCCAACATGAGCCACGACATCCGCACCCCGATGAACGGGGTGATGGGGATGACGGAGCTGCTCCTCGACACCGACCTCGACCCGTCCCAGCGGGAGTACACCGAGACGGTCAGGTCCTCCGCCGAGTCCCTGCTGGGAATCCTCAACGACATCCTGGACTTCTCGAAGATCGAGGCCGGCAAGCTGGACATCGAGACGATCGACTTCGACCTGGCCACGGCCGTCGAGGACGCCGCCCACCTCCTTGCGTCCCCGGCCCATTCCAAGGGTCTGGAGCTGGTGGTCGCCATCGCCGGCGACGTGCCGGCGACTGTCTCGGGAGACCCCGGCCGGCTCCGGCAGATCCTGACGAACCTGGTCGCCAACGCGGTCAAGTTCACCGACGCCGGCGAGGTCGGTGTCCACGTCACCGTGGCCGAGCCCGGCGACACGCCGCTGATCCGCTTCGACGTGGTCGACACCGGTGCCGGAATGACACCCGAGGCGCGCACCCGGATCTTCGAGCCCTTCACCCAGGCCGACTCCTCCACCACCCGGGTCCACGGAGGCACCGGGCTTGGACTGGCCATCACCCGCCAGCTCGTCGAGCTGATGGGCGGCCGCTGCGGCGTGGACAGCGAGCTCGGCGTCGGCAGCCGCTTCTGGTTCACCGTCCGGTTCGCCTCGGCGACGCCGGCGAGCGGACCCGGCGCGGAGCTCCGGGGCGTCAAGGTGCTGGTCGTGGCCAGCGGCGCCAGCACCGCCCAGATGATCGAGCAGCTTCTGGCCGGGTGGGGCTGCCGGGTGACGGTGGCGACGCCGGGCGACGTTCCTGTCGCAGAGCCCTTCGACGCCGCCATCGTCGACATCGCCGCCGGCGTCGACCTTGCGGGTGGCATTGCCGCCCGCGGCGTTCCGGTCGTCCTGCTGACGTCGACCGGAGACGGGCAGGGCGCCGAGCGTGCCCGCCGAGCCGGGCTGACCACGCAGGTGTCGAAGCCGGTGCGCCGCGAGCGCCTGCGGGACGCCATCTCCAGGGCGCTACAGCCCGTCGGGAGCGACGCCACGCCGGCGCCCGTTCCCCTGCCGGCGGGCCGGCCCACCGGCCGGCTACTGCTGGTCGAGGACGAGCCGGTCAACCAGCGGGTCTCCCGGCGCATGCTGGAAAAGGGCGGCTACGACGTCGAGCTGGCGGCGAACGGTGCCGAGGCGGTCGACGCCCTGGCCGCCACGCGATACGACGCCGTGCTGATGGACTGCCAGATGCCGGTGATGGACGGCTACGAGGCGACCGCCCGCATCCGGGCCGGCGAAGCGACGGGTGGCCGGCGGGTCCCGATCATCGCCATGACCGCCAGCGCCCGCGGGGAGGACCTCGACCGCTGCATCGCGGCCGGGATGGACGACTACGTCTCGAAGCCGGTGAAGGGCGCCTACCTGCTGTCCGTCGTCGCCCGATGGGTCGCGCCGACACCCGACGCCCGTCAGTCGAAGGAAGTCGCCTGAGGGCACCCTGGCCGCTCATTAGACCAAGGGGTCGGTTAGGTTCGGATATGTGACCGGGTTGTACCTTTTTGCGGCGGCAGCCGGCGTCCCCCTCGTGGTGTGGTTCCTCCTGTCTGGCGACGAGAGCGGGCCCGACGACGGTGTGGCCGGGGTCATGTTCCGGCTGCTCCCCCTCAGCAGCATCGCCTTCGTGTTCGCCGCCTTCGGCGTGTGCGGCCTCGCGCTGGGTGCGACCGACGCCAATGAGGGGACGAGGTTCATGGCCGCCGCCGGCGCCGGCCTCGTCGCCGGCGCCCTCAACAGCACCCTGTTCGGCTACCTACGGCGGTCCGAGTCAGGGACAGAGGTGGACGACGACCAGCTGGCCGGCAAGATTGCCCGGGTGATCGTCCCCGTCTCCGGTGACCGGCGGGGCCGCATCGCGGTGACGGTCGGCGGCCAGCAGATTCACCTGTCGGCCCTGGCCGCGCCCGAGGGGGCGGCCGAGCTCGGCGTCGGCGACAGCGTGCTGGTCGTCGAGGTGCACAGGGGCATCGCCAGCGTCACTCCCCTGGATCCGGAGCTCAACCAAGGAGTCGGACAATGACCGGTCTCATCGTCGGCGGGGTCCTCGCCGTCGTCATCCTGACGATCCTCGCCACCATCCGCAGCCTGATCATCATCTGCCCACCCAACCGGGTGGCGGTGATCTCGGGCCGGTCTCGCCAGCTCAGCGACGGGCGGACCGTCGGTTACCGGGCCATCCGGGGCGGGCGCACGCTGCGGGTGCCGCTCCTCGAACGGGTGTCATGGATGGAGCTGAACACCATCCCGATCGAGGTGTCGGTGCAGAACGCGTACTCCAAGGGCGCCATCCCGCTGCACGTCCAAGGCATCGCCAACGTCAAGGTGTCGAGCATCGAAGGGCTGCTGCAGAACTCCGTCGAGCGCTTCCTCGACGTCGACCAGGAGCACATCGCCGCCATCGCCAAGGAGACGCTGGAGGCCAACCTCCGAGGCGTCCTGGCCACCCTGACGCCCGAGGAGGTCAACGAGGACCGGCTGAAGTTCGCCCAGACCCTCATCGAGGAGGCCGACGACGACATCAAGACCCTGGGCCTGGAGCTCGACGTGCTCAAGATCCAGAACGTCACCGACGAGGTCGGCTACCTCGACTCCGTGGGCCGGCGCCAGACCGCCGAGGTGCTGAAGGAGGCCCGGGTCGCCGAGGCCCAGCGCAAGGCCGAGGCCGAGGAGTCCGAGGCGCTGTCCCGCCAGCGGGCCGAGATCGCCACCGCCCAGGCCGACCTCAAGATCGTCGAGCAGCAGAACGCCCTCCGGGTGCGCCAGGCCGAGCTGGAGGCCATCGCCGGCGCCGCGGAGGCCGAGGCCAAGGTGGCCGGCGAGAAGGCCAAGGTGGTGGCCGAGCAGGCCCTGGAGGCCGAGCGCGTCGAGCTGGAGACCCGCCGCCTCGAGGCCTACGTCGTGGCCCCCGCACGGGCCGACCTCGAGGCCAAGGAGCTGGCGGCCAAGGCCGACGCGGCCAAGATCATCGAGGAGGGCAACGCCCAGATCGAGGTGTTCCGCCGGCTGGTGGAGCAGTACCAGGCCGCCGGCACCGACGCCCAGCGGGTGTTCGTGCTGCGAATGCTGCCCGACCTGATGGACAAGATCGTGTCCGTGGTGGGCCAGGTGGACATCGACAAGGTGTCGATCATCGACAGCGGCGGGCAAGGCTCGGGCATCCCCGGCTTCATGGGGCAGCTGCCGGCCGCGGTCATCAGCCTCACCGAGCAGATCGAGAACGCCACCGGCGTCGACCTGCTCAAGGCCCTGCGGCCGGTCGACGGGGCGGCCACGCGGGCGGCCACCACGCCGTAGCCTGCGCCATGGCTTCTCCGCCCTATGCGGGCGCCGGCGACATCGAGCGGGCGGCGGCCGCCCTGGCCAAGCGCCTGCCCGCGCCCCTGACCCGCCTGGGCGCCCTGGCCTACAACTACGGCTGGAGCTGGGCCCACGGCGCCGAGGAGGTCTTCTCCGGCGTCGACCCCGAGCGGTGGCGGGTCTGCGGGCACAACCCGGTGCGCCTGCTGGAGGAGGCCGGCGACGACGCCCTCAGCCGGGCCGCCTCCGACGAAGCCCTGCTGGTGCGGATGAACGAGGTGACCCGTCGGGTGCTGCGCCCGCCGGCCCGCCAGGCTGAGCTTCCGGCGGGTATCAGCGCCCGCCGTCCCGCCGTCTTCATCTGCGCCGAGTACGGCATCCACGAGTCGCTGCCCCTGTACTCCGGTGGCCTCGGCGTGCTGGCCGGCGACATCGTGAAGACGGCGTCGGACCGGGGCCTGCCCATGGTGGCCGTCGGGCTGCTCTACCGCTACGGCTACCTCCATCAGCGCCTCGACGCCGGCGGCTGGCAGCACGAGTACTGGACGTACCTCGACCCGCTGCGCCGCCCGCTGGTGCGACTCTCCTCGGGCGGCGGGAGCCCGTTGACCGTGCGGGTGCCGGTGTGGGGCCGGGACGTGTCGCTGTACGTGTGGCGGGCCGACATCGGCACCGTCCCGCTGTACCTGCTGGACTCCGACCACCCCGACAACGACGCGGTGGGCAAGTGGATCACCGCCCGCCTCTACGACGGATCACGGGACGTGCGCCTGGCCCAGTACGTCATCCTCGGGCAGGGCACGGTCCGCATGCTGGAGGCCCTGGGCATCGAGCCCGGCGTCGTCCACCTCAACGAGGGCCACGCCGCCCTGGCTGCGCTCGAGCTGGCCCGGCGCACGGTCGAGGCCGGCGCCGGCTTCGACGAGGCGGTGGCCAAGGCCCGCCAGCGGGTGGTCTTCACCACCCACACGCCGCTGGCCGCCGGCAACGAGGCCTACCCGGGGGGCGACATCATGGCCGCGGTACCCGACCTGGCCAGCGGGCTGGGCGTGGGCGAGGACCGGGTCCTGGGCCTCGGCCGGGTCGACGCCGGCGACCACGGCGAGCCGGTGGGGCTGACCACGTGGTCGCTGCGCCTGAGCCGCCGCGCCAACGGGGTCGCCGCCCGCCACGGCGAGGTGGCCCGGGCCATGTGGCAGCCGCTCTACCCCGGGCGCGCCGCCGACGACGTCCCCATCACCCACGTGACCAACGGCGTGCACCTGCCCACCTGGCTCGGCCCGCTGATGCGCGAGCTGCTCGACCGCCACCTGGGCGAGGGCTGGCTGGACCGCTCCGCCGACCCCGGGATGTGGAAGGCGGTCGACGACATCCCCGACAGCGAGCTGTGGGAGGCGCGGTGCCGCCAGCGCGCCGCCCTGGTCGCCTACATCCGGGGCCGGGGCGCCGGCGACCGGCTGCGCCGCGGCGAGCCGCTGGAGGCGGTGCGGGCTGCCCAGGACGAGTTCGACCCCTTCCGCCTCACCGTCGGCTTCGCCCGCCGGCTGGCCATCTACAAGCGCCTCCACGTGCTGTCGACCGACCGCGACCGGCTCAGCCGGCTGCTGCGTGACGACCATGGCCTGCAGCTCGTCCTGGCCGGCAAGGCCCATCCCCGCGACGACGAGGCCAAGGGCGCCGTGCCCGGCATCTTCGACCTCGCCCGCCACGGCGGTCCCGAGTCCCGCATCGTGTTCCTGGAGAACCACGACATCGCCATGGGCCGGGCCCTGGCCGCGGGCTGCGACGTGTGGGTCAACCTGCCCCGGCCGCCGCTGGAGGCCTCGGGCACCAGCGGCATGAAGTCGGCGCTCAACGGCGGGCTGAACCTCAGCGTGCTCGACGGCTGGTGGGCCGAGGGCTACGACGGCGCCAACGGCTGGGCCATCTCCGGTGAGGTCGACGACGACCACGGGGCCCAGGACGCCCGCCACGGCGCCGCCCTCCTCGACCTCCTGGAGAACCAGGTCCTTCCCCTGTTCACCGACACCGACGACCAGGGGATCCCGCGCCGCTGGATCGCCATGGTCCGCCACTCGCTGCGGACGTTGGGGCCGTTCGTGTCCTCGGAGCGGATGGTGGGCGACTACGAGCGGCGGGCCTACCCGGTGGGGTAGGCGAGATCAGCGCTTGGAGGCGCAGACCATGCAGAGGCGGGCCGCGGGCTTGGCCTCCAGGCGGGCCGGGTCTATCGGCTGCCCGCACCCCTCGCAGTCGCCGTAGGTGCCGTTGTCGAGCTTCACGATGGCCGCCTCGACGTCGTTCAGCGACTCCCGCAGGTTGCCGGCCAGCGCCTCGACCTCACCCCGCTCGGCCGTGACCTGGCTGGAGTCGGCGAAGTTGGCGTCGAACGTTTCCCCCCCACTCAACAGGCCCATCTCATCGAGCCGTTCGCAGAGGTCGGACCGCTCCTGCTCCAGGGACGCGCGCAGGTCCGACAGGGTCGCTTCGCTCAACACAGGGCCAGACTACTCGTGCATGCCCCTCTTGGCGCGTGGATGGGCCGACTCGTAGATCTGGCGCAGCCGGGTGGAGGACACTTTGGTATAGACCTGGGTGGTCGAGATCGACGCGTGACCGAGCAGCTCCTGGACCACCCGGATGTCGGCGCCGTGGTCGAGCATGTGGGTGGCGCAGGAGTGGCGGAGCACGTGCGGCGACAGCCGATCGCCCAGCCCGACGGCCTCCCCGTGGCGGCGGACGATGCCCCACGCCCCCTGCCGGGACAGCCGGCCGCCACGCGTGTTCAGGAACACGGCCTCGGCGTCGCCCCGCCGGGCCCAGCGGTCGGGCACCATGCGGTCGCGGCCCCGGGGGCTGAGCCAGGCCGTCAGGGCTTCGGCGGCCAGGCGGCCCACCGGGACCACCCGCTCCTTGGAGCCCTTGCCGAAGGCGCGGAGGAGGTGGGACGGGAGGTCGAGGTCGGCCAGGCTGAGGCCCACCAGCTCGGACACCCGCAGCCCGCACCCGTAGAGCACCTCGAGGATGGCCCGGTCGCGGCGGGCCACGGCGTCGTCGCCGGGGACGGCCCCGAGCAGGGCCAGCACCTCGGCTTCCGACAGGGCCTTGGGCAGCCCGGAGGGCACCTTCGGTCGCGGCACGTCGCCGGCCGGGTTGGTGGCCACGTGGCCCTCGTCCTCCAGGAACCGGTGGAGCGACCGCACCGACACCAGCGCCCGGGCCACCGACGCCGGCGCCCGGCCCGCGGCCCGCAGGAAGGCCAGGTAGTCCTCGATCACGGGCTCGGTCACGGTGGCCGGCGTGAGGCCGCGACCGGTCAGGAACTCGTTGTAGGCGGCCAGGTCCCGCCGGTAGGCGGCGAGGGTGTTGGCGCTACGTCCCCGCTCGACCCCCAGCCACGACAGCATCTCCTCCATCTCGAGAGGGAGGGGTTGGGTCACCCCTTGAGCGCGGTGAGGGGCTCCACGGCCGGCAGCCCCAGGGCCTCGGCCACCGCCGGGTTCGTGACGTGGCCGCCGGCAGTGTTCACGCCGGCCCGCAGCGCCGGGTCGCGATCGGCGGCGGCCAGGGGGCCGTGGTCGGCCACCGCGGCGATGTAGGACAGGGTGGCGTTGGTCAGGGCGTAGGTGGAGGTGTTGGGGACGGCGGCGGGCACGTTGCCCACCCCGTAGTGCAGGACGCCGTGGAGCTCGTAGACGGGGTCGGCATGGGTGGTCTCCCGGATGGTCTCCACGCAGCCGCCCTGGTCGATGGCGATGTCGACGATCACCGCCCCCTGCTTCATCCCCCGCACCATGTCCTCGGTGACCACCACCGGCGCCCGCCCGCCCGCCACCAGCACGGCGCCGATGACCAGGTCGGCGTCGGCCACCGCCCGCTCCACCGCACCGCGGTTCGAGGCCAGGGTCATGATCCGGCCCCTGTGGATCTGGTCGACGAAGCGCAGGCGGTCGATGCTGCGGTCGAGCAGGAGGACCTCCGCCTCCATGCCCTGGGCGATCCATGCCGAGTTCCATCCCACGTTGCCGGCGCCGATCACGACCACCCGGGCCGGCCGCACGCCGGGCGCCCCACCGAGCAGGACGCCCCGGCCGCCGCCGTCGCGCTCGAGGAAGTGGGCGCCGATCTGGGTGGCCATGCGGCCGGCGACCTCGCTCATGGGCGCCAGCAGGGGCAGGCCTCCCCCCTCGACCTGCACGGTCTCATAGGCCAGCGCCGTGGTCTTGCCGTCGAGCAGGGCCTGGGAGACGTCGGGCTCGGCGGCCAGGTGGAGGTAGGTGAAGAGCACGAGGTCGGGACGCAGGTAGTCCAGCTCGGGCGTCTGCGGCTCCTTCACCTTGACCACGAGCTCGGCGGCCCAGGCGTCGTCGGTGGTCACGATGGTGGCGCCGGCGGCGGCATACTCGGCATCAGTCAGGGAGGAGCCGTCGCCGGCGCCGGCCTCGACCAGCACCTGGTGGCCCCGGGCGGTCAGCTCCCGGACGCCGTCGGGCGTCATGGCGACGCGGTGTTCTCCCTCCTTGGTCTCCGCCGGCACCCCAACGATCATGGGGACGAAGCTAGCCTCACCCTCCGGCGCATCGTCAGCCAGACGGCGACGAGGTAGGCCAGGGCGACCAACAGCCCGGCCCGCCACAGCAGGGCCAACGTCCCGTCCCTGAAGTCGCCCGACGACCGCAGCGCACCCACGGCGATGAGCGCCACGCCGGCGATGGCCGTCTCGAACGGCCATCGCAGGGCGCTCCACCGGCGCTCGAAGGCGAAGGCCAGGTAGGTGATGGCCGGGAAAGACGCGAAGCCGGCGAGCGACCGGGCGCTGATCGTGGACAGCGTCCAGGGCCAGTCGGCCTGGAACAGCGACGGGCGCACGAAGAGGGTGACGGCGAAGGCCAGCTGGGCGGCGCCGACGACGGTCATCGACGTGCGGATCCACGCCGGGATGGGCACGTCCTCGGGCCCGAGCGGGGTCCCGGGGTCGAACTGGCGGTTCTTGACGTACAGCAGCGGCAGGAGCAAAGGGGTGGTGACGTAGAGCACCAACCAGGCCCAGAAGGAGACGTGGTCGTGGTTGAACTCGTCCCAGTGCAGGAATGTGGCGATGCCGAGGGCGCCGGCGAAGGCGGTGGTGGCGATGATCCCCGGCCCCAGGCGGTGCCACTCCCGGGCCCGTGACGCCCGGTAGAAGAACAGGGCGCCGGCAAGGTAGCCGCCGCCCATGAACATGCAGCTCATGCGCGAGCGGATGGTCCAGCCCCAGAGGGTGCGGGTCTGGCCCGGGAAGAGGAAGAGGATCACGAATGCCGCGGTGAGGATCGGGACGATCACGATCGAGACGGCGCGCGTCGTCTTCAGGACGCGATCGTCACGTTCCAGGTGCTGGACGGGGGGCGCCTCCACGGCCCTACTGTCCAGCCTGGGGACAGTGCGTTACAAGGACTTTCTACGTCTGCCAGCGCCGGTACAGGGCGACGAGCTCGTCCTGCACTTCAGGGTCGAGCGCCTCGGGCTCGATGCGCCCCAGCAGGTCGAGCGTGCGGCGCATCTGGGCCAGGTACTCGCGGCAGTGGGGACAGGCCGCCAGGTGGCCTTCCAGGCGCTCGCGATCGGCGCCGTTGAGGGTGCCTTCCAGGTAGTCGGTGACCAGCTCCACCGCTTCCCGGCAGGCAAGTTGGTGGCGGCGGCGGCGCAGCACGGCCTAGGCCTTCCCCATCTCGAGCTCCAGCATGCCGCGCAGGCGCGACCTGCCTCGGTGCAACAGGACCCGCTGGTTCCCCTCGGTCAGCCCGAGCAGGTCGCACACGTCCTCGGCGCCCATACCCTCGACGTCACGGAGGATGACGACCTGACGCTGCATCTCCGGCAGCTCGTCGAGGCGGCGGCGGACCCGCTCGGCCAGCTGGGCCGCCACCAACCGGTCGTCGACCTCCTCGGGCCATGGAACCGGTGGGTCGGCCCACTCACCGTCGGGCCGGAACCGGGCGTGGTCGACCGCCGGCCCCGCGCTGACGCCCATCGACGGCCGGCGCTCACGGGTGCCGGTGGTGCGGGCACGGTTGACCAGGACGTGGAAGAGCCATGTCCGCAGCGACGACCGGCCCTCGAAGCGTTGGATGCCACGCACCAGGCCGAGCCAGGTGTCCTGGACGACCTCCTCGGCCACGGCCCGGCTCGGCACCATCGTCCGAGCCAGGCGGAGCAGGGAGCAGTGGTAGCGGTCGACGACGAACCGGAACGCCTCCTCGTCACCCGACCGGAGCCTGGTCACGAGCTCGGCATCCTCCACGAGACCGCAGCGTAGAACCGAGGGGGACCGGTACGCTCGGCGTGATGGACCAGGAAGAGTACGACTCGACGCTGGACACCATGCGCCACTCCCGGCGAGTCGACGAGCTCCTGCTCCAGATCATCATCGCCCTGCAGGAGCGGGTGACCCGCCACGACCTTTCGAAGATGGCGCCGCCGGAGAAGGCGGTGTTCGACCGGGTCACCCCGCTGCTGCAGCACAGCACGTACGGGTCCGAGGAGTACAAGGCGTCGCTTGCCGACATGGGTGAGGTGCTGGTCCACCACTACGGCGCCAACCGCCACCATCCCGAGCACTACGAGACCGGGATCAGCGGGATGACCCTTGTCGACGTCATCGAGATGCTGTGCGACTGGAGGGCGGCCACCGAACGGCACAGCGACGGCAGCCTCGCCCGCTCCCTGACGATCCAGGAGGACCGGTTCGGCATCGAGCCGCAGCTGATGGCGATCCTCACCAACACCGCGAAGGCGTTCGGCTGGCTGCCGTCACCAGCGGTGGGCGACGTCGACGACGAGGCGGGTGCCGCCACCTGGTCCGTCGAGCTGGAAGACCCGGAACGGTAGGCGGGCCCGCACGCCCAGCCCGAACGACGACCGGCCCTCGAAGGAGCCGCCCCACACCAGGTCCTCGAAGGTGGGAAAGCCCCGGGCGTCGAACTGGTCGGGACGGATGATCGGCGTGCCGACGCCGGCCCACGGCACGGTCGAGCGGCCGTTGGCGTCGTAGGAGGGCGCCCGCACGACCACCTGCAGCACGGCGCCGCCGGCGACCAGGAGGGCGTCGCCCGAGCCGTCGGCCCGGAAGGGCGGGTCGATGTAGCGCACGTCGTAGCCGGCGGCCGGGCGGTCGGCGAGGTCGAAGACGAGGCGGTCGTAGCAGTCGTGGTGGCCCGTGCGCACGCCGGCGAGCGTCCCCCGGGTGAACTCCGGGGCCGACTTGGCCAGGCTGCCCCAGGTGATCCCGCAGAAGGAGGAGCTGGTCGAGGCCCCGCCGGCCACCGCGGGGACGAGGACGGCCCCGAGGACGGCGCCAGCCAGGGCGAGACGGATTCGCAGACGTGTGTTCATGTTCGGAGCATCCCCTCGGGGCGTCACGGCCCGTTCTCGGTGAGGTAACGATTCGGCATCAGCGCGCTCAAGTGGTTCCCGCAGCCGCCGATACACCCGGGGGTCCGGTCGGGAGGCGAGCAATGGCCCACAACGCGGTGCAGGGTGGTCGGGTGGCCGGCGGCGTGCTGCTGGCGCTCGTCTTCACGTTCGTCGGCCCGATCCGCCCGGTCGCCGCGGCGCCGGCGCCGGCGGACCGCTGCGGCGGCCTGGTCCAGCTCCGTTCACCCACCGGCGAGGTGAGCTGCTCCTTCCCTCCCGACGCCCCGCCCCCGGGGATCGACATCAAGTCGCCCCGGCCCCCGGTGCCGGCGAACCGGGCCGAGG
>Ga0247713_1000483_pt1 | contig 24191 bp, 20 predicted proteins | sample 21E_NmetaG_FD_189936 | JGI IMG/M metagenome (GOLD analysis project Ga0247713, IMG submission 189936) | Soil microbial communities from hillslope of Landscape Evolution Observatory, University of Arizona, Oracle, AZ, United States - 2-1-E_N | ecosystem: Engineered > Artificial ecosystem >... | reverse complement strand
TTTCGCGCCGAAGGTGGCCCCCCGGGGGGGCCCTTCGGCGCGAAACGGGTAGCGCGGTAGCCTGGCCGCGACGAAATCGGAGGACTGGGATGCCGCCACCCCCCGCGACCGCCCGAGGGCCCGGCGCGGCCGACGCCGGACCGCGTGCCCCGGGCGCCCGGGAGGCCCGACCGGCCCGTCCGGAGCAGGTCCAGAGCCGCTTCTGGCTCGTGAACCTCTACCGCTCCGGCCTCGGCAAGAAGTACGTCATGGCCCTCACGGGCGTCGTGCTCATGGCGTACCTCCTCCTGCACATGCTCGGCAACCTCAAGCTGTACTTCGGCCGCGAGTCGATGAACGAGTACGCCGACTGGCTGCGGCTCTTCGGTGCCCCCGCGGCTCCCGAGAGCTCCATGCTGTGGGTCGTGCGCGCCGTGCTGCTCGTGGCTTTCGTGCTCCACATCGTCGCCGCCTACCAGCTCACACGGATGAACCTGCGGGCGCGTCCACGCCGCTACGCGTCACGCCGGGACTGGGTGGCCGCCGACTTCGCCGCCCGCACGATGCGCTGGTCGGGCGTCATCGTGCTCCTGTTCGTGGTCTTCCACCTCGCCGACCTCACCTTCGGCGTCGCCAACCCCGACTTCCACCGCCACGACGTGTACGGCAACGTCGTCGCGAGCTTCCAGCGCGTGCCCGTGTCGCTGTTCTACATCCTCGCGAACCTCGCGCTCGGGCTGCACCTCTACCATGGGGCGTGGAGCCTGTTCCAGTCGATGGGCTGGAACAACCCCCGCCTCAACCACTGGCGCCGCAACTTCGCCATCGGCTTCTCGGTGCTCGTGGTGGGGGGCAACGTGAGCTTCCCCGTGGCCGTGATGACCGGCCTCGTCTCCTAGCGACCGGGAGCTGTCGACCTATGGACCGCGACGTGCGACTCGACGCGAGGGCGCCCTCCGGTCCGCTGCCGGAGGCGTGGGACGACCACAAGTTCAGCCTCGAGCTCGTAAACCCCAACAACAAGCGCAAGTTCGACATCATCATCGTCGGCACCGGTCTCGCCGGCGCGTCGGCGGCCGCGACGCTCGGTGAGCTCGGGTACAACGTCAAGGTCTTCACCTTCCACGACTCGCCGCGGCGCGCCCACTCCATCGCGGCGCAGGGAGGCATCAACGCCGCGAAGAACTACCAGGGCGACGGCGACTCGATCCACCGGCTCTTCTACGACACCGTCAAGGGCGGCGACTACCGGGCGCGGGAGGCCAACGTCTACCGCCTCGCCCAGGTGAGCCTCGACATCATCGACCAGTGCGTCGCACAGGGCGTGCCGTTCGCCCGCGAGTACGGCGGACTGCTCGCCAACCGCTCGTTCGGCGGGGCGCAGGTGTCGCGGACCTTCTACGCCCGCGGGCAGACCGGCCAGCAGCTGCTGCTCGGCGCCTACCAGGCGATGGCCCGCCAGGTCGAGGCGGGCTCGGTGACCCTCTACCCCCGCGCGGAGATGCTCGACGTCGTCGTGGTCGACGGGCGGGCGGCCGGGGTGGTGGTCCGGGACCTGCTGACGGGCCAGATCACGAGCCACTCCGCCCACGCGGTCGTGCTCGGCACGGGCGGCTACTCCAACGTCTTCTACCTGTCCACGAACGCGAAGGCGTCCAACGCCACCGCGGTGTGGCGCGCGCACCGGCGGGGGGCGCTGTTCGCCAACCCCTGCTTCACCCAGATCCACCCGACCTGCATCCCGGCGAGCGGTGACTACCAGTCGAAGCTCACGCTGATGAGCGAGTCGCTGCGCAACGACGGGCGCATCTGGGTGCCGGTGGACCCCGACGACACCCGTCCCCCCCACGAGGTGCCCGAGGACGCGCGGGACTACTTCCTGGAACGCAAGTACCCCGCGTTCGGCAACCTCGTGCCGCGCGACGTCGCGAGCCGCAACGCGAAGGTCGTCATCGACCAGCACCGGGGCGTCGGTCCCCTGCGCAACGGCGTCTACCTCGACTTCTCCGCCGCGATCGGTCGCCTCGGTCCGGACCGCATCGCCGAACGGTACGGCAACCTCTTCGCGATGTACGAGCGCATCACCGGGGAGGACCCCTTCGAGGTGCCGATGCGCATCTACCCGGCGCCGCACTACACGATGGGCGGCTTGTGGGTGGACTACCACCTCATGACGACGATCCCGGGGCTCTACGCCATCGGGGAGGCGAACTTCTCCGACCACGGCGCAAACCGCCTGGGGGCCAGCGCGCTCATGCAGGGCCTCGCCGACGGCTACTTCGTGCTGTCCTACACGATCGGGGACTACCTCGCCCCGCTGCTCGGCGAGCGGCCCGTACCGACCGACCATCCGGCCTTCGTGGAGGCGGAGCAGGGCGTGCGCGAGGGCGTGCGCCGGCTCCTCGACGTCAAGGGGAGCCGCACGGTGGACTGGTTCCACCGCGAGCTCGGCAAGATCATGTGGGACCACTGCGGCATGTCGCGCAACCGCTCGGGGCTCGAGAAGGCGCTCTCGGAGATCCCGGCGCTGCGCGAGGAGTTCCGCACCGACGTCCGCGTCCTCGGCGAGAACGAGACGTTGAACCAGTCCCTGGAGAGGGCGGGACGCGTCGAGGACTTCTTCGAGCTGGCCGAGCTCACCTGCCGCGACGCCATCCACCGGGAGGAGTCGTGTGGCGGCCACTTCCGCGAGGAGCACCAGACCGAGGACGGCGAGGCGCTGCGCGACGACGCCCGCTTCTCCTACGTGGCGGCCTGGGGCTGGGGCGGCGCCGGCGGCGCGCCGACCCTGCATCGGGAACCCCTCGAGTTCAGGTACGTGAAGCCGACGCAGAGGAGCTACAGGTAGATGGCCGCCGGCGGCGAGCTCGACCTCACCCTCCGCGTGTGGCGCCAGGAGGGGCCCGATGCCCCTGGGCGGTTCGAGACCTACGAGGCCCGGGGCATCAGCGAGCACGCGTCGTTCCTCGAGATGCTCGACGTCGTGAACGAGCAGCTCGTCCTCGCCGGCGAGGAGCCGATCGCCTTCGACCACGACTGCCGCGAGGGGATATGCGGCTCGTGCGGCATGATGATCGACGGGCAGGCGCACGGGCCGCAGCGGGGCACCGCCACGTGCCAGCTGCACATGCGCCATTACGCGAGCGGCGACGTCATCACCGTCGAGCCGTTCCGCGCGGCGGGGTTTCCCGTCATCAGGGACCTGGTCGTGAACCGCAGCGCCCTCGACCGCATCGTCGAGGCCGGCGGCTACATCTCGGTGAACACCGGCAGCCCCCAGGACGCGAACACCATCCTCGTGCCCAAGGAGGACACCGACCGGGCGATGGACGCCGCGTCGTGCATCCAGTGTGGCGCGTGCGTCGCCGCATGCCCCAACGGCGCCGCCCAGCTGTTCACGTCGGCGAAGCACGCGCACCTGTCGGTGCTGCCCCAGGGCCAGCCGGAGCGCTACAGCCGCGCCACGAACATGGTCGATGTCATGGAGCAGTACTTCGGGTCGTGCACGAACATGGGCGAGTGCGAAGCGGCGTGCCCGAAGGAGATCTCGATCGACTTCATCGCCATGCTGAACAAGGACTACCGCAGGGCCCGCGTCCGCGGCCGCGCCGCACGGCGTTAGCGGGTCGAGGATGGCGCAGAGAGCCGTGACCCGCCGTCGGCCGGCGGTCAGAAGCCTTCCGGCGGATCGAACAGCTCCATGTCGCCGAAGTCGGTGACCTCGTCGTCGGGCGGAGGGGCGATGTCCACCTCGACGCCGAAGTCGTACAACTCCATGGTCACCGTGGCGGTGCCCTGCGGCTGGGCCATCGGCGCGTCGCCAGGAGCACCGTCGGGGGTCTCGGGGACCTGCATACGGGAAAGGTCCATCTCGTAGGTCATCCGCCGCAGCAGGCCGTCGTCGTCGATCCACACGACCACGGGAAGCTCGTCGGTGCCGAGCATCTCGACGCTGCGCCGGGCCTGCTCACGGTGCTCCTCGGCAAGCTCGTCGACCGCCTTGTTCAGGTCGACGGTTCCCTCGTAGCGGGTGGTGTCGACGTCGCGGACCTCCTCCCGCCCGACCTCGGTCACGTCGTCGGACACCCCGCGGAGGTAGTCGAGCGCCTCCGAGGGGTTCTGCGTTCCGGCGGACCCGCCGAAGCCGCCTGCAGCGCTGCCGAGCTCGGCCGCGTCAATGCGGATCCAGGGCGTCGGGGCATCGGGGATCGGCAGCTGGGTGTAGAGGACGGTGCCGTCGGCGATCATCGTGATGGCGCCCTCGCCGTCCGCCCCCTCGGGCATCCCCGGCATCTCCATGCGCAGCTCCGCCCGGTTGTTGACGAAGTCGATGACCCCCTCGCTCGACAGGGTCATCGAGAAGCCCTCCGACTCCTGGGCGAAGGTCATGGCGATGCGGGCCGTCCCCGCCTCGGCCGTGTGCTCCGCGGCTGCCGCCACCGCCTCCCGCGGCCCCGGACCTTCGGTCCCACAGCCGGTCACGAGCAGCGAAAGAAGCGTGAGCCCGGCGATCAGTCGTCGCATGCAGCATCACTCCCTCGACAGGCCCTACCCAGATCCGAGGTTACGAACCTCCCGCATGCTCGGCGAGCAGCTCGGCGATGACCGCGTGCCCCGCGTCGCTCGGATGGAGGCGATCCTCGGCGATGAGCCCCTGCACGACCGGGTCGGCAAGGCCCTCGGGGCCGTTGAAGGCGGCGTGCACCGGCGCCACGGTCATGCCGTGCTCGGCCGCCGACCGCCGGATGTGCTCGTTCACCCGGTCGAGGAACGGCTGTAGGCGCTCGTAGAGGCCGAACGCCCGTAGCGGCGCGACGAACGGGTTGTACAGGTCCATCGTGATGAGGACGGTGTCCTCGGCCACGAGTCGGTCGACGGCGACGACGATGGCGTCCCAGTTGGTTTGGAAGGCGTCGACGGCATCGTGCAGGCAGTCCTCTCCACTGCACTCACCCGCAAGGAACTGTGCCTGCGCGCGCAGCAGGTCGTTGCCGCCGATGTCGATCGTCACGACGTCGGCTCGCGTGAGCGCGTCGGCGAAGCGGGGGTCGCCCTCCAGCGCGGCGAGGAGGTCGGCGCTCGTCCAGCCGTCACGCGCGAAGTTCGTGAACCGCACCGACCCACCCCCGTCGGCCCGCAGGTGGTCGGCGTAACGCTCCGCATAACCCCGCTGAGCGCCTGCCCCGGTGGCGAGCGAGTCACCGACCGCCACGTACCGTGATGGACGTGGGGGGTCCTCGGCCGGAGGTGCGACCGCTTCACGGACCGGCGCGCACGCGGCCACGGTTGCCAGCACGACGAGCACCGGCAGGGCGAGGCGTGTCACTCGGCGCCTTTCTGGTTGACGGCAGCCGGCCAGGGTAGATGCCAATGCGGACGGACGCCGACGGCGACAGGAACTGGCGACATGGCAGACATCGGCGGAGAGCTCACCCCCTTCGAGGCGGTCACGCTGTTCTTCCACGAGGTGGCCGACACGGTGGGGATCGACGACCAGACCCGTGAGGTGCTGTCCGGCACGTACCGCGAGATCCGCGTGCAGATCCCGCTGCGACGGGATGACGGCACGGTCCAGACCGTCTACGGCTACCGCGTGCAGCACAACGGGGCCCGCGGGCCGTACAAGGGGGGTGTCCGCTACCACCCCCACGCCGACCTCGACGAGGTGCGCGCGCTCGCCGCGCTCATGACGTGGAAGACCGCTATCGTCCAGCTGCCCTTCGGCGGCGCCAAGGGCGGCATCCAGGTCGACCCCGGGGAGCTGTCGTCCGCGGAGAGGGAGCGGCTCACCCGCCGCTACATGGCGCAGGTCTCCTACATCGTCGGCCCCAACCGGGACATCATGGCGCCGGACATGAACACCAACGCGCAGACCATGGCGTGGATGATGGACGCCTACGGGCAGCGCGCCGGCCACACCCCGGCCATCGTGACGGGCAAGCCCGTGGAGCTCGGCGGGTCGCTCGGCCGCGACGCCGCCACCGGGCGCGGGGCGGTCATGGTCCTGAACGAGGCCGTCCGGGACATGGGCCGTCAACCGGAGGACCTCACCGTCGCGGTTCAGGGGTTCGGCAACGTCGGCTCCTGGGCGGCCCGGCTCGCGGCGAACACCGGCTACCGGGTCGTGGCGGTGTCCGACGTCAACGGCGGGATCTCCGCACCGCGCGGGCTGAACGTGCCCGACCTCATGGCGCACGTCCGCGAGTCCGGGTCGGTGGTCGACTACCCCGACGGGGAGGCGATCCTCAACGAGGACCTCCTCGAGCTCGACGTCGACGTGCTCATGCCCTGTGCGCTCGGCGGCGTCATCACGAAGGCGAACGCCGACCGGGTCCTCGCCCAGGTGGTCGTCGAGGGCGCCAACCATCCCATAACCCCCGACGCGGACCGTATCCTCGAGGAGCGCGGGATCACTGTCCTGCCCGACATCCTCGCCAACGCCGGGGGGGTGACGGTGTCCTACTTCGAGTGGACGCAGAACATCCAGCAGTTCCACTGGGACGAGAACCGGGTGAACAGCGAGCTCGGAAAGCACATGACCCGCGCCTACCAGGAGGTCCGCGACCACGCGAGGATGCACGACACCGACCTGCGCCACGCCGCCTTCGCCATCGCGGTGGACCGGGTGGCCACGGCGGCCCACCTCCGCGGTTACGTGTAGGAACCGGGGCCGCTCACCGCCCGCGCGCGCGGGCGAATGGCTCACCGGAACACCGTCCGGCGGTAGTAGCGCAGCTCCTCGATGGACTCGCGGATGTCCGCCAGCGCGCGGTGATCGCCTTCCTTGGCGGGCCGGGCGGCGTAGACGTCGGGATACCAGCGGCGCACGAGCTCCTTCACGGTCGACACGTCGACGTTGCGGTAGTGCACGTGGGCCTCGAGCGTCGGCATGTACCGGCGCAGGAACATGCGGTCGGCGGAGATGGTGTTGCCGGCAAGCGGTGCCGAGCGCGGCTTCGGCACGTGGGAGCAGACGAAGTCGAGCACCCGGGCCTCCGCGTCGGCCACGGTGAGGTCCGACGCCCGGACCGCTTCGGTGAGCCCCGACTTCGCATGCATGTCCCGCACGACATCGGCCATCGCGTCGAGGGCGTCGTCAGGCGCGTGGAGCACGAGCTGCGGGCCCTCGACGACCGTCGCGAGGGTCCCGTCCGTGACGATCGCCGCGACCTCCACGATGAGGTCGCGCTCGGCGTCCAGACCGGTCATCTCGAGGTCGATCCACACCAGCGGGTTGTCCATCAGGGCTCCTGCCGCTCGATGAGCTCCAGCCAGCGGGTCTCGGCTGCGTCGATCTCGGCAAGCACCGTGGCGAGCTCCGTGCCGGCGCTGGCCGCGCGCGCGTAGTCGCCCCCGGCGCGCTGGACGGTCTCCTCGAGGGCGGTCCTTCGCCCCTCCAGGTGGGGGATGCGCCGCTCGAGGGCGGCGAGCTCCCGCCGCTCGGCGTAGGACAGCTTGCCCGGTCGCTCGCCGGTGCGCCCCGACGCCGGCACGCGGTCGGGCGGCGGCGGGCGGCTGCGCCTGCGCTCGGCCGCCTTTGCCAGCTCGCGTTCCCGGTAGGCGCTCCAGCCGCCAGGATGGTGGGCGACCGACCCGTCGGGCTCGATGGAGAAGACCTGCTCGCACACCCGGTCGAGGAAGAAGCGGTCGTGCGTGGCGACGACGAGCGCCCCCGCCCACCCGTCGAGGAACTCCTCGAGGACGGCGAGCGTGTCGAGGTCGAGGTCGTTGGTCGGCTCGTCGAGCAGCAGGAGGTTGGGGGCGGTGGCGAGCACCCGCAGCAGCTCCAGGCGCCGGCGCTCACCGCCGGACAGCTCGGAGACGTGCGCCTTCTGCGCTTCGGGGGTGAACAGGAACCGCTCGGCGAGCTCGGCCGCGGACAGGGTGATCCCCTCCACGGTGTTCGTCTCCCCCACGACCTCGCGGACCGCGTCGAGCACCCGGGTGCGCGGCGGCAACGCCGGCGCCTCCTGGCCGTACACCCCGGTCACCACCGTGTCGCCGACGACGACCTTGCCCTCGTCGGGCTCGAGCTGGCCGGCGATGAGGCGCAGCAGCGTCGTCTTGCCGGAGCCGTTCGGGCCGACGATGCCGATGCGGTCGTCCGGCGCGAGCTTGTAGTCCACGCCCCGAAGGACCACCGTGTCGCCGAAGCGCTTCCCGACGTTGTGGAGGTTGACGACCTTGCCGCCGATCCGCCGCGACGGCAGGCCGATGCTGAGCTCGTCGCGCGTCGGCTCCGGTCGGGCCGAGATGATCTCGGCCGCGCGCTCCACCCGGAACTTCGCCTTCGACGTCCGCGCCTTCGGGCCGCGGCGCAGCCAGGCCAGCTCGACGCGGGCGCGGCCCCTGCGCTTGCGTTCCCGTGCCGCCGCCTGTTCCTCGCGGGTCGCGCGCGCCTCGAGGTAGTCGGCGTACGAGCCGGGGGAGACGTGGAGGGCCGCCCGGTGCACCTCGACGACGCGGGTCGCCACCCGGTCGAGGAGGTAGCGGTCGTGGGTGACGAGCAGCAGCGCACCGCGCCACGCCCGCAGCTCCCGCTCGAGCCACTCGATGACGTCGACGTCGAGATGGTTCGTCGGCTCGTCGAGGACGAGCAGGGAGCCGGCCGCGTCGGCGCCCTCGGGCGACGCCGGCTGCGCGAGCGCCCGCGCGAGGGCGATCCGCTTGCGCTGCCCGCCGGAGCGGACGCCGACCGGACTGTCGAGATCGGCGACCCCGAGCCGGTCGAGCGTGGCGCGGGCGTGCGCCTCGCGCTGCACGTCCGCCCGGTCGGTCAGCGGGTCGAAGCCGGCCGGGGTGGCGAGCACGACGTCCAGGGGGGTGGCCGCCGCGTCCATCACCGGGTCCTGGGGCAGGTAGCCGACCCGCACGGCGTTGCCGAGCACCACGCGTCCCTCGTCGGCGGTCTCGGCGCCGGCGACGAGACGCAGCAGCGTGGACTTCCCGCTGCCGTTCGCGCCGATCACGCCGATCCGGTCCCCGTGGGCCACACCGAGGGTGACCCGGTCGAGCACGACCTTCTCGGCGTGGCGTTTCGTGACCGACTCAAGGCTCGCGACCGTCACGGTTTGAAGAACCCGACCCGCTCGCGGACCGCGACCATGGTCGTGGCCGCGACCTCCCGTGCCCGGTCGGCGCCCTTGACGAGGGCCTCCTCGACGGCGGGGCGATCGTCGCACAGCTCGGCGTAGCGGTCACGAACCGGGCGCAGGACCCCGTTGACCGCCTCGGCGAGCTCCGCCTTGAAGTCGCCGTAGCCCTTGCCGACGAAGTGCGCCTCGAGGTCGGCGACGTCCTTGCCGGTCACGGCCGCCATGAGGTCGAGCAGGTTGGTCACCCCCCGCTTGTCGGGTGCGGCCCGTACCTCCGCGCCGGAGTCGGTCACCGCCCGCTTGATCTTCTTGCGGGTGGTCGGCTCGTCGTCGGAAAGCAGGATCGTCCCGGTCGGCGGCAGCGACTTCGACATCTTCTTGTCGTCGTTCTGCAGGTCCATGACCCGCGCGCCCGTCTTCGGGAAGGTCGCCACGGGAACGGTGAACGTCTCACCGAAGTGGTGGTTGAAGCGCTGAGCCACGTCGCGGCACAGCTCGAGATGCTGGCGCTGGTCGTCGCCGATGGGCACCTCTTCGGCCTGGTAGAGCAGGATGTCGGCGGCCTGCAGCACCGGGTAGGTGAACAGGCCGGCGGTGACCGACTCGCGGCCCTCGGACTTCTCCTTGAACTGGGTCATGCGCTGCAGCTCGCCCATCGTCGCCACGCAGTTCAGGATCCACGCGAGCTCGCTGTGCTCGCGCACGTGCGACTGCACGAAGACCGTCGCCACGTCGGGGTCGAGCCCGCAGGCGAGGAGCCACGTGGCGACGTCGGCCGTGCGCGCGCGCAGCTGGGCGGGCTCGTACGGCACGGTCATGGCATGGAGGTCGACGACGCAGAAGAAGTGGCCGGGCTGCTGGTCGCGAGCCCACCGCGACCACGCGCCCAGGTAGTTGCCGATGTGCGGTGCGCCCGTGGGCTGCACGCCGCTCAACACCCTCGCCACCGTCCGCCTCTCCTCGTGGGTCGACGCCGCTCGCCCGCATGGTACGGACGAGCGGCGTTCGTGTCAGAGGCGCGGCGTCAGGTCTCGGCGCCGGCCGTGGCTCGCGACTGGATCTCGCTCACGATGTCGGCGTTGGCGAGCGTCGTCACGTCACCGAGCGCGCGGCCCTCGGCGATGTCGCGCAGCAGGCGGCGCATGATCTTGCCCGAGCGGGTCTTCGGCAGGTCCTCGGTGAACAGGATGTTCGCCGGGCGGGCGATCTTGCCGATGCGCTTGGCGACGTGCTCGCGCAGCTCGGCGGCCAGCGCGTCGTCGCCCTGCTGGTCGCCCTTCAGTGTCACGAAGGCGGCGATGGCCTGGCCGGTGGTCTCGTCCCGGCGACCGGTCACCGCCGCCTCGGCCACCGCGGGATGGTCGACGAGGGCGCTTTCGATCTCGGTGGTCGACAGGCGGTGGCCGGACACGTTCATGACGTCGTCGACCCGCCCGAGCAGCCAGATGTGGCCGTCGTCGTCGAGCTTCGCGCCGTCACCGGCGAAGTAGACGTCCTCGCCGAAGCGCGACCAGTAGGTGTCGCGATAGCGCTGGTCGTCGCCCCACAGCGTCCGCAGCATCGACGGCCAGGGCCGCTGGAGCGTGAGGTAGCCGCCGCCGCCCGGCTCGACGGGCTTCCCGCCCTCGTCGACGACGACCGCCTTGACGCCCGGGAAGGCGCGCATCGCCGAGCCCGGCTTCGCCGCGGTGATCCCCGGCAGCGGGGTGATCATGATCGAGCCGGTCTCCGTCTGCCACCAGGTGTCGACGACGGGGCAGCGCCCGCCGCCGATGTGCTCGTGGTACCAGACCCAGGCCTCCGGGTTGATCGGCTCTCCGACGCTGCCGAGCAGGCGCAGCGACGACAGGTCGTGCGCCGCCGGATGCTCGGTGCCCCACTTCATGAACGAGCGGATCGCCGTCGGTGCGGTGTACAGGATCGTCGCCCGGTACTTCTCGATGATCTCCCAGAACCGGTCCTTGGCGGGGTAGGCGGGAGCCCCCTCGTACATCACCGAGGTCGCCCGGTTGGCGAGCGGGCCGTAGACGATGTAGCTGTGGCCGGTCACCCAGCCGATGTCGGCCGCGCACCAGTAGATGTCGCTGTCGGGCTTGAGGTCGAACACGAGACGGTGCGTCGCGGACACCTGGGTGAGGTAGCCCCCGGTGGTGTGGACGATGCCCTTCGGCTTCCCGGTCGTGCCCGACGTGTAGAGGATGTAGAGGACGTCCTCGACGTCCATCGGCTCCGGCGGGCACTCGGTGGAGGCGCCCTCGACGAGGTCGTGGTACCAGTGGTCCCGACCCTCGGTGAACGGCACGTCCTCCCCGGTGCGCCGGACGACGATGCAGCGGTCGATGTTGTCGGTGTTGCGCATCGCCTCGTCCGCGGACTCCTTCAGCGGCACGATCTTGCCGCCCCGGTAGGACCCGTCGGCGGTGATGAGCACGTGCGAGTCGGCGTCCTCGACGCGGTCGACCACCGAGTTGCTCGAGAAGCCCGCGAAGATCACCGAGTGGGGAGCGCCGATGCGCGCGCACGCGAGCATCGCGACGGGCAGCTGGGGGATCATCGGCAGGTAGATCGTCACCGGGTCGCCCTTCCCCACGCCGAGGCCCTTCAGGGCGTTCGCGAAGCGGGCGACCTCGTCCCGCAGCTCGGCGTAGGTCAGCGTGCGGGTGTCACCCGGCTCGCCCTCCCAGTAGTAGGCGATCTGGTCGCCGTAGCCGTCCTCCACGTGGCGGTCGAGGCAGTTGTCGGACACGTTGAGCTGCCCGCCGACGAACCACTTCGCATGCGGGGGGGTCCACTCGCAGACGGTGTCCCACCGCCTCATCCAGCGCAGGCGCTCGGCATGGGAGACCCACCAGGCCTCCGGATCGCGTTCGGCCTCCTCGTACACCGACTCATCGGCGACGAGGGCGCTCGCCGTGAAGTCCGCCGGCGGCGGGAAGGTGCGGCCCTCGCGGTAGAGGTTCTCGATCGCTGGCTCGGACATGAGACGCGCTCCTGGCTCGAGGTGTAGCGGCTCGGGTCGTGCCGGAGCCTACCCACGATCAGGTCTCGGGGATCGGGTTCGCCCTGGGCCCGCGGGCTCGACGTTCACCGTCGTCGATCTAGCCGACCGGTGCGGGTCATAGGCGACCGGGAGTCCTGGTGAGGTGTCGGCCCCCCGCCCGGTCGGGGAAGATGACCTCGACCCGATGGTTGCGAGGAGGCTGTGCTGTGACCGCGACGCTCGATGACCTGCTCAGCCGACTCGAGCGCCTGCTCGAGGAGGCCGAGCGCACCGAGGAGCCCGTGCGGGGGATGGTCTTCGAGCTCCTCGACGGCGTCGACGCCCTCCACCGTGCCGCGCTCAAGCGGCTCGGCCGGGTCCTCGGTCCCGACGAGGTGACGCACCTGCGCGACCGCGATCCCGCCGTCGCCTGGCTCTTCGACGCCTACGCGGTCGGCGTCGACGAACACGCCGCCGCCGAGGCCGCCCTCGAGTCCGTGCGGCCCTACATCGCGTCGCACGGCGGGCGCGTCGAGGTCGTCGAGGTGAACGAGGGCGTCGTGCGGCTGCGGATGGCCGGGGAGTGCGCCGGCTGCAGCGCCTCGGCGATCACGTTGCAGGAGGGCATCGAGACCGCCCTGCGCGAGGGCTTCCCCGGCTTCGCCCGCGTGGAGGTGGCCGAGGACGACGCCCCACCGCATCCCCCGCCGGGCGCGACGCTGCTGCAGCTCATGCCCCGCCCGGACTAGGCGGGCGCGTTGGCAGACGACGCCGCCCTCGAAGAGCTGCGCCGCCGGCTGCGCACCTACACCGCCGAGCGCTTTCCCGTGCAGCACGCGACCACCCAGTTCCACCTCGGGTCCGTGCTGCTCGGCCAGGGCCGGGCAATGGGGGCGGCGGCGGCCCTGCGCGTCGCCGTGCGGCTGTTCGCTCCGCTGCCGGCCGAACGTGCGAAGGCGGAGAACCTGCTGGGCGCCGCGCTGCGCGCCGGTGGCCGCCACGCGGAAGCGGCCGAGACGTTCGCCGCGGCTGCGGCGACCTTCGCCGCGGAGCACCTCGTGGCCGAAGAGGGCGCCGCCCTGCACAACCTCGGCCTCGTCCTTGGCGAGCAGGGCCGTCCCCGGGAAGCCATCGACGCGTTCACCCGGGCACTGGACCGCTTCGACGCCGAGCGGCTGGCGCCCCGTGCTGCCGCCTCGGCCCGCGAGCTCGGCGGCGCCCAGCTGGCCGCGGGCGAGGTCCCCGCAGCCGTCGCCACGCTCCATCGGGCGGTCGCGCTCGCCGAGCGCACGGGGGACCAGCCGAGCCTCGGCGCGGCGGCGAACACCCTCGGTCTCGCCCACCTCGCGAACGGCGCCGCCGCCGCGGCCGCGGCGGCGTTCCAGACCGCGGCCGCAGCCCACCCTCGCGGGGTGCGCCCGGACGGGTACGCGATGGCGAAAGCCAACCTCGCTCTGGCCTACGAGCGCGCCGGCGACGCGCCCCGGGCCCGGCTCGCGGCGGCCCAGGCGCTCGGCGTGCGGCCCGCCCCTCCCCCGCCGGTCGCAGAGCAGGCGACCGGCGTTCTCGACCGGCTCGGCGCCCCGGACGGCGACCTCGTCGCCGTGCTCGACGCCGAGCCCGCCGACCGCTGGCCGAGGGTGCTGCGCGACGAGGTGGCCAGGTGGGTCGACGCCGACCCGCCCGAGCGGCGTGAGGCCCTCGGCGCCTGGATCGACGGCCAGCTCGCCCGGGAGGGCCGGGGCGCCGACCTCGCCGCCGCCTGGCTCGGCGTGCTCCTCGAGCGCTCCCCCGAGCAGCTCGAGCGCGTCGCCGCGGACACGCTCGCCGCCCTCGCGACCCGCGACGAGCCGGCGCGCGACCGTTTCCGCAACGACGTCGGGCGGGCCATGGTGCGCTTCCACGAGCCGCAGCGGCTGCGCCTGAAGGACACGTTCGACCGGATCGCCCAGGCCCGTGGGGAGGAGGCGCCGTGGGGGTAGACGCTCCCCAGGACCTGTCGGGCGAGGCGGTGCGGGCCGCGCTGCCCGGACGGGCGAGCCGCGCGTTCCCCGCGTTGCTGTCGACCGAGGCGGAGGCGCGGTCGTGGGCTCGCGCCGGCGCACCGCGGGGGGCGGTCGTCGTGGCGGACTACCAGGCGGCGCCACGCGGGCGGGCCGGCATGCCGTGGGAGGTGCGGGCCGGCGAGGGCCTCGGCTTCTCGCTCGTCGTGCGCCAGCGCCTGCCGGCGGAGCGCGAGGGGTGGCTCTACACCGCGGCGACATGCGCGCTCGCCGACGTGGCGGGCAAGGACGCCGCGATCCACTGGCCCGACGTCGTGGATCGCGGCGTGGCGGGCCGGCGGACCGCCGCCGTCGCGGTGCACGCGGCACTCGACGCGGCAGGGGTCGAGTGGGCGGTGCTCACCGTCCTCGTCGAGGGGGCGCGACCGCCGCGGGCGGGGCTGCTCGCCGAGACGGTGGCCGCGATCGAGCACCGGTGCGCGAGCGCGTCAGGGGCGGTCCTCGCCGACTACGTCCCGCGGTGCGCAACGCTCGGTCGCACCGTCCGCGCCCGGCTCGTGCCGCTCGGCCCGAGCGGGCCCCAGGTCACCGGGGAGGCCGTCGACTGCCTCCCGGACGGGGCCCTCGTCCTCCGCACCGCGAAGGGCAGCCGCGTGGCCGTTCGCCCCCAGCACCTCGGCGTGCTCGAGGACGCCGAGGCCGCGCCGGGCCAGCCTCAGTAGCGGTCCTCGACCGCGTCGACGGCCCCGAGCCGATCGAGCTCCTCGATGAGCGTCCACCAAAGCGCCCAGTCGACGTTCGACATCGCGTCACCGGTCTCGCCGCCCGTGACCGCCGCGCGCAGCCGGTCACGGCAGCGGAAGGTCGCCCCCCAGCGGCCCTCGTCATCGAGGACCGCTAGCTGCCCGAGCAGCTCGCGCATCGCGTCGACCGCCGGTGACGGCTCGGCCGGCTCCCCGGCCAGACGGGCGCGCAGCTCGTCGGCGAGCTCGAGCACCGGAGCCCGGCGGACCTCCGCGCAGACCATCGCGCACACCCGGTCGAGCACCGCGCGGGCGGGTGGTGAGAGCTCCTCGGACGGCCCGGACACCGGGGCCGGCTCCACCTCGATCGTGAGCGTCCGCGGCGGCAGGACTCCGAGGCCCCAGCCGACCTCGACGACGAGGTCGATGCCCACGTAGCCCGTCACGGCGTCGCCGACGGCGACCTGCACGTCGGCGGGGTCGAGCTCCAGCCGCCTGATGCGCCGGCGCTCGACCGTGCCCGGCTGCCGCCCGCGCGGCGTCGCGCCGACCAGCACGAGCGTGTGCGGGCGCACGTCCTCGAGGCGCTGAGCGACCGCGACCGCCCCGTAGTGGAGCTCCTCCACGAGGACGTCGTGACCGAGGTCGCGCCCCGCCAGGCGCTGCACCACCACGCGCCCGAAGTCGAGGTCGCCCTGGTAGAGCTCACCGACACCCCCGACGAGCGTCGTCACCCCCACGTCCTCGTCTCGGCGTTCACCGTGGGCATTATCGCTACCGGCGCTGCCGGAGGGGTTGGAGGCAGCCGGGGTCAGTCGACCGTGCAGGCGCAGGTGTTCACCTCCCGGGTGATCCTTCCCCGCCCGGTGTCGACGTGCGTCGTGCACGGCATGCACGGGTCGAAGCTGCGCAGGGCCCGCAGCACGTCCACGGATGTGAACCGCGACGGGTCGGAGATGTCCTCGAGGATCGGGGTGTTCATGACCGCCTGCTCGTAGGGCCCGGGCTGGTCCCACGGATCGCGCGGCGAGGCGTTGATCGTCGAGGGGGTGATGATCTGGTAGTTGTCCATCACGCCCTCGTTGAGCGAGACGAAGTGCGTGAGCCACCCGCGCCCGGCGCCCCAGAAGCCCGCGCCGAGGGCGGGTCCGTCGGGGATGTGCTTCGGCAGGTCCTCGGCGCGGACGGCGGCGACGCGCTTCTCGCCGTTGCGCATGAGGTCGTAGGCCTGGAGCACGCTCGCGAGCGACACGAGCTGGCTGAACAGGTAGTGGTACGCCCGGCCCCGGTTGCGCTCGAAGGCGTTCCACACCTCGGGGACCCGCCACTCGAGCTCGACCTCGGGCGTGAGTCCCTTCGGCACCCGCATGCGCAGGCTCGTGCCAGTCGCCTCGATGAAGTCGTTGGCCGGCTGCTTGCGCGCCATCGCGGTGAGGAAGAGGCGGGCGTAGGCCCCGGCCTCCATGACCTTGCGGTCCCATCGCGGCGCGGTCGACCAGGTGTACTTCTCCTTCCAGCTGCGCTCCCCGGGCTGCGGCAGCGTCCGCTTGTTCCACGGGTGGTACGGGCTGATCGGGTTGCCGGCGGGGTCGGTGTCGTACGGACCGGTCTCCCACGGCTCGTACCAAGCGCGCTCGACGAACTCCTCGAGGCCCATGCTGAGGTCGGTGAGCCGCGTGGTGACGAGCTCGCCGTCGACGATCGCGCCGGGGGTGGACCACCGGCGCTCGCCCCACTCGTTCGCGTTCTTGTAGGTGGCGTCGTAGGCGTAGGGGTCGTCCCAGAAGCCCGTGTCGATGAGGTTGACGGGAAGGGCGCCGACCTGCTTGTAGCGCTCGTCGCAATCGTAGAAGAACTCGGTGATGTCGTCCCAGATCGCCACCATACGCTGGGCGTAGTCGAAGATCTTGCTGAGGCGCGAGTGGAACTCGTTGAGCGTCTGCAGGGTGATCGTCGACGACACACCGCCCTGCACGATGCTCTCCGGATGCGGGTACTTGCCGTGGAGGAGCAGGAACTGCTTGCGCGCGATGCGCGTGAAGTCGAGCCCCTCCCGGTAGAGGGACCCGGTGAGCGGGTTCAGCGCCGTCATGAGCTCGGCCATCGTGGAGAACCCGTGGCTGTCGACGCCGACGCACTTCCACGACTCCGCCTTCTTCCACAACCACGGCGTCGTCGCCTTCACGACCGCCTCGCAGTAGTCGGGACCGGCGAGCAGGTAGAGGTGAAGGGGGTTGTCGTAGCCCATCTCCGCGGCTTCGCCGAGGTTGCGGACGACCGTGCCCATCGGTGGGGGCGCGAGACCCATCGCCATCTCGGTGGCGTACGCGGCAGCGTGCGCGTGCACCCCCCCGCAGACCCCGCACGCCCGCGACGTGATGAAGGTGGCGTCACGGGGGTCGCGGCCCATCGCGATGACCTCGTACCCACGGAACAGCGGTGCCTGCGAGCGGGCGTCGAGGACGCGGCCCTCCTCGAGGTCGACGGTGACGTTCAGCGCCATGGCGCCGGCGATGCGGGTCACCGGGTCCATGTTCATCTCCTTGATGTGCCCGTTGCGGGCCATCAAGCGGTGGATGTCCTCCTCGCGCTCGGCGTCGGTCTTGCCGGCGTCGGGCTTCGTGGCAGCCACCGAGTACGGGTCGGGGATGCCGCCACGCAGCGTCGCCTTGCCATTCGCGTCGAAGTCGATGGGCAGGTTCTTGAAGCACATGGGCTAACGCTCCTCTCCGCCCGGCAGCACCCTTTCCAGGGCCGGGTCCTCCCGCTGCGTCCATTCGCCGCGCTTGCCGCGGGGTTGATGGTCGCCGCGGGACCGGTCGTCGGAGCGCCGCAGGCGGTCGTAGAACTTGTGGCCGAGCCGGTCGACGATCCCCGGCTCGCTCTTCGCCGGTGCCCATCCGCTGGGGACGTCCTCGTGGAGGTCCCAGCGCATCTCCCGGTTGAGGTGCTCGTTCGTGAACAGCCGCAGCGGTCGGATGACGCCACCGAGCAGCCGGGAGGCGCTCGTCGAGGCCTTGGACCCCGGCGGGGTCTTCCAGCGCGGCGTGAACTTGTCGGGGAAGCCGGGCATCGTGCAGCCGACGCAGGGCGCGCCGGCGTTCATGCAGCCGCCGACGTGCTCGACCATGCCGCGCGAGGTGATGTTGCAGTTCACGACCGGCCCCCAGCAGCCGATCTCCACGAGGCAGTTGGGGTCGCCGAACTCCTCGGCGAAGCTGCCCTCCTCGTAGTAGGCGCCCCGCACGCAGTGGCGGTGCACGGTCTCGGAGAACAGCCACGCCGGTCGGCCGAGCTCGTCGAACTCCGGCAGCGGCCCGAAGCCCTGGAGGAAGTAGAGGATCGCTGCGACGGTCTCGTTGAAGTTGTCACCGATGGGGGGGCAGCCGGGCACGTTCACGACGGGCAGGCCGAACGCGCTGCGGTAGCCCTTGCCGAGGAAGTCCATGAGGCTCATCGCGCCGGTCGGGTTGCCGTGCGACGCGGGGATCCCACCCCACGTCGCGCACGTGCCGATGGCGAGCGCCGCCGCCGCGCCCGGGGCCATCCTCGCGATCCACTCCTCGGCGGTCACCGTGCGGTGCGCGCCGTTCGGCCCCCACGGCGCCTCGCCGTTGCCGGCCCAGTGCCCACCGGTCTCCATCGCGAGGGTCTCGTCGGTCATCGAGCCCTCGAGGATGATCGCGTAGGGCGCGTCGAGCTCGCCGTTGACCGCCCGCACGGCCGCCGCCGCGTAGTGCGACCCGGACTCGTGGTTGATCACCGGATGGTGCAGGACAATCCGCGGCAGGCCGGGATGCGTGCCGAGGAGCAGGCTCTCGAGCGACGGGGTGGTCGCGCCGGTGACCGACACCGAGCACCCGTCGCAGCTCATCCCGGCGAACCAGAACACGTGGATCTTCTCCAGCGGCCCGAGCCGGCTCTGGGGACCGCCGGTGGCGACCGGCGCGAGCAGGTCCTCCATGTACGTGCGCGCGGGCAGCCCGAAGTCGCCGATCTCGTCGAAGTCGAAGGACCCCTCCACGGGGCCCAGAGCGTCGAGCAGCCGCTCCGCGGGGGTCTTCTGCGACTGGCCGTTCGCCTTGCTGTTGCCGCCGGGCGTCATCTCCGCTGTGCGGCGTGGCATGGTGCCTCCCGTCTCGTATGGTCGTCACCGGCGAGGTACCCGCGCCGCCGCACCTATATGCGCTCGACAACGACCGTGCACCGCACACGACGCCACGTGGCCCCTGGGGCGCCCGCAGGTGGCAGGCGCCGATTCAGCGCTCGCCACGGTCCGCGCCCGGGACGGCGACGCCGGCGAGGGAGTCGGGCTCGCGAACCACGGAGTGGATGCCCCGCGTGCAGGGACGCCCCGGTTGACCGACGGGGTTCGCGGCAATGACACCGCCCGACGGCGTACCCCCGAGCGTCCGGCAGGCAGGTGCACTCCAGTGACCGTTCCCAACTCTCCCATCCCGCGCTTCCACCTCGCCGTGCCGGTCGACGACCTGGCCGCCGCGCGCCACTTCTACGGCGAGGTGCTCGGCCTCGAGCAAGGCAGGAGCGCCGACGTCTGGATCGACTGGAACCTCCAGGGGCACCAGCTCGTCACCCACCACGCGCCGGGGCCCTCCGAGCGGATCCACAACCCCGTCGACGGCCACGACGTCCCCGTGCCGCACTTCGGGCTGATCCTCACCATCCCGGAGTTCCACCGGCTCGCCGACCGACTTCGCGAGGCGGGCACCGTGTTCGTCGTCGAGCCCTACGTGCGCTTCGAAGGGCGGCCCGGCGAGCAGTGGACGATGTTCCTGCTCGACCCCGCGGGCAACGCCCTCGAGTTCAAGGCGTTCGCCGACGACTCCCAGGTCTTCGCCGTCTGACAAGGCGGCGTTCCGACCCCCCGCAGCGGTGGGTAGGGGGGCCGGGGACCGTGATCCCGTCGGGCCTGGACCGTGATGCCCTGACGCACGCAGGCGCCGTCCGGCAGCAGCGCCGACGCGAAGACCAAGGAGACGTCATGGACTACACGCACCTCGGCCGCAGCGGGCTCGAGGTCAGCCGTTTGTGCCTCGGGACGATGAACTTCGGACCGCAGACCTCCGAGGAGGACTCCCACGCGATCATGGACGCCGCGCTCGGACGCGGCATCAACTTCTTCGACACCGCCAACGTCTACGGCTGGCGCAAGGGGGAGGGCTGGACCGAGCAGATCATCGGTCGCTGGTTCGCCCAAGGCGGCCAACGCCGCGACAAGACCGTGCTCGCCACCAAGGTGTACGGGTCGATGAGCGACTGGCCCAACGACACGTTCCTGTCCAAGCGCAACATCGTCGCCGCGTGCGAGGGGTCGCTGCGCCGCCTGCAGACCGACTACATCGACCTGTACCAGATGCACCACGTCGACCGGAGCACGCCGTGGGAGGAGATCTGGGAGGCGATGGAGACCCTCGTCGCGCAGGGAAAGGTGCTCTACGTCGGCTCGTCGAACTTCGCCGGCTGGCACATCGCCCAGGCGCAGCAGGCCGCGCGCGCCCGCCACTTCATGGGGCTCGTCAGCGAGCAGTCGCTGTACAACCTCGCCGAGCGCTCGGTCGAGCTGGAGGTGCTGCCCGCCTGCGAGGGCTACGGCATCGGCGTCATCCCGTGGAGCCCGCTGCATGGCGGGGTTCTCGGCGGGATCCTCCGCAAGGAGCGTGAGGGCCGCTCGGCGTCCGAGCGCTCCCAGCGGCGACTCGCGCGCATCCGCGACCAGGTGGAGCGCTACGAGGCCCTGTGCGACGACCGCGGGGAGGACCCCGCCGACATGGCCCTCGCCTGGCTGCTGTACCAGCCGGCGGTGACCGCGCCGATCATCGGCCCGCGCACGATGGAGCAGTTCGAGGGCAACCTGCGGGCCCTCGACGTCACCGTCGACGACAAGACCCTCCAGCAGCTGGACGAGATCTTCCCCGGGCCCGGCCCGGCGCCCGAGGCGTATGCATGGTGACACCGACGCGGCTCGTGAGCAAAGCAACTTCGCCGGGTGGCGCGCTGCCTCATCGTCGATGACGTGGCGCCTGCCCGAGCGGAGCTGCGCTACCTGCGCGCCGCCCGCGCCGCCCAGGCGACCCGCAGCCGCCTGCGGGGTCAGGCGTAGTCGTCGTCCTGGATACGCACGAGTCCCTCGAGCTCGTCGCGTGCGGTGTCCCGGTCGTGCTCGCTCGCCTCGTCCTGGTCGCGGCGCTCGCGTGCGAGGCGGCGGACGTCTTCCGGGTCGATGCCCTCGTCGGCCAGGGCGCGCAGCTCCTCGTCGTCGAGCTCGAGCTCGGGTTGGTCCGCCAGGCGGCGGCGCACCCGCTCCCCGCGTGTGGGCTCCGTCGGTCTGCGGCGTTCGCGTCCCATGGCGCTACACCAACGCGTCGACGTCGGCTTGCTTGGTCCGCACCGCGTCGGCGGCCGCCGCCAGGGCGGCGCGCTCGTCGTCGGTGAGGTCGAGCTCGACGATGTCGGTGACGCCGCCGCGTCCCAGCCTGGCGGGGACGCCGAGGTAGACGTCGGACAGTCCGTACTGCCCGGTGACCCACGCACAGACCGGCATCATCTCGTTCTCGTCCTTCGCGATCGCCTCGACCATGCGCGCCGCCGCGGAGGACGGCGCGTAGTAGGCGGACCCCGTCTTCAGGAGCGCAACCACCTCGGCGCCGCCGTCGCGCGTGGCCGCGATGAGCTCGTCGAGCGCCGCCTCGTCGAGCACCTCGGTGACGGGCTTGCCCTCCACCGTCGTCTGCGAGGCCACGGGGACCATCGTCTCCCCGTGGGAGCCGAGGGTGAGGGCGGTCACCGCCGTCGGGGCGACGCCGACCCGTTCCGCGATCTTGTCGGCGAAGCGCGCGCTGTCGAGCATGCCCGCCTGCCCCATCACCCGCTCGGACGGGAAGCCGGAGACCTTCCAGAACAGCGCGGTCATCTCGTCGAGCGGGTTGGACACGACGATCACGACCGCGTCGGGTGAGGCATCGGCGACGTCCCGCGCGACGCCGCCGACGATCTTGGCGTTGTCGGTCAACAGGTCCATGCGGCTCATGCCGGGCTTGCGAGGCTTGCCGGCGGTGACGACGACGATGTCGCTGTCCGCCGTGGCGGCGTAGTCGTTCGTGCCGGTCACCTTCGTGTGGTGGCCTTCGATCGGGCGTGACTGGTTCATGTCGAGCGCGAGGCCCTGCGGCAGCCCCTCGACGATGTCGACCATGACGACCTCGTCCGCGTAGTCCGCCTCGGCGATGCGCTGGGTCGTGGTGGAGCCGTACTTGCCGGCCCCGACGACGGTGATCTTCACGATGTGCGCTCCTTGCACCTTGTGCGGCCCGCGGATGGCGAGCCTACCCCGCTGCCGCTCCCCCACCAACCACGACACGGCCATCCGGGCTCGTTTGGCGAGCCTGGCGACCGGACAGATTCGCACCACGATGACAACCGTGCCTAGCACTGAGCGCGGCTTTGCGCGCGTGGCGCTGGTCGGCGGCGTTCTGGCCGGCATGCTGCTCATCGGCAGCATCGTCGCGTGGTTCGCGGCCGGGCCGTTGATCGCCTTCGCCGCGAGCACCGTCGAGGTGACCGGGGATCCCGAGACCGACCTTCCGGGGCTCCGGGAGCGGTCCGTGGTGCGGGCCGCGGACGGGACCGCGCTCGCGGTCCTCGCCGACGAGTTCGACCGTGAGGCTGTCCCCCTCGACCGCATTCCCGAGCACGTGCGCCACGCGGTGCTCGTGGCGGAGGACCGCCGCTTCTACGAGCACGACGGCTACGACGTGAACGCGATCTTCCGCGCGGCCCTGGCCAACTTCCGGGCTGGCGGGGTGGAGCAGGGCGCGTCGACGATCACCCAGCAGCTCGCGCAGATCAACTTCCTCACCGGTGAGGAGACCATCCGCCGCAAGCTGGAGGAGATCTCCGTCGCCCGGGCGCTCGAGGGTGAGTACAGCAAGGACGAGCTGCTCGAGCGCTACCTCAACCAGGTCTACTTCGGGGCCGGCTCCTATGGGGTGCAGGCGGCCGCGCAGCAGTTCTTCGGCGTCCTCGTCGAGGACCTGACCGTCGAGCAGGCGGCGCTGCTCGCCGGGATCATCCGCTCCCCCGGCGCGCTCGACCCCCGGTCCAACCCCGAAGGGGCCCAGCGGCGCCGGGACATCGTGCTGCAGGCCATGGCCGACGAGGGCTACCTCGACGCAGCCGAGGCGCGTCGCCTCCGCACGGCGCCGGTCGAGGTCGTGCCGCCGCGCGACCGGTCGCCGGAGGAGCCCTACGTCATCGAGGCGGTCAAGCGGGAGTTCTTCAACAACGAGACGTTCGGCGAGACGGTGGAAGAGCGTATCGAGCTGCTCTTCCACGGCGGGCTCAACGTGGAGACGACCGTGGTGCCCCGGCTCCAGCAGGCCGCGGCCGAGGTCGTCAACGCGGCCTTCCCCGACTCGACCGGACCGACGGGCGCGCTCGCGGCGATCCATCCCGTGCACGGCGGGGTCCTCGCGCTGCACGGCGGCAAGGACTTCGACGAGGTCCAGTTCGACCTCGCCACGCAGGGCCGTCGCCAGCCCGGCAGCGCGCTCAAGCCGGTCACCGCCGCGTCCGCTCTCGAGCAGGGCATCCCTCCGACCACCCGGCTGCGGGGCGACGGGCCGGCGAGCTTCGACGTCCCCGGAGCGGTCGAGCCGTTCGTGGTCGAGAACTTCGAGGGCAGCAACCATGGCAGGGTGACCATGCACGAGGCGCTCGTGGCGAGCGTGAACACCGCGTTCGCCCAGCTCATCCTCCAGAGCGGCGTGGAGGAGACGGTCGACCTCGCCGGAAGGCTCGGCATCAACATCGACAGGGCCTTCGGCCCGCGGGAGACCTGGGGGCCGGCCATCGTGCTCGGGGGGCTGACCCACGGGGTCACCCCGCTGGAGATGGCCTCGGTGTACGGCGTCTTCGCCAATGAGGGGATCCACGCCCAGCCCTACCTCATCCACCGGGTCACCAACCCGCAGGGCGAGATCCTCTACGAGCGCGAACCCGTCGCCGAGCAGGTGCTCGACCCGGCGGTTGCTGCGGCCATGGTCGACATGCTGACCGACGTCGTCGACCGCGGAACCGCCACACGGGCGCAGCTGCCGGGTCTGCAGCCGATCGGCAAGACCGGAACGAACGACGACCGCGCCGACGCGTGGTTCGTCGGCGCGGTGCCGGTGCTGTCCGCCGCCGTGTGGGTCGGCCATCCCGAGGCCCAGGTGCCCGTGCCCGGCCTGACCGGGGGGTCGGTGCCCGCCGAGGTGTGGCGCCAGTTCATGGAGCGGGCGCTCGACGGCGTCGACGTGCCGCCGTACGCCGCGGACCAGATCGACCTCGACGCCCTGCCCTCACCCGCCCCCGACCCCGACGACGACGCGCC
>Ga0247713_1000482_pt1 | contig 24225 bp, 18 predicted proteins | sample 21E_NmetaG_FD_189936 | JGI IMG/M metagenome (GOLD analysis project Ga0247713, IMG submission 189936) | Soil microbial communities from hillslope of Landscape Evolution Observatory, University of Arizona, Oracle, AZ, United States - 2-1-E_N | ecosystem: Engineered > Artificial ecosystem >... | reverse complement strand
AAGGGGCGGGCGATGGACCTGACGACGTGTTCGGTGTGCGGCCTGGCGGGCTCGGCGGGCGGAACGGTGGTGGGCTTCTCCCTGGGAGTGGCCGTCGGGCGGCGCCGATCGGCGAGGCGGCGGCGCGCGGGCGGGCGCGGGCTCGGCCGGCGGGGCCGGACGATGCGGGAGTGGCCGCCCGGGCGGCGGGATCCCGGGCACCCGCCCGAGGCGGGGTCGCCCGCACGCGGTCGATGAGGCCGCGGCGCGGCCGTCAGCCGAAGTCCCCCGCGGCCCGGCGCACCCGGGCGAGCAGGTCGGTGAGCTGCTGCTGCTCGTCCTCGTCGAGCCCGGCGAGCCCGAACCCGATGTCGGTAACGGACTTCGTCGCGTCCTCGAGCAGTGCGGCGCCGGCAGCCGTGATCTCCACGAGGGTGGCCCGGCGGTCGGTCGGGTGCGGGACGCGGCGGACGAGACCGTCCGCCTGCAGGCGGTCGACGATGTTGGTGACGCTCGTGGGGTGCAGTTGGAGCCGTTCGCCCATCACCCGCATCGGCAGGCTGCCGCTGCGGGAGAAGGTCAACAGCACCAGTGCCTCGTACCGGGCGAAGGTCAACCCGTGCGGGCGCAGCGCGCCGTCCACCGCGGAGAGCAGGATCTGCTGCACCCGCATCACGCTCGTCACGGCCGCCATCCGCCGCGACGGGCCCACCCGCTCCTCCCAGAGCTGCGCCGCCCGGGAGATCGGGTCGAACGGCAGCGGGCCGCGGCTGGTCATGACGCGCGACGCTAGCAGTGACGGCGCCGGGGGCCCTGGCGGCGGCCGCCCGGCCGCCGGCCGCGGGCGGAGGTGCGGCAGGCTGGGGTCATGCTCGTCGCCTTCAGCGTCGCACCGTCCGGCACCGCCTCCGAGAGCGTCGGGGACGTGGTGGCCGAGGCCGTCCGGGTCGTCCGGGAGTCCGGCCTGCCGCACGAGACCACCTCGATGTTCACCACGATCGAGGCCGAGACGTGGGAGGAGGCGATGTCCGTGGTGCAGCGCGCGGTCGAGGCCGTGCAGGCGCGCGCCCCCCGGGTCAGCCTCGTGCTCAAGGCCGACATCCGGCCGGGGCACACCGGCCAGCTGCGGGCGAAGGTGGAGCGGGTGGAGCGCGCGCTGCGCGAGCCGACCTGATCGGGGCACCGGTGTGCTGCCCGGGGCGTCCGGCAGGATGGTCCGGTGATCCGGATCGCGTTGGTGCACGGCGCGTGGCACCGCGCCTCCTGCTGGGACGCCGTCGCCCGCGAGCTGGCCGCCGCCGGGCACGACGTGGTGACCCCGGAGCTGCCCTCCGACCGGCCGGGGCTGGGTGCCGAGGCCTACGCCGGCGCCGTGATCGCGGCGCTCGGCCCGCTGGCGGGCGGCACGCGGGTGGTCCTGGTCGGGCACTCGCTGGGCGGTCTCACCGTGCCGGTGGTGGCGCAGCGCCTCGGAGCCGCCGCGGTGCACGCGCTGGTCCTGGTGGCCGCCCTCGTGCCGCGACCCGGGATGTCGCTGGAGGACCAGGTGCGCGCCGAGCCGGCGATCCTCGCCCCGGGCGTGCGCAGGGGCCAGCAGCGCCATCCCGACGGCACCACGTCCTGGCCGCCGGAGGCGGCGGTCGCCGGCCTCTACCGCGGCGTGGCCGAGGAGCTCACGGCGCGGGCCGCGGCCGGCCGGATCGTCCTGGACGAGCCCGCCACCCGGGTGGTCGAGCGCGCGGTGGCGCAGCTGCGGCCGCAGGCCTGGGACATCGGCCGAGAGATCACACCGCTCGTCGAGTGGCCCGACGTCCGCACGGTGGCGGTCGTGTGCTCGGTGGACCGGGTGGTCGGCCCGGTCCCGGCCCGCCGCCGGGCCGCGGAACTCGGCAGCGACGTCGTGGAGCTGCCCGGCGGCCACTTCCCGATGCTGGTCCGGCCCCGGGAGCTGGCATCGGTGCTCATGCGGGTGGCCAGCGCGCGCTGACCTCATCCCTCCGACACGCGCGACCCGCACCGCGGGGCGGTGCGGGTCGCGGCGGAGATGCCGGGTCCGGCGGCTCAGCCCCAGCCCATGGCGATGCTGAGGTTGAAGAAGAACACCCCGACCAGCAGCGCGGCCACGCCGAGCCAGATCCCGAGCTTGCCCCGGCGCGCCGCGGCGGGCCGCTGCAGGGCCGCCAGACCGAGCGCTATGGCGAGCCCACCCCCGATCCAGCCGGCGACCGCGACAGGGCTCGCGAGGAGCGCGAGGATGCCGACGACCAGTGCCGCCGTGCCCAGGGCGGGGTTCTCCTGGCGCGCGGTCCTGCGGCGCGCCTCGGTGAGCAGGCGGTCAGCGACGGTGTTGTCGGTGCTCATGCAGGTCTTCCTCCGGTTGCCGGGGTCGGCCCCGTGGGGCGGGCGGTCGGACGGCTGCGGGGGCCGGGCCCCGCAGCGCGCACATCCGGTCAACGACCGTCGCGTCGCCGTGGTGCTGGGCCAGTCCGGTGATCGAACAGCCGGGTGCGGGCACGGAGTGGAGCCGGTGACCGCGTGGTGTCACCACGGGTACCGATCGGAGCAGCGACTCGGCCTTCCGACAGGTAATCGGACGTCCTACTGTTCGGATGGCGGCAGCGGCGCGACAGGAGGCGATCATGGATGGAACCCGCGGTACGGACGGCGGCGAGCACCGCGCACGGCACATGTGGCGCGCCGTGGAGCCGGTGCACGCCGTCACCTACTTCGCGCCCGAATCGCTGGAGGGCTGCACGGCACTCGGCACGAAGGGCTACTGGATGAGCTACTTCGGGCTTCGGGCCGCCCCGCTGGGCGCCGCGGCACCCGAGGTCGTCGCGGCCCTGTTCTACAACTTCCATCCCGACCACGTCGCCCGCGCCGTCCCCGACGTCTGGGCGGTCGCGCCACCGCAGCGCTTCCTCGAGGTGCGCCTGGAAGCCGTGGACGCCGCGCTGCACCGGCTGCTCGGCGCCGACGTCGTCGCCTCGGCCGAGGTCGCCGAGGCCGCGGAGCTGGCCCGGCGGGCCGCGCTCGCCGCGCCGACGGCCGGGCGGGCGATGGCCGCGGCGAACGCGGCGCTGCCCTGGCCGCAGGCGCCGCACCTCGTGCTGTGGCATGCGCAGACGGTGTTGCGCGAGCACCGCGGGGACGGCCACGTCGCCGCCCTGCTCACCGCGGGCCTGGACCCGGCCGAGGCGCTCGTGCTGTTCGTCGCCGATCTCGACCTCGACGCCGAATGGATCCGCGCCCGCCGGGGCTGGTCCGAGCAGGAATGGGCGGCCGCCGCGCAACGGCTGACCAGCCGCGGGCTGCTGGCCGCGGGTGCGCCGACCGAGCGGGGGCGCGCGCTGCGGGCCGAGGTCGAGGCGCACACCGACACCCTCGCCGACGCGCCGTGGGCCGCCCTGGGGGACGAGGGGGCGCAGCGGCTGGCGGCGCTGGTGGCACCCCTGGTCTCGGCCATCCTCGCCGGGGACGGGTTCCTGCCCGTCAACCCGATGGGCCTGCAGCCGCTCGTGGGCACCCGCTGACCCGCCCGGCGCCCGGCACCGCGCCTGCTCCGCCACCGGTGGCCGGCCGCACCGGCCAGCGCGCCGCCGGCGCAGGCGCCGTGCCAGGATAAGAGCCGTGTCACGTCCCGATCCCCGCCAGGTCACCCAGAGCGCCGCACTGTCCTCGGCCATGGCCGGCGCCGTCGACCTCGCGGCGCTGAAGGCCCGTTCGGACGCCGCGAACCGCGCGCAGGGCCCCGCGGCCGGGCCCGCAGGAGCCCCGTCCGGCACCGGTTCGCACGTCCTCGACGTCACCGAGGCGAGCTTCCAGGCCGACGTCATCGACCGGTCGATGCAGATCCCGGTGGTGGTCGACCTCTGGGCCAGCTGGTGCGGCCCGTGCAAGCAGCTCTCGCCCGTGCTCGAGCGGCTCGCCGAGGCGGGTCGCGGGGCGTGGCTGCTGGCCAAGGTCGACGTCGACGCGAACCCGCGGATCGCGCAGGCGTTCGGCGTGCAGTCCATCCCGATGGTCGTCGCCGTGGTCGGTGGTCAGCCGGTGGACGCCTTCAACGGCGCGCTGCCCGAGCCACAGGTGCGGCAGTGGATCAGCGCGCTGCTCGACGCGTTGCGCGACCGCATGCCCGGGATCCGGCAGGCCGAGCAGAGCGGCGGCGACGAGGCGGCCGAGGCCGTCGAGGAGCCCGACGACCCGCGGTTCACCGCCGCCGAGGACGCTCTCGAGCGCGGTGACTACGCCGAGGCGCAGGCCGCCTACGAGCGCATCCTCGCCGAGGAGCCGGCCAACGAGATGGCGGCGGCGGCGCTGGCGCAGGTGCGGTTCCTCGCGCGGGCGGAGTCGGCGGACCCGTCGGCGATCGAGCGGGCCGACGCCGCGCCCGACGACGTCGACGCGCAGCTCGCGGCCGCCGATGCCGAGGTCGCCCTGGACCGGGTCGAGGCCGCGTTCGCACGGCTGGTCGCGGCGGCCGGTCGGCTCTCCGGAGAGGACCGCGACCGCGCCCGCGAGCACCTCGTCGGGCTGTTCGACCTGTTCCCGGTGGACGACGCGCGGGTCACGGCGGCCCGCCGCGCCCTGGCCCGCGTGCTCTTCTGAGGGTGGCCGGCCCCTCTCGGCGGGTGAGGGCGGGCGTCGCGGGCCTGGTGGCGGTGGTCGCCGTGCTGGTGACGGTCGTGCTGCACGCCACCCACTCCGACCCGCTGGTGACGCGGCTGCTCTCCGCGGACATGCGCGGTCTGCACGTGGACTTCGACACCTTCCACCACTCCGCGGTGGTGCTCGTCGAGCAGCCGTACGGCGCGGACATCTACACCACGCCGGCGCTGCTGACGAACCTCAACCCGCCGCTGATGACCGCGCTGTTCGCGCCGTTCGCCGCCGTCGACGCGCTGACCGGGTACCGAATCCTCGCGGCGCTGACGCTCGTCGCCGTGGTGCTCGCGCTGCTCGCGGTGGCCCGCGAGCTGCGGCTCGGGCGCGCCGTGACGGTGGCAGCGGTGCTCGCCGTCGTCGCGTCCTCGCCGCTGCACGGGACGCTGGTGCTCGGCCAGGTGTACGGGCTGCTGCTGGTCGGGCTCGTGGCCGGCTGGGTCGCGCAGCGCCGCGGTCACCCGATGCCGGCCGCGGTGCTGTGGGGGGTGACGGTGGCGCTGAAACCGTCGCTGGCCCCGCTGCTGCTGCTCGCCGCGGCGGTGCACCGGTGGCGCCCGCTGGCGGCAGGCGTCGCCGCGGCCGCGGCGGCGACGCTGGTCGGGGCGCTCGTCGCGGGACCCGCGAACACGGTGCGCTGGCTGGGCATCGCGCTGACCGAGCCCGTCCCGGGCGTCACCGACAACGCCTCGCTGCCCGGCCTCGCCGTCCGGTTCGGGGCACCGGCACCGGTGGGGACGCTGATCGGCGCTGCGGTGCTGGTGGGCACGCTCGCGTACCTGGCCCGCCACCGCGACCGGGTCGACCCCGCCGGCACTGCGCCGTGGGCGGTGCTCGCCGCCGGCCTGCTCGTCGCACCCATCGCCTGGCACAACTACCTGCTGCTGGTGGTGCCCGGCGTGTTCGTGCTGCTCGCCCGGCGCCGTCTCGCCGTGGCCGCCGCGCTGCTCGCGCTGCCCCTAGTGCCGATCGCCTGGAACGGCGTTCTGGACGGCCGGCCCGGCGGCGCGCTCGCCGGGTCGCTGTACTGCGCGATCCTCGTCGCGCACTGGGCCGTGTTGCTGCGCGAAGCGCGCGGCGAGCCTGCCGTCGCGGAGCGCCCCCGGATCGCCAGCGGAGCCGCCGCGCCGTCCTGACCGGCGCGCCCGCCGTCGTCGTCCGCCTTCGGGTCGTCGGAGCCACCGGCCGGTGCGGGGGAAGGGGCGGTCGTTCGGGACCGGTCTGCCGGGCCCGCGGATGCACTAGGCTCGCCGGATGCGCGCGGCGCGACCCCGCCCGGCCGAGTGCGCGATGGTCCTGGTCGCCGCGCTCGCCGCGGCCGTGGCTGCGGCCCTGTTCGTCCGCAGCGGCAGCTTCGTGCTGACGCGGATCGTGTCCAGCCGCCTGCACACCGACTTCGACACGTTCCGCGCCTCGGCGCTCGCCCTGCTCGCCGGCGGTGACATCTACGCCACCGGCGCCACGGTGCCGAACCTCAACCCGCCGTTGCTGACCGTGCTGTTCGCGCCGCTCGGCCTGCTCGACCCCGGCCCGGGCTACCGCCTGCTCGTGCTCGTCTCCGCGGTGCTGGTGGTCGGCAGCCTGCTGGCCGTGGGCGCCGAGCTGCGGATGCCCGGCGGCCGGCTCGCCGCGGCCGTCGTCGCCGTGGTGCTCTCGGCGCCGTTCCTGGCGACGCTCGGCCTGGGCCAGATCTACCCGCTGCTCACCGCGGGCCTCGCCGGGAGCTGGCTGGCGCAGCGGCACGGCCGCCCGCTGCCGGCCGGCGTGCTGCTCGGGCTGGTGGTCGCGCTGAAACCCTCGCTGCTGCCGGTGCTCCTGCTGCCGGTGCTGCGCCGCTCCCGGCCGACGGCGTGGGCCGCGTTCGCCGCCGCTGTGGGCGGCAGCGCGCTCGGGGTGCTGGTGGCGGGCCCGTCCTCGGCCGCCGCCTGGTTGCGGTTGATCGCCGGCCGGCCGCTGGTGACCTACGTCGACAACGCGTCCCTGCCCGCGGCGTTCGCCCGGCTGACGACGCCGTCCGAGGGCGTGCGCCCGCTCGTCGAGCTCTCCGGCGGCCTCGCCGTCGGCGCCGTGCTGGCCGCCGCGGTCCTCGCGCTCACCCTGTGGCGGGTGCGGCGCGCGCCGGCCGACGGCCGCCCGGACGCCGCGCTGTGGGCACTGGCGGCCGCCGCACTGGTCGCCTCGCCGCTGACGTGGCACGGCTACCTCGTCGTGCTCGTGCCCGGCGTGCTGGTGGTGCTGGCGAGCGGGTGCTGGGCGGCGGCCGTGCTGCTGCTCTCGCTGCAGCTGATCGGGATGGAGTGGCCGTGGTTCTGGACGGTCGACGGCACGGCACCGGCGCTGCCGCTGTCGCTCTACGCCGCGATCCTGCTGGCGCACTGGGTGGCCCTGTTCGCGGTGTCGGGCGCGGGCCGCTCGGGTCAGGCCGGGTCGTCGTCCGGTCTCGGGGGCGCGACGGTCGGCGCGTCCGCCGTCACCGGCGCGGCGGGCGCCTCGAGCTCGCGGGCGGCATCCGGCCCGGTGGCCGCCGCGGCCTCGATCTCCGCGCCGGGTTCGGCCGCCGCGCCGGACCGGGGCGGTACCACGTCCGCCGACGGCTCCGGCACCAGCCACAGCACCCCCAACGGCGGCAGCCGCAGCACCGCGCAGGCGGGGCGGCCGTGCCACGGCCGCTCCTCGGCCGTCACGGCCCCGAGGTTGCCCACGCCGGACCCGCCGTAGCCCGCCGCGTCGGTGTTCACCAGCTCGCGCCAGCGCCCGGCGACCGGCAGCCCGAGCCGGTAACCCTCGCTCGGGGTGCCCGCGAAGTTCGCGACGCAGGCGAGCACGGTCGGGCGCCCGTCGGCGTCCACGCCGTGGCGCAGGAAGCTCAGGACGTTGCCCGACGCGTCGTTGGCGTCGATCCAGGAGAAGCCCTCCGGGCTGACGTCCTGGCTCCACAGGGCGGGCTGGGCGCGGTAGGCGCGGTTGAGGTCGCCGAGCAGCGCGCGCACGCCGGCGTGCAGCGGGTCGTCGAGCAGGTCCCAGTCCAGTGAGCGGGACTCCGACCACTCGCGGACCTGGCCGAACTCCTGGCCCATGAACAGCAGCTGCTTGCCCGGGTGCGCCCACATGAACGCCAGCAGGGCGCGCAGGTTCGCCGCCTTGTTCCAGTCGTCTCCGGGCATCCGGGTCCACAACGAGCCCTTGCCGTGCACCACCTCGTCGTGCGAGAGGGGCAGCACGTAGTTCTCGCTGAACGCGTACATGAGCGAGAACGTCAGCTGGTTGTGGTGGAAGGTGCGGTGGATGGGGTCGCGCCCGGTGTAGGCGAGCGTGTCGTGCATCCAGCCCATGTTCCACTTGAACCCGAAGCCCAGGCCGCCGAGATGGGTGGGCCGGGTGACGCCGGGCCAGGCGGTGGACTCCTCGGCGATCGTCACGACCCCCGGGTGCTCGCGGTAGACCGTGGCGTTCACCTCCTGCAGGAACGCCACCGCTTCGAGGTTCTCCCGGCCGCCGTGGACGTTCGGCAGCCATTCGCCGTCCTTGCGGGAGTAGTCGAGGTAGAGCATCGACGCCACGGCATCGACGCGCAGGCCGTCGACGTGGAACTCCTCGAGCCAGTACAGCGCGTTGGCGACCAGGAAGTTGCGCACCTCCTTGCGGCCGAAGTCGAACACGAGCGTGCCCCAGTCCGGCTGCTCGCCGCGGCGGGGGTCGGCGTGCTCGTAGAGCGGCGTGCCGTCGAAGCGCGCGAGCGCCCACTCGTCGCGCGGGAAGTGGGCCGGCACCCAGTCGACGATCACGCCGTAGCCGTGCTGGTGCAGGTGGTCGACGAACCAGCGGAAGTCGTCGGGCGAGCCGAACCGCGCCGTCGGGGCGAAGTAGGAGCTGACCTGGTAGCCCCACGAGCCGCCGAAGGGGTGCTCGGCGACGGGCAGCAGCTCGACGTGGGTGAAGCCGGTCTCGTCGAGGTGGGCGACGAGCTGCTCGGCCATCTCGCGGTAGCCGAGGCCCTGCTTCCACGAGCCGAGGTGCACCTCGTACACGCTCATCGGCTCGGCGTGCGCCTGCCGGGTGGCGCGGGCCGCCAGCCACTCCGCGTCGCCCCACTCGTGGCCGGAGGAGTCGACCACCGACGCCGTGGCCGGGGGGACCTCGGTGGCGAAGGCCATCGGGTCGGCCTTGTCGCGCCAGCGGCCGTCGGCGCCGAGGATCCGGAACTTGTAGCGGGTGCCGGGCGCGATCCCGGGGACGAACAGCTCCCACACGCCGGTGCTGCCGAGCACCCGCATGGGGTGGGCCCAGCCGCTCCAGCCGTCGAAGTCGCCGGTGACGCGCACGCCGCGCGCCGTGGGCGCCCAGACGGCGAAGCTGGTGCCGGTGACGGGCCCGGCCGGGGTCTCGTACGTCCGCACGTGCGCCCCGAGCACCGTCCACAGCCGCTCGTGGCGGCCCTCCGCGATGAGATGCTGGTCGACCTGGCCGAGCGTGGGCAGCCAGCGGTAGGGGTCGTCGACGACGTCGGTGCGCTCGCCGTAACGTACGGCCAGCCGGTAGTCCCCGGGCGCGCCGGGCACGACGCCGGAGAACAGGCCGGAGTCGTGCACCTTGTGCAGCGGATGCCCTTCCCCGCCCTGACGCACCACGTGCACCTCGTCGGCGTGCGGGCGCAGGACGCGGACCACCATGCCGTCCGGATGCGGGTGCGCACCGAGCACCGCGTGCGGCTCGTGGTGCGCGCCGCCGAGCAGCCGGTCGACCGTGGCCGGATCCGGCGGGCAGGGGTCGATCGTCCGGGTCGTGTCGTCCTCCTCGCGATCCACGGGTGAACCGTAGTGCGCGGTGCGGCCGCCCGCCGACCCGAGCGGGATCGTGGCGCGGGCCCGACCACCCGACGACCGATGGGTTTGCGGCGGCGGGGGAGTCGTTAGTCCGACACGGATCGCGAACACGCGAAGGAGCACCCATGCCCGCCCGAGACACCGTCCCCGCCGGAGCGCCCTGCTGGATCGAGCTGACGACCTCCGACACCGCGCGCAGCCGCGAGTTCTACTGCCGGCTCCTCGGATGGGAGGCCGACGAGCCCGCCGAGGAGTTCGGCGGGTACTTCACCTTCACCTCCGGCGCCGTCCCGGTCGCCGGCGGCATGCCCGCCATGTCCGAGGCGCCCGTCACCGACGTGTGGTCGGTCTACCTGGCCAGCGACGACGCCCGCAAGACCGTCGAGGCGGCGGTGGCGGCCGGCGGGCAGGTCATCGCCCCGGCGATGGACGTGGCCGGCCTCGGGACGATGGCCGTGCTCGCCGGGCCGGACGGCGCGGTGGTCGGGGTGTGGCAGCCCGGGACGCACCGCGGCTTCGGCGTCCACGCGGAGCCCGGAGCGCCGAGCTGGTTCGAGCTGCACACCCGCGACCATCCCGGCGCGGTGGCCTTCTACCGGGACGCCTTCGGCTGGGACACCCAAGCGGTGGCCGACACCCCGGAGTTCCGGTACACGACGCTGCGGCACGGCGAGGAGTGGCTGGCGGGGATCATGGACGCCGCGGGGCACCTGCCCGACGGCGTCCCGTCGCGCTGGGCGGTGTACTTCGGCGTCGCCGACACCGATACCGCCGTCGCCGACGCCGTCGAGATGGGCGCGCAGGTCGTGCACCCCGCCGAGGACACCGAGTACGGCCGGATCGCCGTGCTCACCGACCCGACGGGTGCGCAGTTCCGGCTCGTCGCGGCGAACGAGGCCATGCCGGCGAAGGAGTAGGGGGACGGGCGGTAACGGAAGCCCGGAACGCCCGGGCCTCCGTTACCGCCCGTCGGCGGCGGCCTGCTCGCGTTCGCGCACGATCCGGTCCTTGCTCCGGATCAGCCGCAGCAGCGTGACCAGGACGACCCCGCCGACGATGTTGAGCACGACGGTGTAACCGAACCAGCCGATCCACGCGGCGTAGCCGAACGGGGCGGTCCCGGTGTGCAGGGCGGCGAAGATCAACAGTGAGTCGACCACCGAGTGGAACATCTCCAGACCGGTGATCAGGAACGCCCCGGCGACCGCCGCCGCGATCTTCGCGGGCATCGAGCTGGTGCCGTGCTGCATCCGCGTCATCAGGGTGATCACCGCGCCCCCGAGCAGCGCCAGGCTGATCACTCGCAGCCCGAACTCCGCCTCGGCGAAATGCCGTGCGGCCTCGACGGTGGTGGCGTGCAGCTCCGGATACGCGGCCATCAGCAGCGCCGTCAGGAACCAGCCCCCCGCCAGGTTCGCCAGCAGCGTGCCCGACCACAGCCTCGCCAGGTCGCTCCACCGGGCGCGCCCGGCCGCGACCGTCGTGATGGGAACGAGGAAGCCCTCGGTGAACAGCTCGCTGCGCCCGAGCAGCAGGGCGAGGAACCCGATCGAGAACGCCAGCCCGGCCAGCAGGGTGCTGCCGGTGGCCTCGCGGACGGCGATCAGGGCCAGCAGCCCCAGCGCGACCTCCATGCCGCCGACGAACCCGGTGGCCAGGACCTCGTACCACTTGCGATGCAGCCGCTGCATGCCCTCGTCGAGGGTACGGGTGAAGGTCTCGTCGAGGTTCTGCTCGAGCGGGCTCTCCCCCTCGGCCTTGTGGATGTCGTTGTTCGGCATCGTTCTCCCTGCGCGCGGCAACCGGCAGGTGATGCCCGCGACGGCGCCCGGCAAACCGGACCCGTGCCGCCGGGAACTCAGCGGTGCGCGCGGCCCGCCGCCGTGAGCCGCACGATCGAGCCCAGCGGGATCTGCGCCCAGGACGGCCGGTTGCGCGTCTCGTACTGCACCTCGTACACGGCCTTGTCCAGTTCGAACGCGCGCAGCAGGACGCGGTGCTCGCGCGGGTCGGCGCCGCTGCGCAGGGTGTAGCCGTCGCAGAACGCCGCGCGGTTGCGCTCCGCCCACTCGTTCGCGCGCCAGGCCAGCTGGTGGTGCTCCGGGTCGTCGGCCTCCGCGGCCGGGTCCTGCAGGGCCAGCTGGTGATAGGCCGCGTAGTCGAAGGACCGCAGCATCCCGGCGACGTCGCGGAGCGGGGAGTCAGGGCGCACCCGCAGCTCCAGCGGCGTGGCCGGCTCGCCCTCGAAGTCGATCACCAGCCAGCCGTAGGGGGTGCGCAGCGTCTGGCCGAGGTGCAGGTCGCCGTGCACCCGCTGGGCCGGCACCCGCAGCCCCGTGCCGGCCAGCCCTGCGTAGACCTCCCGGATCGCCTCGGCGTGCTCGGCCAACTCCGGGGTGCCGGCCAGGACGGCGTCGAGCCGGGCCAGCATCGCCGCGGCGACCTCGCCCGCGTCCCGCTCGTTGACCCCCAGGGCTCGCCGCAGCTCGTCGTGCACCACGCCGACCGTCTCGCCGAGGCGGGTGGCCTCGCCGGCGAAGTCGCCGCCGACCTCGTCGGCGCGCAGATCGGCCTCGGCGAGCAGGTCGCGCACGCTCGCCAGCGCCATGGACCAGCCGTCGGCCGAGTTCGCGGCGTAGTCCTGCAGCATCGCGAGCGTCACCAGCCCGCCGTCCAGCGTGCCCTCGACGGCCCCCTGCAACGCCGCGACCTGCGCGCTGCCGACCGAGCGCAGCGCGCGGTGCAGCTCCAGGTCCGGGTTCACCCCGCGCTGCACCTGACGGAACAGCTTGAGGATCGAGCGCTCGCCGTAGGCCACCGAGGTGTTCGACTGCTCCACGCCGAGGACGCGCCCGGCCGGACCGGTGGCGATCTCGGCACCCGGCTCCGGGACGAACCGCACGTCGTCGACGGTGCGGCCGCCGCGGATCGCCGCCAGCAGCCACGCGGTGGCCTCGGCGTCCCAGAGCCCGTCGTAGGCGATCAGACCGCCGACCACGCCGATCTCGACGTGGTGCAGCTCGTCGCGCAGCCGCGAGCGCCGTCCGAGCAGCAGCTGGTAGAGCTGCGCCGGCCCGTCATCGTCGAAGGTCACCGTGAGGATCAGCAGGTCCAGGCGCAGGTCGTCGCCGACCGGCAGCGGGGTGCGGTGCGCGACCTCGACGGCGCGGACGGGGCGCCCCTTCGCGGCGAACCAGCGCTGGGCGGCGAGCCAGTCGGGCAGCTGCCGGGTGAGCTCGTCGAGCTCGGTCACGAAAGCTCCTCCGCGGGCTTGATCGAGAACCAGTAGAAGCCGTGCCCGGGCAGCGTCAGCAGGTAGGGCAGGACGCCGATCGCCGGGAACGGCACCCCGCCGGTGAGCTCGTGGGGGGAGCGGCCCTCCCACGAGGAGAGGTCGAGCTCCACCGGCTGCGGGAAGCGCGACATGTTGTTGACGCAGAGCACCGTGTCCGCGTCGGGGCCGTCGCCCGTGGAGCGGACGTAGGCCAGCACCGACGGGTTCGAGCCGCCCAGCTCGTGGTACTCGCCGAGGCCGAACGCTGGGTGGCGCTTGCGGACCTCGATCATGTGCCGGGTCCAGTGCAGCAGCGAGGTCGACGAGTGCGACTGCGCCTCGACGTTCACCGCCTGGAACCCGTAGACCGGGTCCATGATCACCGGGAGGTAGAGCCGGCCCGGGTCGCAGGTGGAGAACCCGGCGTTGCGGTCCGGCGTCCACTGCATCGGGCTGCGGACGGCGTCTCGGTCGCCGAGCCAGATGTTGTCGCCCATGCCGATCTCGTCGCCGTAGTAGAGGACCGGCGAGCCGGGCAGGCTCAGCAGCAGCGCCGTGAACAGCTCGAGCTGGTTGCGGTCGTTCTCCAGCAACGGGGCCAGCCGGCGGCGGATGCCGATGTTGGCCTTCATCCGCGGGTCCTTGGCGTACTCCGCGTACATGTAGTCGCGCTCTTCGTCGGTGACCATCTCGAGCGTCAGCTCGTCGTGGTTGCGCAGGAAGATGCCCCACTGACAGCCCGACGGGATCGCCGGGGTCTGGGCCAGGATCTCCGAGATCGGGAAGCGGTTCTCCCGGCGCACCGCCATGAAGATGCGCGGCATCAGCGGGAAGTGGAACGCCATCTGGCACTCGTCGCCGCCGACCTCCGGGTCGCCGAAGTACTCGACGACGTCGCTCGGCCACTGGTTGGCCTCGGCCAGCATGACCCGCCCTGGGTACTCGTCGTCCATCACCTTGCGGCAGCGCCTGAGGAAGGCGTGGCTCTCCGGGAGGTTCTCGCAGTTCGTGTCGTCGCGCTCGAACAGGTAGGGGACGGCGTCGAGGCGGAAGCCGTCGATGCCGAGATCGAGCCAGAACCGGAGGACCTCGATCATGGCTTCCTGCACGGCCGGGTTGTCGTAGTTGAGGTCGGGCTGGTGGGAGAAGAACCGGTGCCAGTAGAACTGGCCGCGGACGGGGTCGTAGGTCCAGTTCGACGTCTCGGTGTCGACGAAGATGATCCGCGCCTCGGGGTAGCGCTGGTCGTCGTCGGACCACACGTAGTAGTCGCCGTACGGGCCGTTCGGGTTGCGGCGCGACTCCTCGAACCAGGGGTGCTGGTCGGACGTGTGGTTCATGACCAGATCGGTGATCACCCGGAGGCCGCGCTTGTGCGCCTCGTCGAGCAGGTAGACGAAGTCCTCCACCGTGCCGAACTCGGGGAGCACGGCGCGGAAGTCGCGGATGTCGTAGCCGCCGTCGCGCAGCGGGGAGTCGTAGAACGGGGGCAGCCAGAGGCAGTCGACGCCGAGCCACTGCAGGTAGTCCAGCTTGTCGGTGAGCCCGCGCAGGTCGCCGGTGCCGTCGCGGTTGGAGTCGCTGAACGCCCGGACCAGCACCTCGTAGAAGACCGCCGTCTTGAACCACTGGGGGTCAACCTCGAGCGTGCGCGCGTGGCCGTACTCGTCGGCGTCGTGCTCGACGACGACGCCCGGCTCCGGGTTCTCGGTCATCGGCGACGAGGCTAGCGGGGTACGATCTGATCTTCAGGACGTGGGGAGGGCGCGCCGCCTCACGGTCCGGCCGGGCGCTGCACCCGCAGGATGTGCGCCACGTGCTGCCACGGCTCCAGGCGCACGTAGTTGAACTGCCCCCACCGGTAGGTCTCGCCGCTCACCTCGTCGTGCACGTCGAACTGCGCGCCCCAGTCGAGGCCGAGCCCCGGCAGGTCCAGCGACGTGGTGCCCTGCTGGGCGGCGTGCGGATCCAGCGTGCACACCACGAGCACGGTGTCGCCGGTGGCCGGGTCGGTGCGCGAGTAGGCGATGATCGCGTCGTTGTCGACGTGGTGGAACCGGATCTCCCGCAGCTGCTGCAGCGCCGGGTGCGCGCGGCGGATCTCGTTGAGCCGCGTCAGGTAGGGCTCCAGCGACCGGCCGGCGGCGGCCGCGGCGGCGAAGTCGCGCGGCCGCAGCTCGTACTTCTCGGAGTTCAGGTACTCCTCGCTGCCCGGCCTGACCGGCTCGCCCTCGAACAGCTCGAAGCCGGAGTAGACGCCCCAGGTCGGTGACATGGTCGCCGCCAGGGTGGCCCGGATCGCGAACATCGACGGCCCGCCGGTCTGCAGCGACTCGTGCAGGATGTCCGGGGTGTTCACGAACAGGTTCGGCCGGCACTCGTCGGCGCGCTCGGCGTGCATGAGCGCGAACTCGGTGAGTTCGGCCTTCGTCGTGCGCCAGGTGAAATAGGTGTAGGACTGGGTGAACCCGAGCCGGGCCAGCCCGAACAGCCGGGCCGGGCGGGTGAACGCCTCGGCCAGGAACAGCACCTCGGGGTGGCGGGCCTTGACCTGCCAGATCAGCCAGTGCCAGAAGTTCGGCGGCTTGGTGTGCGGGTTGTCGACGCGGAAGACGTGCACGCCGTGCTCGACCCAGTGCAGCACCACCCGCAGGCACTCGGCGTAGATGCCGGCCGGGTCGTCGTCGAAGTTGATCGGGTAGATGTCCTGGTAGCGCTTCGGCGGGTTCTCCGCGTAGGCGATCGTGCCGTCGGGGCGCACCGTGAACCACTCCGGATGCTCCGCCACCCACGGGTGGTCCGGCGCGGCCTGGAGCGCGAAGTCGAGGGCGACCTCCATGCCGAGGTCGCGGGCGCGGTCGACGAAGGCGTCGAAGTCCTCGATCGTGCCGAGCTCGGGCTCGATCGCGTCGTGCCCGCCGTCTGCCGAGCCGATCGCCCACGGTGAACCGACGTCGTCCGGCGCCGCCGTGACGGCGTTGTTGCGGCCCTTCCGGTGCCGCCGCCCGACGGGGTGGATGGGGGGCAGGTACACGACGTCGAAGCCCATCGCGGCGATGCGGTCGAGCTCCTTGCTCGCGGTGACGAACGACCCGTGCACGGCGCGGCCCGTCTCGTCGCGGCCACCGGTGGAACGCGGGAACATCTCGTACCAGGAGCCGTAGAGCGCGCGCCGGCGGTCGACGTAGACCTGGTGCACCCGGCCCCGGGTGATCAGCTCCCGCACCGGACGCTCGGTCATGATCCGGTGCACGGCCGGGAACAGGGCGGGGGCGACGCGCGCGTGCAGCGGGAGAGCGGTGTCGCGCAGCGCGTTCGCGGCTCCGAACAGCAGGTCCCGGTGCGGGCGCTCACCGGGGCGCCGGCCCACCCGCTGCAGCAGCCGCGCACCCGTCTCGAAGTCGTTGGCGAGGTCGTCGACACCCTGACCGGCGTCGATCTTGACGGTGACCGCGTGCCGCCAGGTGGCCCACGGGTCGCTCCAGGCGTCGACGCGGAAGCTCCACAGGCCGGGGGAGTCCGCGACGACCGTGGCGGCGAACCGGTCGGTGCCCGTGCCCTCCGGCCGCATGCGCACGTGCCGGGCCGGCTCGTCCCCGCCGATCCTGCGCCAGACGACGTTCGCCGCGACGGCGTCGTGACCCTCGCGCCATACGGTGGCGGCGATCGGCAGCACCTCGCCGACCACCGCCTTGGCCGGCAGCCGTCCGCCCTCGACCGCCGGGGAGACGTGGTCGATTCCCATCCGGCCGACCATCGGCACGCACCCCCAGTGCTCGTCACCTGCGTCACAACCGTACCTACCCGCTCCGGCGGCGGACCGAACGGTCGCCGATGCGGCGTGCGGGCTTCGGCGGGTCCGCCGCGCCCGGCTCTGGAACGATCCGGGGACCGGCTCACGTACGCTCGCCGACCGTGAGAGCTCTCCGCCGGTTCACCGTGCGTGCCCACCTCCCCGCGTCGCTCGCCCCGCTGCAGACGCTGGCGACCAACCTGCGCTGGACCTGGCACCCGCCCACCCAGGACCTGTTCGCCTCGCTCGACCCGGCGGCCTGGGAACGGGCCGGGCACGATCCCGTGCGGCTGCTCGGCGAGATCCCGGCGGCGCGCTTCGCCGAGCTCGCGCAGGATGCCGAGACGGTCGTCACCGTCGCCGAGCTGGCCGACGACCTCGACGCGTACCTGTCGCGGCCGCGCTGGTACCAGAACGAGCGCGAGGACGATCCGTCGTTGCCCGAGGCCGTGGCGTACTTCTCGATGGAGTTCGGCGTCACCGAGGTGCTGCCGAACTACTCCGGCGGCCTCGGCGTCCTGGCGGGCGACCACCTGAAGGCCGCATCCGACCTCGGGGTGCCGCTGGTCGCCGTCGGGCTGCTCTACCGCTCGGGCTACTTCCGCCAGTCGCTGTCGCTCGACGGCTGGCAGCTCGAGCACTATCCCGTCCTCGACCCGCAGGGCCTGCCGCTGCACCTGCTCACCGAGGCCGACGGGACGCCGTCGCTGGTGCGGGTGAGCATGCCGGCGGGCCGCACGCTGTCCGCGCGGGTGTGGCAGGCGAGCGTCGGGCGGGTGCCGCTGCTGCTGCTCGACTCCGACATCGAGGAGAACGACGCGGACCTGCGCGGGATCACCGACCGGCTCTACGGCGGCGACCAGACCCACCGGATCCGCCAGGAGATCCTCGTCGGGATCGGCGGGGTCCGTGCGGTGCGCGCCTTCTGCCGGGTGACCGGGCACCCCACCCCGGAGGTGTTCCACACCAACGAGGGACACGCGGGCTACCTCGGCCTGGAGCGGATCCGCGAGCTGCAGGACGGGCAGGGCCTCGGTTTCGACGAGGCCGTCACCGCCGTGCGCGCCGGCACGGTGTTCACCACGCACACCCCGGTGCCGGCCGGCATCGACCGCTTCCCCGTCGACATGGTCCGCCACCACTTCCACGACGACCTCCTCCCGGGCGTGCCCACGGACCGGGTCATGGCGCTCGGCGCGGAGGAGAACGCCGGAATGTTCAACATGGCGCACATGGGCCTGCGGCTGGCCCAGCGCGCGAACGGGGTGTCGCAGCTGCACGGCGCGGTCTCCCGCGGGATGTTCGGCGCGCTCTGGGAGGGCTTCGACGCCGACGAGGTCCCGATCGGCTCGGTCACCAACGGCGTGCACGGTGCCACCTGGGAGGCCCGCGAGGTGACGGCCCTGCTGGGGGTCGCCGGGCCGGACGAGCCGGCGTCGTCGTCGGAGATCGCGGACTCCACGCTGTGGGAGCTGCGCGGGGCGCTGCGGGCGCGGCTGGTGGCCGAGGTCCGCCGGCGCGTGCGCGCGGCGTGGCTGCAGCGCGGGGCGTCGGTGCCGGAGCTGAGCTGGACCGAGCACGTCTTCGACCCGGAGATCCTGACCATCGGGTTCGCCCGCCGCGTGCCCACCTACAAGCGGCTCACGCTGATGCTGCGCGACCGCGACCGGCTGCGCGACCTGCTGCTCGACCCGCACCGCCCGGTGCAGCTCGTCGTCGCCGGCAAGTCCCACCCCGCCGACGACGGAGGCAAGGCGCTGATCCAGGAGATCGTCCGGTTCGCCGACGACCCCGCCGTGCGCCACCGCATCGCCTTCCTGCCCGACTACGACATGTCGATGGCCCGCTACCTGTACTGGGGCTGCGACGTGTGGCTCAACAACCCGCTGCGCCCGCTGGAGGCGTGCGGGACGTCGGGGATGAAGTCCGCACTCAACGGCGGGCTCAACCTGTCCATCCGCGACGGCTGGTGGGACGAGCTCTACGACGGCCACAACGGCTGGGCCATCCCGACCGCCGACGGCATCGCCGATCCCACCCGGCGCGACGACCTGGAGGCCGACGCGCTCTACGAGCTGCTCGCCACGCAGGTCGCCCCGACCTTCTACGACCGCCCGGACGGCGTGCCCACCCGCTGGGTGCAGATGGTCCGGCACACGCTCACGACGCTGCGCCCCCAGGTGCAGGCGAGCCGGATGGTCGGCGACTACGTCCGCGACTGGTACGCCCCGGCCGCCCGGGCGGCCGCCCAGGTGGTCGGCTCCGACTTCGCCGCGGCCCGCGAGCTCGCCGCCTACCGGGCCCGGCTCGGCGCGGCCTGGTCACGGGTGCGGATCGTCGGGGTGGACGCGTCGGGCCTGCCGGACACGCCGGTGGTGGGCGCGCCGATGACGGTGCGCTCGGTCGTCGGGTTGGCGGGGCTGGACCCCGCCGACGTGTGTGTCGAGGCCGTGGTCGGCCGGGTGGGCGAGTCCGACGACCTCGTCACGCCGGTGGCCGTCCCGATGAAGCACGTCGGCCCGGCGGAGAACGGCGACCGGTTCGAGGCCGCGGTGGAGCTGCCGCACGCCGGGCTCACCGGCTACACGGTGCGGGTGCTGCCGGCGCACCCCCTGCTGGCGTCGGCCGCGGAGCTGGGCAAGGTGGTGCTGGCGGGGTAGCTCAGCCGCAGCCGCAGCCCCCGCCGCAGCAGCCGCCGCCGGCCCGGGCGGGCATCGGCGCCCCGCCGCGCGCCGCCCCGCCGAGCGCGACGGTGGTGAGCAGCTTGACGGTGTCCGGGTGGCCGGCCGGGCACTGCGCCGGATCACCGGATGCGCTCATCGGGCGGTTGACCTCGAAGGTGTCGCCGCAGTCGCGGCAGCGGAACTCGTAGCGCGGCACGCGACGACCGTACTCCCCGACGGGTGGGTGCGGCACCCGTCGCCGGCAGGCGCCGCCGCGCGCGGATTGCGATCCTCGCAGCCCTCCGCGGCGCTGCGAGGATGCGAATTCGCGCGCGGCGGCGGCGGCCGGCCTGGCCGTCAGGACCGGCGCAGCAGGAGCAGGGAGCGCGGCGGAAGCGTCACCGTGCACCCGCCCGGCACCGGCCGGCAGGTGACGGGGGCGCCGTCGTCGCGGGCGCTGTCGAGCACCGGCACGTACGGGCCGCCCGCCGGGAGCACGCACGGCACGGCGGCGTCGCCCGCGTGCAGCAGGAACAGCCACTCGTCGGCGAGCAGCCCCACCGTCCGCGCGTGCCCGTCCTGCCAGTCGTGCGGGCCCATCGGTCGGCCGGTGGGGTGCCACCAGTCCACCTCGCCGTCACGCAGGTGCGTGTCGCGGTGCAGCGCCGGCGAGGAGCGACGGATCGCGGTCAGCCGGGCGACGAACGCCGTCATCGCGCCCGCCTCGGGGGAGGGCGTCCAGTCCACCCACGACGTGTCGTCATCGAGGCAGTACGCGTTGTTGTTGCCGCGCTGGGTGCGCCAGCGCTCGTCCCCGCCGAGCAGCATGGGCGTCCCGATCGACAGCAGCAGGGTGGCGAGCATCGCCCGCGCGGCGCCCGCCCGGCGGGCCCGCACCACCGGCGAGGACGTCTCGCCCTCGACGCCGAAGTTCTGCGACCGGTTGTCGTCGGTGCCGTCGCGGCCCGATTCGCCGTTGGCCTCGTTGTGCTTGCGCTCGTAGGAGACGAGGTCGCGCACGGTGAACCCGTCGTGGGCGGTGAGGAAGTTGACCGACGCCCAGGGCCGGCGCCCGCTGACCGCGTAGAGGTCCTCGCTTCCGGTGACGCGCCAGCCGAGTTCGGCGAGGCGCCCGTGACCGCGGAAGAAGTCGCGCACGGCGTCGCGGTAGCGGCCGTTCCACTCCGACCACTCGACGCCGAACCCGCCCACCCGGTACCCCTCGCCGGTGGCGTCCCAGGGTTCGGCGATCAGCTTGCAGCGAGCCAGCACGGGGTCCTGCGTGATCGCGGTGAGCAGCGGTGCGTGCGGGTCGAAGGCGCCCGAGCGGGGTCGGCCCAGCACACTGGCCAGGTCGATCCGGAAGCCGTCGACGCCGTACCCGGTGACCCAGTGCCGCAGCGCGTCGCACACGAGCCGGACGACGGTCGGCGAGCCGGTCTGCAGGGTGTTGCCGGTGCCGGTGATGTCCGCGTCGCGGCCGTTGCCGCCCAGCGAGTAGTACGCGGGCGCGTCGAGGCCGCGGTAGCACAGGGTGGTGCCGGCGACCCCGCCCTCGCAGGTGTGGTTGGGGACGACGTCGAGGAGCACCTCGATGCCGGCCGCGTGCAGCGCGTCGACCATCGCCCGGAACTCGGTGACCTCCGCGCCCGGCACGCTCGCGTAGCCGGGATGCGGGGCGAGGAACGCCAGCGTGGAGTAGCCCCAGTAGTTCGGCACCCCGCGCCGCAGCAGCGGGGGCTCCTCGGCGATCGCGGTGACCGGCAGCAGCTCCACGGCGGTGACGCCGAGCGCGCGCAGGTGCTCCACGACGGCCGGGTGCGCGAGCCCCAGATAGGTGCCGCGCTGCTCGGCGGGCACCTCGGGGTGGCGCTTCGTGTACCCGCGCACGTGCAGCTCGGCGATCACGGTCTCCGACCACGGCACGTCCGGGCGGGGCGCCACCTCCCCGGCCGGGGACGCGGTGACGACCGACAGCGGCACGTGGCCGAGGGAGTCGACGGTGCTCGGCTCGCCCGTCATCGGGTCGTCGACCCATCCCCGCGCGGCATCGAGGTCGGTGACACGGCCGGTGACGCGCCGGGCGTAGGGGTCGACGAGGATCTTCGCCGGGTTGGCGCGCAGCCCGTCGAACGGACGGTAGGGCCCGTGCACCCGGTAGCCGTAGCGCTGGCCGGGGCGCACGCCCGCGACGTGGCCGTGCCACACGCCGAAGGTCCGCTCGGTGAGCTCGACGCGGCGCTCGTGCAGGGCGCCGCCGCGGTCGTCCACCAGGCAGACCTCGACCGCCTCCGCGCTGGTGGAGGCCACGGCGAACCGGACCCCGCCCTGGTCGGGATGGGCACCCAGCGGGAAGACCGGCACGATCGGCGAGGATAGGGCCGTGGCCGTGCCCGGATCGCCCCGTGAGTCGCCCGTCACCGACGCGTCACCCGTCGGCCCGGTGGACGACGACCTCGTCATCCGCATGGACCGGGTCACGGTCCGCCGCGGCCCCGCGACCCTCGTGGCCGACGTCGACTGGGCGGTGGAGCTCGACGAGCGCTGGGTCGTGCTCGGCCCCAACGGGGCCGGCAAGACCACCCTGCTGCGCCTCGCGGCGGCCGAGCTGCACCCCTCCGCGGGTGCGGTGCACGTTCTCGGCGAGCGGCTCGGCCGGGTGAACGTGTTCGAGCTGCGGACGCGGATCGGGTTCGTCTCCCCGTCGCTCGCCGACCGGCTGCCCGGCGACGAGACGGTGCGTGACGTCGTCGTGAGTGCCGGTTACGGGGTGCTCGGCCGCTGGCGCGAGCGCTACGACGAGCTCGACACCGCGCGCGCCGAGGAGCTCCTCGACGCACTCGGCGTGCGCGCGCTCGCCGACCGCGCCTTCGGCACCCTGTCCTCGGGCGAGCGCAAGCGCGCCCTGATCGCCCGCGCCCTGATGACCGATCCCGAGCTGCTGCTGCTCGACGAGCCCGCGGCGGGCCTGGACCTCGGTGGGCGGGAGGACCTGCTCGCCCGGCTGACGGTGCTGGCCGCCGATCCGGACGCGCCGGCCTCGGTGCTGGTGACCCACCACGTCGAGGAGATCCCGGTCGGGTACAGCCACGGGCTGCTGGTGCGCGGGGGTGGCGTCGTCGCCGCCGGGCTGCTCGACGAGGTGCTGACCGACGAGAACCTGTCCGCGGCGTTCGGGCTGCCGCTGGCCGTGCAGCGCCGGCGCGGGCGCTACACCGCAGCGTTGCGCGCGTAGGGCGTCGACGCGGCTGCGCCGCGGCTGATCGATGTTCCGACGAGCGCAGGCTCCTCCGTCGCGCCGGGGGGCGTCGACGCGGCTGCGCCGCGGCTGATCGATGTTCCGACGAGCGCAGGCTCCTCCGTCGCGCCGGGGAGCGTCGACGCGGCTGCGCCGCGGCTGATCGATGTTCCGACGAGCGCAGGCTCCTCCGTCGCGCGCTCGTCGGTAGGGTCGCGACGTGACCGAATTCGTGAGGCTCGAGGTCGACGGCGGTATCGGCACCATCCGGCTGGACCGCCCCCCGATGAACGCGTTCAGCCGGCAGCTGCAGGAGGAGTTCAAGGGCTGCGCGGAGGAGGCGGCGCGGCGCGCGGACGTCCGCGCGGTGGTCGTCTACGGCGGGGAGAAGGTGTTCGCGGCCGGGGCGGACATCAAGGAGTTCGCGACGATGTCCTACGCGGACCTGGCGCCCGTGGCCCGGCGGCTCTCCGCGTGCTTCGGCGCCGTCTCGGAGATCCCGAAGCCGACGGTCGCGGCGATCACCGGCTACGCCCTCGGCGGTGGCATGGAGGCGGCACTCGGCTGCGACGTGCGGATCTGCGGGGACAACGCCAAGCTCGGCCAGCCGGAGATCCTGCTCGGGATCATTCCCGGTGGCGGCGGCACGCAGCGGCTGGCGCGCCTGGTCGGTCCGGCGCGGGCCAAGGACCTGATCTACACCGGGCGGATGGTGGCCGCGCAGGAGGCGCTGGAGATGGGCCTGGTGGACCGGGTGGTGGCGCCGGACGAGGTGTACACCGCGGCGCGGGCGTGGGCCGAGCAGTTCGCGGCGGGGCCGGCGATGGCGTTGGCGGCGGCGAAGAAGGCCATCGACGGCGGGCTCGACACGGACCTGCGCACGGGCCTGGACATCGAGTCGGAGGTGTTCGCCGCGCTGTTCGCCACGGAGGACGCGAAGACCGGGATCGAGTCGTTCGTGGCGAACGGGCCGGGGAAGGCCCGGTTCACCGGGCGCTGACCACTCCGCGAACAGGTCGTCCGGCGCGAGGGCGAACCCGGGCAGCGAGGTCCACGGGCACCCGGCCTGCGTAGTCCTGCGGGGGTGCGGCCGCCGGCGCGGGTGCCAGGATGCCGACCGTGACCGTGCCGCAGGCCGATGTCGAGCAGCCGCTCGAGCCGCTCTGGCGCGCCCTGCTCGTCTACCGGGTCCTGACGCTGCTGCTCGCCGTCGCCGTCGCCCTGTGGGCGCTCGACCGGTTCGCGTCACCGGTGGGCGCGATCGTGGTGCTGGCGGCGATGGTCGGGTGGACCGCGGTCGCGGCATACGGCTATCTCGGGCGGCTCGCGGTGTCACGCGGGGCGTTCGCGCTGCTCGACCTCGCCGTCACCGCCGGGGTGATGGCGACGACGCCACTGGTGCAGACCTCCGCCCAGCTGGCCGCGGACGCGCCGGTGATGGGCTCGATCTGGACGCCGGGGGCAGCGCTGGCCTGCGCCCTGGCCTTCGGGCTGCGTGGCGGCGCGGGCGGCGCGGCCGCCATCGCGCTGGCCCTGCTGGCCGTGCAGCCCCGGGTCGAGACGGAGATCTACGACATCCAGCTCGTCGCGCTCGCGTCGCTGACGATCGGCTACGCGGCGACGGTGCTGCGTCGGTCCGCCACGCGGGTGCGCCGCGCCGTCGCCGCCGAGGCTGCGGCCGCCGAGCGGGAGCGTCTCGCCCGAGCCGTCCACGACGGGGTGCTCCAGGTGCTCGCGCACATCCGCCGGCGGGGCGCGGAGCTCGGCGGCGGATGTGCGCGAGCACCTGGAGC
>Ga0247713_1000480_pt1 | contig 24360 bp, 20 predicted proteins | sample 21E_NmetaG_FD_189936 | JGI IMG/M metagenome (GOLD analysis project Ga0247713, IMG submission 189936) | Soil microbial communities from hillslope of Landscape Evolution Observatory, University of Arizona, Oracle, AZ, United States - 2-1-E_N | ecosystem: Engineered > Artificial ecosystem >... | reverse complement strand
CCCGGCGAAGGCATGATGCTCAGCGACATGGCGGAGGTCCACCAGGCCCTCGCCGCCGGCGTAGTCACACTGCACTCCAAGATCATCAGCCGAGTCCCGCAGACCGACGAGGACGGCAACACCTACATGAAGCGCTTCGAGACCACCGCTGGCCGAATGCTGCTCGGCGAGACTCTTCCGAAGAGCCACAAGGTGCCGTTCGAGACCGTCAACCGGCTTCTGACCAAGAAGGAGATCGGCGACGTCATCGACACCGTCTATCGCCACACCGGCCAGAAGGAGACAGTGCTGTTCGCCGACGCAATCATGGCTCTGGGCTTCCGTTACGCCTTCAGCGCGGGGATCAGCTTCGGCAAGGACGACATGGTCATCCCCGGCGCCAAGGAGACGTTGGTCGAGGAGACCCGTACGCTGGTCAAGGATTACGAGCAGCAATATCAGGACGGACTGATCACCCAGCAGGAAAAGTACAACAAGGTGATCGACGCCTGGTCGCGCTGCGGCGACCGCGTTGCCCAGGAGATGATGAAGGAAATCTCCGCCACTCCCAAGGGCGAGGACGGCCGCGAGGCGCCGGTCAACTCGATCTACATGATGGCCCACTCGGGCGCCCGCGGAAGCCAGGCGCAGATCAAGCAGCTGGCCGGAATGCGCGGCCTGATGGCCAAGCCGTCGGGCGAGATCATCGAGACCCCGATCATCTCCAACTTCAAGGAGGGGCTGACCGTTCTCGAATATTTCAACTCGACCCACGGCGCCCGCAAGGGCCTTGCCGACACCGCGCTCAAGACGGCCAACTCGGGCTATCTCACCCGCCGGCTAGTCGATGTCAGTCAGGATGCGGTGATCATCGAGGAGGATTGCGGCACCGACCGGGCGCTCGAGATGCGCGCGATCGTCCAGGGCGGCGCGGTCATCGCCTCGCTCGCCGACCGGGTTCTCGGTCGCACGACTGCCGAGGATGTCGTCGATGCCAAGTCGGGCGAGGTGATCATTCCCGAAGGCTCGCTTCTCGACGAGGCGATGGTGGCCCGGATCGAGGAAATAGGGCTTCAGGGCGTGAAGATCCGATCGCCCCTGGTCTGCGCTTCGCGGCAGGGTGTTTGCGGCAAATGCTACGGCCGTGACCTTGCTCGCGGAACGCCGGTCAACATCGGCGAAGCGGTTGGCGTGATCGCCGCCCAGTCGATCGGCGAGCCGGGCACGCAGCTGACGATGCGGACCTTCCACATCGGCGGCGCGGCCCAGCTCAACGAGCAGTCGAACCTCGAAGCGCCGGTCGACGGCACGATCGAGTTCCGCGACATGCCGACGATCATCGACCCGCGCGGCCGCCACCGCTCGCTGTCGCGTTCGGGCGAGATCGCGATCCTCGACATGGACGGGCGCGAACTTTCGACCCACCGCCTGCCCTATGGCGCGCATCTGCTGTGCGACAGCGGCCATATCGTCAGCCGCGGCGATCGAATTGCCGAATGGGATCCGGCCTTCAGCCCGGTGATCACCGAGCGTGCCGGCGTGGTGAAATATCAGGATCTGATCGAGAACCGCACGCTGACCGAAACGACGGACGAATCGACCGGCATCTCGCAGCGGGAAGTCACCGACGACACCAACAAGACCAAGAAGGAGACGCTTCACCCGCGCCTGACCCTGACCGGGGCCGACGCCGGCGAGGCTGGTGTCTACCGGCTCGCACCCGGCACGGTTATCGCCGTCGAGGACGGGCAGCAGGTCGAAGCCGGCGAAGTTCTGGCGCGCATGCCGCGAGAAGCCGCCCGGACCCGCGACATCACCGGCGGTCTGCCGCGCGTTGCCGAGCTGTTCGAGGCGCGCAAGCCCAAGGAGAATGCGATCATCGCCAAGGTGTCGGGCAAGGTCACCTTCATGAAGGACTATAAGGCCAAGCGGAAGATTGCGATCGTCCCCGACGACGGGTCGGATCCGGTCGAATATCTGGTCCCCAAGTCCAAGGTGATCGAGGTCCAGGAAGGCGATTTCGTGAAGCGCGGCGACAATCTCGTCGGCGGTTCACCGGATCCGCACGACATCCTCGAAGTTCTCGGAGTCGAGGCGCTCGCCGAATATCTCGTCAGCGAGATCCAGGAAGTCTACCGACTGCAGGGCGTGAAGATCAACGACAAGCATATTGAGGTGATCGTTCGCCAGATGCTGCAGAAGGTCGAGATCACCGACGGCGGCGACACGACGCTGCTTCCCGGCGAGCAGGTCGACCGCGAGGAAATGGACGCGATCAACTCCCGCCTAGACAAGAAGCAGAAGCGAGCCGAAGGCAAGCCGGTGCTGCTCGGCATCACCAAGGCCAGCCTGCAGACCCGCAGCTTCATCTCGGCCGCTTCCTTCCAGGAAACGACCCGGGTGCTGACCGAGGCCGCGGTCCAGGGCAAGATCGACGATCTCCAGGGTCTCAAGGAGAATGTGATCGTCGGCCGCCTGATCCCGGCCGGCACAGGAGCCGGGATGAACCGCCTGCGGGTCGCCGCCTCGGCTCGCGACACGGCGCTTCGTGCCGCCCAGCGCAAGCTTCAGGAATCGCTGGTTCTTCCGAACAGCGCCGCCGAGGAGCATGCCGCCGAGCTGGCTCAGGGGCCCGAAGCGGCGATCGAGGCCGATCCGCTGGCCGAGGTTGCTCCCTCGGGTGCCGGCACGGATGCCGACGCCGGCGATTATCTGCAAAGCTGATCGGGCGGATAGCGCAAAAAAGAAGCCCCGCCGGTCGCCCGGCGGGGCTTTTGTTTACCAGGCTTTGGGCCTTAGCAGCGGCCCTGCTTGATCGCATTCTCGGTGCAATTGGCTGCCGAATTGATGTCGGCGGCCGCGCCGCGCACGGTGTTGCACGCGGCCAGCGCCAAGCCGCTGCCGATCAGGATCGCCGTAATCGCAGTCCGAACCATGGTCACCCTCCCTTTCCTCAACAAAGCGACCGTGGCACGTATCCACTACCTTCGCCAGCTAAAGCGGCCGGCAAAGAACGGTTAGCCTAGCAGCGGCCCTGCTTGATCAGATCCTCGGTACAATTGGCCACCGAGTTCACGTCTCGAGCGGCACCCCGCACCGTGTTGCAGGCGGCAACTGCAAGCGAAGAGCTGATCAAAACCACAGTCACGACTTTCTGGAACATGAGGGCTTCTCCTGTCTGCCGGATGAACGGAACGCTAGAAGAAGGGCGTGGCTCCTTACGGCAGCGCAATTTCCGCCGCACTGTGACCCGCAGGACTCACACCGCCACGGGCGCGGCGATGTGCGGATGCGGATCGTAATTGTCGAAGACGAAATCCTCGGGCTCGTAATCGAAGATCGACTGGCCGCGGTCCTTCAGGATCAGCTTTGGCAGCGGCCGGGGCTCGCGGGTCAGCTGGAGCCGCGCCTGGTCGACGTGGTTCGAGTATAAATGGCAGTCGCCGCCGGTCCACACGAACACCCCCGGCTCCAGCCCGCATTCCCGGGCGAGCATATGGGCGAGAAGCGCATAGCTGGCGATGTTGAACGGAACTCCGAGGAAGATGTCGGCGCTGCGCTGATAAAGTTGCAGGTTGAGCCTTCCGGCCGCGACCTGGGTCTGGAACAGGCAGTGACATGGAGCCAGCGCCATCCTGTCGATTTCACCGGGGTTCCAGGCGGTGACGATTTGCCGGCGCGACCCCGGGTCGCGCTTGATGAGCTCGATCAGCTTCGTGATCTGGTCGATGGTCCGGCCGTCCGACGTTTCCCACGACCGCCATTGCTTGCCGTAGACCGGGCCGAGATCGCCGTTCTCGTCGGCCCATTCGTCCCAGATTCCGACCTTCCGCTCCTGAAGCCAGCGGATGTTGGTGTCGCCGCGAAGGAACCACAAAAGCTCGACGATGATAGATCGCAAATGGAGCTTCTTGGTTGTCAGCAACGGAAAGCCGGCGCCGAGATCGAAGCGCATCTGTGCCCCGAACAGCGACAGTGTGCCGGTGCCGGTGCGATCCATCTGCTCGACGCCCCCGTCGACAATGGACTGCATGAGATCGAGATATTGGCGCATTGCCCGACCCTAGCCGGGACAATGGGGAACTCAAGCGAAGCGTCTTGGCTGGAGGGCGGACGACCTTTATCCAAAACAGAGCAAAAATTGCTCCAAATCAGATTCGGTTCGCGTCGCCCGCTCGGCGTGGTTCCGATAGTCAGCCAAAATGCGAATTCAGCGTGCCGAACTTCCGCTGAAGCTCGATGGACTGGCCTCAGCACGCGACTTCTTTGCAGGTTGCTTCGCCGACGCCGATCCGGGCCGCGAGCAACTGTGGGTCGCCCATGTCGACGACCAGGCCCGCTGCCTTCACCTGTCCCGCCATGTCGGTGACGAGACCGGCGCGCCATTCCCGTTGCGTGAAATCATCGCCGATGCTGCCGCGCACGGCAGTGCCGGCATCGTGCTCGCTCATAATCATCCAAGCGGAGATTCGACGCCAAGCGAGTCGGATTGCCGCGCTACCCGCCGCCTTGCCGCCGCGGCCGAGGCACTCGATTGCACAATCCTCGACCATTTGGTTTTCGGCGGCGGTGACTGCACCAGCCTGAGACGGCTCGGCTACCTCTAGCGCGCTAGGCCTTGCAGGGCCGGATGTCCCGCGGATCCGGCCGCGGCCGCTCGGCCCGGAATGCGGCGAAATAGGCGTCGCCGGAGGCGATGGGCATCATTCGATCCAGGTCGAGCCCGACGGCGTCAAACTCGCATCGAAGCAGATCGGGCGGCATCCCGTGCCGGCGGATCGGCCGGTCGGCATCGATGACGATGATCTGCCCTCCCGGCTTGAGTCCTTCTCGAAGCCGCCACAGGAAGCCGTAGGGGCTGGTCACCTCATGATACATGTGGACGAGGAAAATTCGGTCGAAGGTGCGGGCCGGGAGCCTCGGGTCGTCCGGAGTTCCGAGCCGGACCGCGACATTGTCGAGCCGCTCGCGCTGCACTCGAAGGGCGAGCCGCTCGATGGTTTCCGGGATGATGTCCTGGGCAAGCACCCGGCCGTCCTCCCCCACCACCGGTGACAGCCGGACGGTGTAATAGCCTTCGCCCGCTCCGACGTCGGCTACCCACATGCCGGCTTCGATTCCAGCCAGCCGGATTACTTCTTCGGCCTCGCCACGCCGATCGCGGACATCCTCGGTCGAAAAGCTGTCGCCGACGATCTGGGCGACTTCCCGCTGGGGCTTGGGGAATCGCGGCTCGCCCGGTTCCTCGCGACAAGCCGCAAGCATGGCCGCGGCGATCAGGAGCGGAGCGGCCCTAATCCACATCCTCGACCTCGACCCGCTCGCCGGTCACGCGCTGCGCCAGTGCTGCCGCGATGAAGCGATCGAGATCGCCGTCAAGCACGTCGCCGGGTGAAGTCGAGGTCACTCCGGTCCGCAAGTCCTTCACCAGCTGATAGGGCTGAAGGACGTAGGAGCGGATTTGATGGCCCCAGCCGATATCGGTCTTGGCGGCATTGGCGGCATTGGTCTCGGCTTCGCGCCGCTGCAGCTCGGCTTCATAGAGGCGCGCCTTCAACTGCTTCATCGCCGAGGCGCGGTTCTTGTGCTGCGAGCGCTCGTTCTGGCAGGCGACGACTATGCCCGTCGGAATGTGGGTGATCCTCACCGCGCTGTCGGTGGTGTTGACATGCTGTCCGCCGGCGCCGGACGCACGATAGGTGTCGACCCTCAGGTCCTTGTCCTCGACGGCAATATCGATGTCCTCGTCGACCTCCGGATAGACCCAGATGCTGGCGAAGCTGGTGTGGCGTCTTGCCGAGCTGTCGTAGGGGCTGATCCGGACCAATCGGTGAACCCCGCTTTCGGTTTTCAGATTGCCATAGGCATTCTCGCCCTTGATCAGCAGTGTCGCCGACTTGATGCCCGCCTGCTCGCCCGGGTGATGGTCGATCAGCTCGACCTTGCAGCCGTGCCGCTCGCCCCAGCGGCTGTACATGCGCTGCAGCATTTCCGCCCAGTCCTGGCTCTCGGTGCCGCCCGCGCCGGCGTTGATCTCGACATAGCTGTTGTTGCTGTCGGCCTCGCCGGCGAGCAAGGCCGCGACCTTGTCGCGCTCGGCGCGTTCGGCAAGTTCGGCCAGGCTTCGGACAGCGTCATCGACCATGGCATCGTCGCCCTCGGCGTCGGCCATCTCGATCAGCTCGGCCGTGTCGTCGAGCTCGCGCTCGATAGACCGGGTCGCGCTGATCGCCTCTTCCAGTCGGCGCCGCTCGCGCATCACCTCCTGCGCGGCCTTGGGATCGTTCCAAAGGCTCGGCTCTTCGACCTTGGCGTTCAGTTCTTCGAGCCGCTTGAGCGCGCGATCCCAGTCGAGGAAGCGGCGAAGCAAGGCGGTCGCCGCTTTGATCTGATCGATAGAAGCTTGCGCTTCGGCGCGCATCGGCAGTCCTTTGGTTTGGTGTCAGGTCGCGGCGGCGGGCACAGGCGCAGCGTCGGGCGGCGCTGCCTCAGGCTGCGGCGACGGCGCCGGGCGAGTCCGGCGCACCTGCCGCACAGGCGCCGCGTCGCTCCGGTCGGCGGTTTCGGCCGTGTCGCTCCCCTGCCCGCGACTCCTCCGGAATGCGCGCCTCGGTTCGGTCTGCGGCTGGAACGCCTCCCAGATTACCGGCGAGCGCGGATCCTCGGTGACCGGGAAAGTGCCGAACACCCGCCGGCCTGAGGCACGGTCTATGCGTGCCCAGCGAATCCCGGACGGAGCAACGAAAGGCACCACCGGCATGTCCTTGAACGCGGCCTGGGCGAATTGCTTGAAGATCGGCGCGGCGATCCTCCCGCCCTGCGCGCCGTGGCCCATCGGCCTCGGCTGGTCATAACCGATATAGACTCCAGCGACGATGTCCGGAGTTCCGCCGACGAACCAGACGTTGGTCGGGCCCGACGTCGTCCCCGTCTTGCCGAACAGCGGACGGTTGAGGTCGCGAAGGACGGTAGCCGTTCCTCGCTCGACGACTCCGGTCAGGATGTGGACCATCTGGAACGAAGCCATTGGATCGAGCAATTGCCGGGTCCTCAGCGGCGGGCGCGGCATCGGCTTGCCGTCCCAGTCGGCGGCGTTGCAATTGTCCATCACCTGGCAGCGCTTGTCCGCCCGGTAGATGACCCTGCCGTTCCGGTCCTGGACGAAATCGATGATCGAAGGCTTCACCTCGCGACCGTGATTGGCAAGGATCGCATAGGCATTGGTCAGGGCGAGAACAGTGGTGTCGCCGGCCCCAAGCGAGATCGAAAGATAGGGCTGGTAGTCGCCGAGGCCGAGCTCGCGGGCAACGTCGACGATCTTCTGCATTCCGGTTTCGGACGCAGCTCGGACGGTCATCAGGTTGCGCGACTGTTCAACTCCCCAGCGCATCGTCTTGGCGCCGGCGTAGCGCCGGTCGAAGTTGACGAAACATTTGTTGCCGAGACCCGCCCCCTGCCAGACGCAGAAGGGCCCGTCGACGATGATCGAGGAGGGGGTCATCCCGCTTTCCAGAGCGGCCTCATAGACGATCGGCTTGAACGCCGATCCCGGCTGGCGAAGCGCCTGGGTCGCGCGATTATAGGACGAGCCGATCGCGTCGAAGCCGCCCTGCATCGCCACCACCCGGCCGGTGCGGACTTCCTGTGCGACGAACCCGCCGGACACTTCCGGGATCGAGCGCAGCACATAATTGTCGCCGCCATTATCCTTGACGACGATGATCATGCCTGGGCGGAGGTGAGTGAAAGCCGCGCCGCCGACACCCCTCTTGGGCATCTGCGCGGCCGATGCCGGAAGCACCGCGGTAGACCCGTTGGCAAGGCCGATCTGCGCCTGGTTTCCGGACTTCGACAGCACAACCGCCTTGTGCCAGTCGGGAAAGCCGGTTCCGACAGGGGTGCGGGCAAGTTCGCCTCGCCAGTCGCCGTCCACGTCTATGTTGAGCTCGAGATCCTGCCAGCCGCGTCCGCCATCGAAGCGAGCCAGGCCCTCGCGAAGCGACTCGGCCGCCGCATCCTGCATGTGCGGGACCATCGATGTCCGGACCCACAGACCGCCGGCATAGACGCTGTTCGGCCCGTCTTCGGCAGCTTCCCCGAAGCTTTTGAGCAGCGAGCGGCGAACCTCTTCCATGAAATAGCCGCCCATCTGGCGGAACTTCTCGTTGCTTCCGTAGCGGATCGTACCGAGCGAAGTTGCCGAGGCAGCGGCCCGCTGTTCGGGGGTGATGTAGCCGTTGCGCTGCATTTCGCGGAGCACGTAGTTGCGGCGGTCGAGCGCTCGCTGGGTCGCCCGCAGCGGATCATAGTTGGACGGGGCCTTCGGAAGCACCGCCAGATAGGCCGCTTCGGGCAAATTGAGATCGGCCACGTCCTTGTCGAAATAGGCCCTCGATGCCGCCTGAACGCCATAGGCGTTCCGGCCGAGGAAAATCTGATTGAGGTAAAGCTCGAGAATCTGCTCCTTGCTCAGCACGGATTCGAGGCGGAATGCGAGGATCGCCTCGCGGATCTTCCGCCCGATATTATAGCTGCTGTCCTGAAGCAGGTTCTTGGCCACCTGCTGCGTGATCGTCGAACCACCCCGTGCGCGGTCGCCGCTCGTCAGCGTCTTGCGGGTGAAATCGAAGACTGCTCCGGCAAGGCTCGGGAAATCGATTCCGCCATGGGTGAAAAAAGCCTTGTCCTCGGCCGATATGAACGCCTGGACGATGAGCGGTGGATATTCGTCATAGCTCAGCTCGACCCGCCGTTCGCGGGCGAAGGTCTGCACCGGATTGCCATCGTAGCCCCGGACATTCGACGGCAACGGAGGCTGGTAGGCGAGCAGCGCCTGTGCCGACGGAATGGTGCTCGAAACATACAGCCACATGGCGGCGAATGCGGCCAGGGCACCGGCACCGACATAGGAGGTCCAGCGAACCCAGCGGCGCTCGAACCAAGGCGCGAACCGGTCGCGCACCCGACGGTTGAAGCTGACCAGGTCCGGAAGCGGAAGGCGAGGAACGGACAATCGATCGAAACGCATCTTGGCTTGTCTCTAGCCGGTTCGGGCAGGCGCTGGAAGCATGTTCAGCGGCGCGAGCGCGCGGCGACGTCCGCCTCGATCGCCTGAGCCAGCGCCAGCGCCAGCTTCGCACGGTAATCGGGTGACGACAGCAAAAGCTCGTCGTCGGCATTGCTGATATATCCCGCTTCGAACAGAACGGCCGGCACTTCCGCCCGGCGAAGCACGTGGAAAGCAGCATGGCGGTGCGGATTGGGCCGAAGCATGACCCGTCCCGATGCTTTGCGGATCACCCGCTCGGCGAGGCCGGCGGAAATGTCCATCTGCTCGCGAAGTGCAAGATCGGAAAGAATCGCCCTGACCGTACCGTCCCGTTCGTTGATCGCGACGCCTCCCGCCTGGTTTTCGGACAGAGCGAATCGCGCGGCGTCGGCGTCCGAAGCGACGTCCGCCAGCGAATAGACGCTGGCGCCTCTGGCGTGAGCGTTGGGCGCGGCATCCATGTGAAGCGACAGGAACAGGCTGGCGCCAAGCCGGCGGGCGACCGCCGCCCGTTGCTCGAGCGACAGCGTCCGGTCGTCCTCGCGGGTCAGTGCCACCCGGACCCGGCCGCGCCCGACCAGCAGGTCGCGCAGCTCGCGGCCGAGCGCGAGGGTGAGCGCCTTCTCCCTGACGGTGCCCGAAACGCCGCTTGCACCGGGGTCGCGGCCGCCGTGGCCGGGGTCGATGAGCACGATCGGTCTTCCCGCCGGCCCGGCGATGGGGACGTCGCTGATCGCTGCGGCGAGTTCGACCGTGACGCTCCCGCGTCTGGCTTCACCGACCAGCGCTGGCCGATCCAGTGAGGAGGCGGCACCGACCTCTGCCGGACTGAAGGCAAGCAGAAGCGCTGCCGCGCCCGCGGCGGCGAGCGCTAGCCCTGCGAGCGGACCCTTTGCCTTCATTCCGGTCGTCATGCTCCCACCGCAAGCGGTTGCGACACAGGCTTGTATCACGCCATCATGGTTAATGGGCAATTATCGGCTTGTCGGCCCCGTTCCTCTGCAGTTGCGGCATTGGCGGGCGGGTGCTAACCGCAATGTTCCGCCGGCCCCCGGGCCGTGCGGAGACGCGTCGCGGGCTGCGCTAACGGCTCGCGGCTCTCACAGGTTGATGCTGCATGACTCCAAAAAATGCCTTCCGTCCGCGCTCCATCGAGCCACGGAACGCCTTTCCCGTGCCGTTCGCCGGGATGACTCATGCAGCAGATGCACAAAACGCGACATTTGCCCCGCCGGCCCAAAGCGCCGGCGCGGCCCTAACATATGCGCGCGCCTCGGCCCTCGCGCCGCTGCCGCACGCCCGGAGACATTTCAATGACCATGCGCATGCTGATCGACGCGCGCCACCCGGAGGAAACCCGGGTCGCAGTCGTCAAGGGCAACCGGATCGAGGAGTTTGACTTCGAATCCGCCGAGCACAAACAGCTCAAGGGGAATATCTATCTTGCCAAGGTGACCCGTGTCGAACCGTCGCTTCAGGCGGCGTTTATCGACTTTGGCGGCAACCGCCACGGCTTCCTCGCTTTCTCGGAAATCCATCCCGATTATTACCAGATCCCCAAGGCCGACCGGGAAGCCTTGCTCCGCGAGGAGGCCGAGCACGCCGCCGAGGAAGAACGGTTGCGGGCCGCCGAATATGACTCCGAGGTAGCGGGCAACGAAGACGTCACCGACGAAAACGGCGACGAAGAGCATCACGACGAACCGGACGTCGATACTGCCGATATTGGCGGCAATGGCGATTCCGAGGAAACCGGCACCGGCTCGAACCGTTCGCCGGTTGACGAAAGCGCTGCCGACGAACTTCGCAAGAAGCGCCAGGCGCTTCGCCGCCGCTACAAGATCCAGGACGTCATCCAGCGCCGCCAGGTGCTTCTGGTCCAGGTCGTCAAGGAAGAGCGTGGAAGCAAGGGCGCGGCCCTGACCACCTATCTGTCGCTTGCCGGCCGCTATTGCGTCCTGATGCCCAACACCAGCCACGGCGGCGGGATCAGTCGGAAAATTTCCAACGGAGCCGACCGCAAGCGGCTGAAGTCGATCATGGCGGACCTCAAGCTGCCGTCGACCATGGGGCTGATCGTCCGAACCGCCGGACTGTCGCGCACCAAGACCGAGATCAAGCGCGACTTCGACTATCTCGCCAGGCTGTGGGACGAGATTCGCGAGAACACGCTGACCAGCACCGCGCCGGCTCTGATCTATCGCGACAGCGACCTTGTAAAGCGGGCGATCCGCGACCTTTATCACCGCGAGATCGATGAAGTGATCGTCGAGGGCGAGGAAGGCTACAAGGCCGCCCGAGGCTACATGAAGCTGCTGATGCCGAGCCACGTGCGCCGCGTGCAGTTGCACTCGGAAACGACGCCCCTTTTCCAGCGGCACGGAGCCGAGGATCAACTGGCGGCCATGTACCAGCCGGTCGTCCAGCTGAAGTCCGGCGGCTATCTGGTCATCAACCAGACCGAAGCCCTGGTGTCGATCGACATCAACTCGGGACGCTCGACCCGCGAGCACAATATCGAGCAGACGGCCTACGCCACCAACCTCGAGGCTGCGGCGGAAATCGCCCGGCAGCTGCGCCTGCGCGACATGGCCGGCCTGATCGTCATCGACTTTATCGACATGGAGCAGTCGAGCCATGTCCGCAAAGTCGAAAAGGCGATGAAGGAAGCGCTGAAGAACGACCGGGCGCGAATCCAGGTTGGCCGAATTTCGAGCTTCGGGTTGATGGAAATGAGCCGCCAGCGCCTGCGCACCGGCGTGCTGGAAGCCTCGACCAAACCTTGCGCGCATTGCGAGGGAACCGGCCTTATGCGAACCGCCGCATCGGCCGGTCTGTCGGCGCTCCGCATTATCGAGGACGAAGCGGCCCGCGGCCGCGGCGACAAGATCCTGCTTCGCGCCGGCCGCGAAGCGGCAATCTACGTGCTCAACAAGAAGCGCTCCGAGCTTGGCGACATCGAGGCACGCTACGGTGTTTCGATCGAAGTCGCGATCAACGAGAGCTTCGAGGGTGCGAAAATGACCGTCGAGAGCTCCGGTCCGCCGCCCGTGGTGGCCCAGCGACCGGTGGCAATTGCTCCGAAAGATGACGAAGACTCGACTGACGAAGAGCTCGAGCTCGATAGCGAACTGAGCGAGGACGAAGATTCGGCCGACATCGGCGATCAGGCCGAAGCCGGGCGCGAGGAAGGCGACCGCGGCGGACGGCGCCGACGGCGGCGGCGCCGCGGCGGACGCGGCCGGAGGCGCGAAGGCGCTGCTGCCGAGGAAAGCGCGTCGTCGGAGGAAGGCGCGCGGCAGGTCGAGGAAGAAACCCAGCCTGTCGAGGCCGAAACCCAGCCGTCCGCCGAGGTGGAAGCGGAAGCTTCAAAGAAGCCTCGCCGCCGGCGACGCGGCGGCAAGGCGGAGACCGCCGCCGAGGAGGCTTCGGTCGAAGCCGACAGCTCGCCGATGGTAGAGCGCCCGCTCGCTCGGGAGGAGCCGATCGCCGAAGTCGCCGCACCGGAGGAACCCAGGCCCAAAACCCGCCGGCGCCCCCGCGCCCGCAAAGCCGAGGAAACCGACAGCGTCGAGATACCCCAGCCCGCTCCGGCCGAAGCGCTGCCTGCTGAAACCGCGGGCGAGTCAGAGGAAGTGAAGCCCAAGCGCCGCTCGAGAGCGAGAAAGGTCGCCACTGAACCAGCGCCCCAACCCCGGGCCACCGAGCCGGAACCGGTGCCAAGCGCCGACAATGACCCCGGCAGCGGCGCTCAGGCGGAGGGCGAGACTCGGCGAAGCGGCTGGTGGCAACGGACTTTCGGCTAGCCGACATTGGCTGACTGGCTTTCATCGCCGGTTCAGCCCGAAAGTGGAAAGGCACGGCCATGTCTATCCCGCTGAGCCGCGTCGCGCGGATGATCATGCTTGCGCTGATCCTGGCCTTGGCGGTTGCCAGGCCCGCTGCGGCGCAGACGGTGCTTCGCGACAGTGAGACGGAACTGTTGTTCCGCGACATTTCGCGGCCCTTGATCCAGGCGGCCGGGATGGACCCGGCGAACGTCAAGATCGTCCTGATCAACGATCAGGAAATCAACGCCTTCGTCGCCGGCGGCCAGATCGTCTACCTGCAGTCCGGACTGATTACCGCCGCCGACAACGTCAACCAGGTCCAGGCGGTGGTCGCTCACGAGCTTGGCCATGTGGCCGGTGGCCATGTTATCAGGCTGGCCGACGGTGCGCGCGATGCGACGGGCATCACGCTGGCGACGATGGTGCTTGGCGTCATCGCTATGGCCGCCGGTGCGGGCGACGCAGGCCTCGGCATCATGATGGCCGGACAGCGCGCCGCCCTTGGACGGTTCCTGGCCTTCACTCGCGCCCAGGAAAGCTCTGCGGACCTCGCGGGGGCCCGCTACCTGTCGGAAGCAGGCATTAGTGGCCGGGGCAGTCTCGAGTTCTTCAAGAAGCTCCAGAATCAGGAATTCCGGCTGGCAATCCCCCAGAAGGACAGTTACGACCGCACGCACCCGCTGTCGGGCGAACGGATTGCCGCGCTCGAGGAAGTCTACAAGAAGGATCCGGCCTGGGATCGGCCTCCGGACCCCGAACTCGAAGAACGTTTCCAGCGCGTGAAGGCCAAGCTGTTCGGCTTCGTCAATCCGAAACAGGCAGTGGTCCGTTACCCCGAAAGCAAAAAGAGCGCCGCTGCTCATTACGCCCGCGCCTACGGCTATCATGTCGGCGCTTATCCCGAAAAGGCTTTGTCGGAAGCCGACGCCCTGCTCGCCATGGAGCCGGACAACCCCTTTTTCCTCGAACTGAAGGGCCAGATCCTGCTCGAATCCGGGCGGCCGCACGAAGCCATCGCACCGCTGCGCAAGGCGACCGAGCTGGCCAGCGACCAGCCGCTGATCGCGTCAATGCTCGCGCATGCGCTCATTTCGACCGAGCGGAGGGAGTATCAGGGGGAAGCCAAATCGCTGCTCAGGGCGGCGGTCAATCGCGACAATCAGAACCCTTTTGCCTGGTATCAGCTGGGCATGATCTATGAGCGCGAGGGCGACCGCGCGCGAGCCGCGCTGGCGACGGCCGAGCGAAACAACCTCCAGCGCGAGCCGAAGCTCGCCCTGGCCAGTGCCGAGATGGCCATGAAAGGGATCCCGGCAGGCACTCCCGACTATCTTCGGGCCCAGGACATTGCCATGGTGTCGCGCGCCGAACTGAGGAAGCAGGACAAGAACTTCGATCGCCAAGAAAGACGCCGTGAGCGAACGCAATAATATGCGATGGCTGGCAGCCGGGCTTGCCGGAGGGGTGATCGGAGCGCTTGTGACCGCGCTGATCCTGTTCGCCGCCACCCCGCAATTCCTTGCCAAGCGGATGGTTCGCGAAGGCATGCTCGCCGACCCGCAAATCCTCGCGGAAGCCGCCGACGCCCTTCGCGACCGGGAGACCGCGCCGATGCTGGCAGCCAACCGGGCGGCGCTTGAAACGCCCTTTGCTTCATCCTGGAAGGGTGCCGACAAGCCCGATGTCGTACTGGTCGAATTCTTCGATTATGCCTGCGGCTATTGCAAGGCCAGCCTGCCGCACGTCGAGCAATTGCTGAATGAGGACAAGGGCCTTCGGGTGGTCTACCGCGAATTCCCGATCCTCGGGGCCGACAGCGTCGCGGCCGCGCGCGTGTCGCTCGCCGCCTCCAAGGCCGGGCGCTTCAAGCAATATCACGATGCGCTTTTCGAGGCCGGCCGGCCGAACCCCCAGACAATCGCGGCTGCCGCCCAGGCGGCCAACGTCCCTCCCGTGATTTCCGACGCCGCCGACATCGAGGCCGAGCTCAAGCGCAACTTCGAGCTTGCCAGCCAGCTTGGCGCAAGCGGAACGCCGATGTTCGTCGTCGGCGATCGCATTCTCCACGGCGCGGTCGGCTACGAGGAGCTCAAGAAGGCGGTCGCCAACGCGCGCAGGCGCGGCTGACGCGGCTCCACCGGGAATTCGCCTCTAGGCGTGATCCACCTTGTCCTTGAGATCGTCCCTCGGCTTGCCGTCATGCATTTCGACCAGCTGTTCGTTCACCTCCGCGCCGATCAGCACCACCCAGGCAGTGATGAAGAGCCAGGCGAGCAGCACGACCGGTGCCGTCGCCGAGCCATAATAAGGGCTGAATCCGCCGATCACCGACACATAGAGCGAGAACAGGCCCGAAGCGGCCAGCCAAAGGCCTAGGGCTACAAGCGCGCCGATGCTGATCCACTTCGCCTTGCGCGGCGGCTCGGCAGGCGCGATCCGGTACACGCCCCAGAGGTAAAGCAGGAAGAGCGCCGCGGCGAGCGGCCATCGTCCGATCATGACCAGCCGGTCGAAAGGCGAGCCGAAAGCAGGTGCGCCCAAAGGCAGGACGACGATGAGCAAGAGCGAAACGGCGATGAGTGCCAGGCTCGCGCCGGCAATCCACAGCGCCGCGACTTCGCGTTTGATCAGGCCCCGTTCCTCCTCGAGATCGTGCACGAGGTTGAGCGCCGTGATGAAGCCGGACGCCGAACGCTGCACGGTCCACAGCACGATCGCCAGATTTGCAGCCAGCCCGACTCCAAGACCGAAGCCGCGCGGCACTTCGCTGACGAACTCGCGCAGCATGGTGATGACCGGCTCGGGAAATGTCTCCTCGAGCGAGCCGATTTGCGCTTCAAGGGTGGAAGCCGGAATCAGCAGCCCGTAAATCGCTCCGACCGCGGCGATCGCCGGTAGAAGTCCGAACAGCGCGAAGAAGGCGAGCCCGCCGGCCGAAAGCATCGCACGGTCGGTGACGGCTTCGTGCCACACGTTGCGGGCGATGTCGCCAATGCTGCGCTGTCGCGGCTTCTCCCGCTCGACCAGGACGACCTCCGGCTGTTTTGCAGGCAACGGGCGGTGTCGGGCCGGGTTCCGCCGAACGTCAGTCGTTTCCGCCTGGCTCCGTTGCCCCGCCCTTGAACCCCTGGGCGACGACGTACCATTCGCTCGAATCCTTGCGGCTCGCCGGCGGCTTGGCATGTTTCACGGTCTCGAAATGGCGCTTCATCGCTGCGACCAGCTGATTGTCGGCGCCCCCGGCAAGCACCTTGGCGACATAGGCGCCGCCCGGCCGGAGCACTTCGATGGCAAACTCCAGTCCCGCCTCGACAAGCCCCATGGTGCGCAAATGGTCGGTCTGGGGATGCCCGACCGTGTTCGCCGCCATGTCGGAAAGCACCAGGTCGGCCGCTCCGCCCAGGGCCTCTTTCAAACGCTCGGGCGCATCCTCGTCCATGAAATCCATCTCGAGGATGGTGACTCCATCGATCGGGTCGGTGGGGAGAAAATCGATTCCTACCACGCTCGCCTTGGGCGACCGGCGGCGAACGACCTGGCTCCATCCGCCCGGAGCGATGCCAAGGTCGACAACATTTCGCACGCCCTTGAGCAAGCCGAAGCGCTCGTCGAGCTCGAGCAACTTGTAGGCGGCCCGGCTGCGGTAATTTTCCGCCTTGGCGCGGCGCACATAGGGGTCGTTGAGTTGGCGCTCCAGCCAGCGTGTCGACGAGATTTTGCGGCCCTTGGCGGTCTTCACCCGTTTCACAATTGATGCCCGTCACGGGCCATGAGCGATCGCAATATGCCTTCGCGGATGCCGCGGTCGGCGATGCCGAGATTACGGGCCGGCCAGATTTCGAGGATCGCCTCGAGGATCGCGCAGCCGGCGACCACCAGGTCGGCGCGCTCGGAGCCGATGCACGGAAGGCTGGAGCGTTCGGCATAATCCATCTCGGAGATCATCGTGCTGATCCGCCGCATCGATTCGATTGGCACGTGCAGCCCGTCGACCGCCCGGCGGTCGTAGGCGGGAAGCGCCAGGTGGACGCTGGCCAGGGTGGTCACCGTGCCGCTGGTGCCGAGCAGCCGGATCCCCTCGCGCTCGTCGGGCAGGGTTTCGGCAAACCTGGCGAAAGACCGGCGCACGCGCTCGCGCATCCGACCGTAGGCAGCGACCCGGTCCTTGCCCTCGATTGCCTCCCGGCCCTCGCTTTCGGTCAGCGAGACGACGCCCCACGGCGCACTCCACCAGCTTCGGATCTTCGGACCGGCGGCGGACTGTTCGACCAGCACGAGCTCGGTCGAACCTCCGCCGATATCGAAGATCAGCGCCGGGCCGTCGCCGGGCTCGAGCAATTTGTGGCAGCCGAGCACGGCGAGCCGCGCTTCTTCCTGCGGCGGAATGATGTCGAGCACGACTCCGGTTTCTCGGCGGACTCGCTCGGCAAACTCGCGGCCGTTGGCCGCTCGGCGGCAGGCCTCGGTCGCGACCGACCGCGACAGCGACACGTTGCGCCGCCTGAGCTTGTCGGCGCAGACCGCGAGCGCCTCGATCGCCCGGTCCATCGCCTCGTCCGACAGCCGCCCGCTTTGCGACAGTCCCTCGCCCAGCCGAACGATCCGGGAAAATGCGTCGACGACGGTGAAGGCGCCGTTGGACGGGCGCGCGATCAGCAGCCGGCAGTTGTTGGTGCCGAGGTCGACCGCTCCATAGGTGTGACGATAGCCGTGCCGCCGCTCCGTCGGCCTTGATGCTGCCGGCCCGGCGCCCTGCGGCGCTGCCGGCGCGCTGGCGACACTTTGCGCCATCGAACCAATCCGTTCTATCCTTCGCCGCCCAGCGGGACGGCTGACTTAATGCGGATTAAATCACACAAAGGGGTCCAAGAGCAAGGCGGCTGACCTGTCCCCCCGCTCGCACGTTGACAGGGAGGGGGGCGCTTTCTATCTCGCGGCCCCGGCCCGGCTGCTGCCCCGTCGTCTAATGGTAAGACTACGGACTCTGAATCCGTCAATCGTGGTTCGAATCCACGCGGGGCATCCAGCCTTTCCGATTGCATATCCAGTCATCAGGGTCGCACAGGCGGCGAATTTTTCGTCCGCTTGCCGGATGCGCTCAGCTGCCGTCATTTTCCCCTGATTTCCGCTATTGCCACCCATCATGAGCTCATCCCAGTCATAGTTACGGGAACGGTAGGCAAGCCTGCTCAGCGGCTGTTTACCCAAACGGGGTTAGCGAAGGCGCGGGGGGTATCATAGGAGTATTCATGATGCCTGTTTTCGGTAAAAGAGTTGATGGGCCCGGCGGCCGTCGCCGTGCGTGCCGGGAACGTGTGGTCCTGGCGGGCGCGGCTTTGACCCTCGAAAAGGCGCGTTCCGTGGTCGTCGAGGACCTATGCTCCAGTGGCGCGAAGTTGCGAGGCCGCGACTTGCCGAAAGACGGCGACGAGCTGCTCGTAAAGGTCGGTCTCGTCGAAATCCTCGCTCATGTCGCCTGGTCCGCTCGAGATGAGTGCGGCATTAGGTTCGAGCAGGCACTCGATCCGGGTTGCGTCGAGCAATTCAAGAATGAAGGGCGATTGGGCCACGTCATGGGCATTGCCTGACGACTGCATTGTCGCTCTTTGACCGGCGCCGCGACTGTGCGACAGCGGCGCGATGAAGATCATCGGCAGCTTTGTCAGCCCCTATGTCCGGAAGGTGCTGGCCTGCATGGAACTGAAGGGGCTCGACTTCGAGATCGACCCGATCACTCCCTTTTTCGGCAATGACGAATTCGAGCGGCTGAGCCCGCTTCGGCGCATCCCGGTGCTGGTCGACGGCGACCTCACCATCCCGGATTCCTCGGTTATCTGCGCCTGGCTCGACGAGGCCTTCCCGGCTCGTCCGCTGCTGCCCGCCAGTCCCAGGGACCGGGCGCGTGCGCGCTGGCTGGAGGAATATGCCGACAGCCGCCTCGGCGACATCCTCATCTGGGGTCTGTTCTATCAGCGCAACGTCCGCCCTTTGGTATGGGGCGAGGAGCCCGACCACGACCGCGTCGAGCGGACGTTGAGCGAGCATGTCCCGCGCGAGCTCGACTATCTGGAAGCGCAGCTTCCGGAGAGCGGTTTCCTGTTCGGCGACATAGGCCTTGCCGACATCGCTATCGCCACCTTTTTCCGCAATGCCGCTTATGCCGGTTTCAACATCGACAGCGGGCGGTGGCCGCGCACGGCCCGCTTCGTCGATGAAACGCTCGGTCATTGCTGCTTTGCCAGGCTTTTCGACTTCGAACGGATCCAGCTGAGCAGCGACATCCCGCGCCGCCGCCAGGCCTTGCTCGACGCCGGAGCCCCGCTCACTTCCGAAACGCTCGGGCTGCGCGAGCCGAGGCGTGGAGTGATGCGCCTTTAGGCCCTAGCTTGCCGCGCGTTCGCCGATCGGCCCGGGCAGTGGCTGGGGAGCGCCGAACAGAAAGCCTTGGAGCTGGTCGCAGCCGGCGGTCAGCAGGATATCGGCCTGACCCTTCGTTTCCACGCCCTCTGCCGACACGGTGAGACCGAGCGCCCTGCCGAGTGTGACGATGGCGGCGACGATCGCGCGGGCTTCGGCCGAATTGGGCAGGTCGGCGACAAAGCTTCGGTCGATCTTGATCTTGTCGACCGACAATTGGCGAAGGTAGCTCAGGGACGAATAGCCGGTGCCGAAATCATCGAGCGCGATTCGAAATCCGTTGCGGCGAAGCTGGTGCAGATTGTGCGCCGCGTTGGTCGACTCGTCGAGCAGGATTTGCTCCGTCACCTCAAGCTCGATGCGCTGCGGATCGAGACCGGCGAAGATCGCCGTCAGGCGATCGGCAAAATCCGGCTGGGCGAGCTGCAGCGGCGACAGGTTGACCGCAGTGAATTGCGACGATGCGTCGATGGCCGCCTTGGCGGCCTGGCGAAGCACCCATTCGCCGATCGGCAGGATCAAGCCGGTTTCCTCGGCCAGCGGAATGATGTCCTGCGGACTGATGAACCCCAGCGAAGGATGGCGCCAGCGAAGCAACAACTCTTGCCCAAGGGCCTTGCCGTCGCGCCCGACCTGAGGCTGGCTCCACAATGCCAGTTGATCGACTTTGAGCGCCTCGCGCAGGTCGCCCTCGAGCCGTGCCCGCAACTTGCCATTTTCATCCATCCACGGCTCGAAGATCCGCGCCTGGCCGCGACCCGATGCCTTTGCCTGGTAAAGCGCAACATCGGCGCGTCGCAGCATCTCGGTCGCATCGCCACGCCCTTTGTCGCAATAGACCGCACCGATACTGGCGCCGCCAAACACCTGGGTACCGAGCAATTTGAACGGGACCGAGAACACCTCGATGATCGACTGGCAAAGCCGTTCAACGTCCCCTCGCCGCCAGCCGTCGACGAGGATTACCGCGAACTCGTCGCCGCCGAGCCTCGCAACCGTGTCTCGTGGACGGGCAAGCCTTAGCAGCCGGGCCGCGAACTCGCGGATCAGCTGATCGCCGGCCAGGTGGCCCAGCGTATCGTTGACCTGCTTGAAACGATCGAGGTCGATCAGCAGCAACGCCAGCGGCTCCCGGCTCGCGTCCGACAGGCTCGCCTGCAGCCGGTCGTTGAGCAGTGCCCGGTTGGGAAGCCCGGTAAGGGAATCGTGGAATGCAAGATGCGCTGCTCGAGCCTCGAATGCCGCGCGCTCTCGCAAGGTGTGCTTCAAGCTTCGGGTCAGAAGCAGCATCATGATCGCCAGGACCGCAATGCCGAGCGCGGTTGCTGGCAGAAGCTGCTGAAGGAGCCGGCTACCCGGGAGCTCGGGCCTCCAGATCAGATAACCCAGATGCCTGCCGTCCTCGGTCAGGAGCGGAAGGGCCTGTTCCTCGGAATCATTGTCCTCGGCCCGCGAATAGCGCGCATCGTCGATCAGATGCCGTGCCTGCAACTCCTTCATGAAACTGCCGTCGAGGAAGCGGACGCTGATCAGGATCGGCCAGTTGCCCTTCGGCCGGACATAATCTTCGGTCGACGGCTTGATCAGCATCGCGCTCGCTGCCGCCGGCCGGCCGCCGACCAGGGTCAAGCGCGTACGGTGGGCCGACCGCGGAGTGGTTCGCACGCTGGCATTGGCGTGGAGCCGCTGCCCCGGATGGCGGTCGTGCCGGCCATTCGCCGCCTGGTTCCTGCCACGCAGAGTGTCGACCAGCGGCGCAAGATCGCCGGCGAGCTCGCCATAGCGGTCAATCGCGACGCGCCGACCGTCGACGACGGCTTGGACCGGCCGGTCCTGTCCGTCGAGCAGAAACGTGGCATCGTGGGCGAAGATTCGGTTGAGCCAGGAACCGAGGTTGTCGAAGAGCCATTGATGATCGAGCGGATCGGTCACCATCTTCTCGGCGCTCTCGTCCCAGATCGCGACCGTTTCCTGCTGCAGGGCCAGTTCGTCGAGCGCAAGCTCGATCGAATGATGAGCGACGCGCGACTGACGCTCGACAGAGATTTCGTCGCTTCGCAAGGTCGACCAATACAGGCCGGCGAAGGTTACAAGGGTGACCGCCAGCAACATCAGCTGCGACAGGCGCGACAATTGGTTCGACAGCTGGGCGGGCTGACGGCAGTTTCGGCCGGCGGGAGCGAGGCGAGTGGCGCTCATTCGTGTGGCGCCATGCCAACGAAAGTTTAATGAACCGCTCACGAAAGCGCCGGTTCGGAACGAGTTAGGCCGTCAAGAGCGGGGTCGGCTATCGCTGGTGGATTTGCATCTGATCGAAAACTGGAGCGCCCGGCCGACCGGCCGGGCGCTCGCCGCTGTTACGCGCGGTAGAAAATGTGGGTGCCGATCTTCTCGACGAAGGTCAGCCGCCGGCCCCAGGACGGAGCGACGTAATCGGCGTGGTACCACAGGACGTCGTCGCTCAGGATCGGCGCCGCATTGGCGGTGGCGATGCGGGTGATCGCCTGCGCCTTGGTCCACGCTTCCGAACGCTGGTTGACGGCCGGGTAGCGGCCGGTGCGCGGATTGACGAACGAGAACTGCCAGGGCTGCTTGACCACCTTGCACCAGCTATCCGGATATTTGGCCGAAGCGGTGCGGTTCATGATGACTCGCGCCACCGCGAGCTGGCCCTCGAGCGATTCCCCGCGCGCCTCATGATAGACGGCCACCGCGATGCAGTGCGCCTGCTCGTCGAGCTCGGCGCCGGCGCTGTTGAGCGCGACCATCGCGCTGAGCGGCAGCGACTGGGCCAGAGCGAAGGGGAGCTGGGTGAGCGCGGCGGCCGTGGTCACCGGGGCCGAAGCCGACTGGGCGGCAGTCGCCTGGATCGACTGTCCGTTTCCGAGCGTGACGGTCGCTGACCGGCCGAGGGGGGCGGCCGACGTGTCCACCGCGCCTGCCTGCACCGCCGAAGTGACCGTCGCCGCGGTCGGTGCCGAAGCGGCGCCCGAGGCGGTCGCAAGCATGAAAAGTCCCATCACCGCGGACGCACCGCGGCTTCCCAGAAGCTTGATCATTATTTGCCTTTTGCCTGTGCGGCCGAGCCTCGCCGAAGGCGCCAAGGCACCTCGCGTCGCATAACGTTGAGGATCGTCCGTCTTGCCCTCGGACCCGGCGCCTCGCGCTTCGGGCCCCTCGCTCTCAATTGCTGAAGCCCAGATACGGATCGGCGTGAAGAATCCAACCCACCCGGCGATGAGTTGAGCAATGCTTGGGATGAAAGGCGGAACCTGTTGAGAAAATGAATAAATCGACAGAAAAAGTGGCCGAAATCCGCCCACTTCCAACCTTTCGACAAAGCAATTAGGGCGCTTTGGGACAGGAGATGCGATGGCCTATTGGCTGATGAAGTCGGAACCGGCGAGTTACAGCTGGGATGATCTGGCGCGCGATCGCGCGACGGAATGGGACGGCGTTCGCAATAATGCCGCCCGCCTCCACCTCAAGGCGATGAAGCCCGGCGACGAGGCCTTCTTCTACCACAGCATGACCGACAAGGCGGTGGTCGGCATCATGCGCGTCGTCCGCGGCGCCGAGCCCGACCCGAAGGACCCCGACTGGGTCTCGGTCAGGGTCGAGCCGGTTCGGCCGCTCGGGCCGGTGACGCTGGGGGCGATCAAGGCCGAGCCGCGTTTGGCGAAGATGGAGCTTATTCGCCAATCGCGACTGTCGGTCGCCCCTGTTCGCGAGGACGAGTGGCGCGTCGTGCTCGAGCTGGCGGAGCGCTGATTGGACTGGGCGACCATTGCCACCGGAACCCTTGCAGGGCTCGCCACCGGCTTTGCAACGCTAGTCGGAGCGGCGGCAATCCTGCTCGGCCGCGGCAAGGCGGCCGCCAGGCAGGACGTGTTGCTCGGCTTTGCGGCCGGGGTCATGCTCTCGGCTTCCTATCTGTCGCTGATCGTCCCTGCGGCGAACTTCGCGAACCGTGCCGGCCATGGCGATTTCGCGGCCGCGCTGATGGTGGGCATGGCCGTGCTGGTCGGTGCCGCGTCGCTCGACTGGCTGCGCAGGTCGGATCGCCTGTCCGGGATCGCCCTGGGTCAAACGCTGCCTCCCGACGTTCGGCAGGCGCACCAGAGGGTCTGGCTCCTGGTCATTGCCATGACCGCTCACAACCTGCCCGAAGGCGCAGCGGTCGGAGTGGGCTTTGCCGCCGACGATTACCGGGTGGCGCTCGGCACGGCGATCGGCATCGGCGTCCAGAACCTGCCCGAAGGCCTGGCGGTTGCGGGCGCGCTGCTGACTCTGGGCTGGTCGCGCGGCAAGGCGGTTCTGGTCAGCGGCGCGACCGGAGTGATGGAGCCGCTCGGCGCCTTAATCGCCGTCACCCTGGTCTCGCTGGTCGCTCCGGTCCTGCCGGTGGCAATGGGCTGGGCGGCGGGCGCGATGCTCTACATCGTCGCCGCCGAGCTCATTCCGGCCGTCCACCGCGAAGGCGCTCGCGGCCGAGCCACGGCGGCGTTGATGATCGGCCTTGCGGCGATGCTCGTGCTCGACATCGCCCTGGGCTGAAGGGGCGGATGATTATCGGCCGTTCGAGCCATTCGGCTGGGGCGATTGCATGGCTTGGGCAAGCACGCTCATCAGGCCCTCGATCGAATAGGGCTTTTTCAGAAGAATGAATCCGTCGGTGCCGCCCTCGGCGACAATGTGGCTGTAGCCACTGGTCAGGACGACCGGCAATTGGGGCCAGCGCTCGCGGATTTCCTTGCCTAGCTCAAGTCCGCTTCTCCCGGGCATGACGACGTCCGAGAAGACGGCCGCGAAGCGTTCCGGCCCCTGCTCGATGCACTGGATGGCCGCCTCCGCGTTCTGCACCCAGCTTGTCTCGAAACCGAGCTCTTCGAGCAGCCTGGTCGAAAAGTCGCCCACCTGCCCATTATCCTCGACGACGAGGATGTGGCCGCGCCGCTTCGCGCGCGCCAGCGTCGGCTCGATGTCGGCGTCTTCAAGCGCTTCTTCCGATGCGCGTGGCAAAAGCATGGTGAAGCTGGACCCCTCTCCCAGCCGGCTTTCGACGGTGATTTCCCCGCCCGATTG
>Ga0247713_1000479_pt1 | contig 24367 bp, 23 predicted proteins | sample 21E_NmetaG_FD_189936 | JGI IMG/M metagenome (GOLD analysis project Ga0247713, IMG submission 189936) | Soil microbial communities from hillslope of Landscape Evolution Observatory, University of Arizona, Oracle, AZ, United States - 2-1-E_N | ecosystem: Engineered > Artificial ecosystem >... | reverse complement strand
ATCATGCAGCTGGCCGGCGCCGTCGCCGTCGTCACAGGCGGGGCCAGCGGCCTCGGCCTCGCCACCGCCAGGGAGCTGGCCGGAGCCGGCGCCTCCGTGGTGCTGCTCGACCTGCCGGGCGGGCGTGGCGAGGCCGCCGCGGCCGGGCTCGGCGGCGACGCGCTGTTCGTGCCCACCGACGTCACCGACGAGGCCTCCGTGCAGGCCGCCGTCGAGGCCGCGAGCCGGCGCGGTCCGCTGCGGGTGGCGGTCAGCTGCGCAGGCGTCGGCACCCCCGGGCGGGTGCTCGGCAAGAACGGCCCGCTGCCGCTCGAGGCGTTCTCGACCGTCGTGCGGGTCAACCTGATCGGCACCTTCAACGTCCTGCGGCTCGCCGCCGCGGCGATGGCGCAGACCGAGCCGGTCGACGGCGAGCGGGGTGTGGTCGTCAACACCGCGTCCGCCGCTGCGTTCGACGGCCAGATCGGCCAGGCCGCCTACAGCGCCAGCAAGGGCGGGGTGGTCGGCCTGACCCTTCCGGCCGCCCGCGACCTCGCCGACAAGCTCATCCGCGTCATGACGATCGCACCCGGGCTGTTCGACACCCCGATGCTGCAGGGGCTGCCGGAGCCGGCCCGGCAGTCGCTGGCCGCTCAGGTGCCGATGCCCTCGCGGCTGGGCGACCCGGCGGAGTACGCGGCGCTCGTGCGCCACATCTGCGAGAACCCGATGCTCAACGGCGAGGTCATCCGCCTCGACGGCGCGATCCGGATGGCGCCGCGCTGACCCGAGCCCTCAGCTGGCCTGGCTCACCGAGCTCATGTGGAAGTCCGGCACGCGCAGGGTGGGCATCCGGCTCCAGGTGAAGTAGTCGCTCATCTCGCGCGGCAGCGCGCGCTCGCTGCGCCCCACCTCGGTGACCCGGGACAGCAGGTCCACCGGGCTGTCGTTGAAGCGGAAGTTGTTCACCGCGCCGACCACCTCCCCGCCCTCGACGAGGTAGACGCCGTCGCGGGTGAGCCCGGTGACCAGCAGCGTCTGCGGGTCGACCTCGCGGATGTACCACAGGCAGGTCAGCAGCAGGCCGCGATCGGTGCCCGCGACCATCTCGTCGGTGGTCGCGGTGCCGCCGGCGTCCATGGCCAGGTTGTGCACGTACGGCGTCACCGGGGCGCTGCGGCCGCGCGCCGTCGCCCGCGTCTCGAGCAGTGCGACGAGCTCGCCGTCGCGCACCCAGTCGGTGGCCGGCAGGTCCAGACCGTTGTCGAAGACGCTCGTCACCGACGACGACGACGTCGTCACCGCGAACGGCGTGGTGACGAGCAGCGGGTCGCGGGGATCGCTCCAGACCCGCAGCCCCGCCGGACCGAGCCGCTCGCCGACCCTCGTGCGCCCGCCGGCCCGGCTGAAGACGCTGCGGCCCTCGGCGGCGTCGCGACCCGACATCCGCCAGTACGCCGAGATCATGAGATCGGCCACGGCGCTCGGCGGGAGGAGCGTCTCGTAGCGACCGCCCGGCAGATCGACCGTCCGCGCGCCCCACGCGAGCCGGCGGCGCAGCTCGGCGTCGAGGCCGTCGACGTCGACGTCGAGCCAGTCGCGGGTCGACTGCCCGACCCACGAGGAGCCGCCCGGCCGGCCGTCCTTGCCGGTGAGCTCGACGTAGCCGGTCGGGGCGCTGTGCCGGCGGCGCAGCCCGGTCGAGGAGCCCAGCCAGGTCGTCGTGACGTCGTGCGTGGCGTAGCCGTAGAGGCGGAGGCCGTCGCCGCGAGCCGCACCGAACCGGTCGCCGAGGTCGGCGGCGAACGTGCTCAGCACGTCCGGCGCCACCGGCGGCGCGGGCGCCTCGAAGTCGGCGTCGGCCCCACCCTCCACGAGGGGGCCGGCGTCCTCGGCCGGCTGCGCCTCGCGCGCGGCGTCCTCGCTCGACCGCACCAGGGCCTCGACGTCGTCCAAGCCGCTGGCGCTGCGGACGCCGACGGCCTCGCCGACGACGCTGATGACGGTCACCGACCGGCTGGCGTCCGCGCCGTTGGTGGTGAGGCTGTTGCCGGCCCAGCGCAGGTCGACCCGGCGGGTCTCGCGGACGATGACGAGGCAGCCGTCCGCCCGGGACAGGGCCAGAGCCTGCTCGACGACGTCCGCGCTCATCGGCCCGCCTCCGCGGTGGTGTTGAGCACCGACACTCCGCGGAACAGCGCCGCGGGGCAGCCGTGGGAGACGGGCGCGATCTGGCCGGGCTGGCCCTTGCCGCAGTTGAACGCCCCGCCGAGCAGGTACGTCGAGGGGCCGCCGAGGGCGTCCAGCGAACCCCAGAAGTCCGTGGTCGTGGCCTGGTAGGCGACGTCGCGCAGCTGACCGACCAGCCGCCCGCTGCGGATCTCGTAGAACCGCTGGCCGGTGAACTGGAAGTTGTAGCGCTGCATGTCGATCGACCAGCTCTTGTCCCCGACGACGTAGATGCCGCGCTCCACCCCGGCGATCAGCGCCTCGGTGCCGGGCCCGTCGGGGTCGGGCTGCAGCGACACGTTCGGCATCCGCTGCAGCGGCACGTGCGACGGCGAGTCCGCGAACGCGCAGCCGTTGGAGCGGGCGGACGCCGGGGCGGTGCCCAGCGCCGCGGCGTTCTGCCGGGCCATCCGACGGTCGAGCTGGTAGCCGACGAGCACGCCGTCGCGGACCAGGTCCCAGGACTGCGCGGCCACGCCCTCGTCGTCGAACCCCACCGTGGACAGGCCGTGCGGCGCCGTGCGGTCGCCGGTGACGTGCATGAGGGCCGAGCCGTAGCGCAGCGACCCCAGCCGGTCGAGCGTGGCGAAGGACGTGCCGGCGTAGGCCGCCTCGTAGCCGAGCGCCCGGTCGAGCTCGGTGGCGTGGCCCACCGACTCGTGGATGGTCAGCCACAGGTTGGTGGGGTCCAGCACCAGGTCGTAGCGGCCCGGCTCGACGCTGCGGGCCGCCGCCTTCCCGGCCAGCCGCTCGGGGAGCCGGGCCAGCTCGGCCTCCCAGTCCCAGCCGGTGCCGGTCAGATACTCCCAGCCGCGCCCGGCCGGCGGCGCGTTGGTGCGCATGGTCTCGAAGCGCCCGTCGGCTCCGACGTGGGTCGCCGTCACGCGGGGCTGCACGCGCACCCGCTGCTGCCTCGTGCGGGTGCCGGCGCTGTCGGCGTAGTGCTTGCACTCGAGCACCTGCTGCAGGACCGCGTCGACGTGCTGCACGTCCGGGGAGGCGAGCAGGTCGCGGCTCCAGCCGCCGAGGAGCTCCGTCTTGTCGGCGACCGGCACGTCGAAGGGGTCGACGTCGTAGGCCGACAGCCAGACCTCGCCGGCGTGCACCGGCTCGTCGGCCAGCTCGACCGGCTCGGCGTTCAGCGGCCGGGCCGTCCGAGCCACCTGCACGGCCTGCCGGGCGAGCCGGACCGCCTCCTGCTCCGACACGGTGCTGCTGCTGGCGAACCCCCACGTGCCGTCGACCACCACCCGCACGGCCAGCCCGGCGGAGACGGCGTCGTGCCGGCTCTCGAGCGCCCCGTCGCGCAGCGACAGGTCCTGACCCAGGTGCCGCTCGATGCGCACGTCGGCGTGGGTGGCCCCGACGTCGCGGGCGGCCTGCAGGGCGGCGTCGCTGCAGGCGTCGAGGGGCAAGGCCCGGAAGGCGGGGTCGAGGGCACGGGGCACCGGGTCACCCTAGGTGTACCGACCGGCGTGCCCCGGCGGTTCCCGGGCGCTCGCACCGGGTAGGACCCGCCGGACCGACTGCTCCACCTGCGGAGGCCCAGTGCCCGACGACGCGGTGCTCGAGCGCACCCGCGCGTTCGACCCGGCGAGCCTCAGCGCGCGCGAGGCCCGCCGCTTCGTGCGCAGCCTGCTCCTCGACGCCGGGCGGGACGCCTGGGTGGAGCCCGCCGAGCTGGCGATCAGCGAGGTCGTCACGAACGTCGTGCTGCACGCCCACACCGGCTTCGACCTCACAGTGCGGCTCGCGGACGACCACGTCCGGGTGGAGGTCCGCGACCGCAACCCGGCCCTGCCCCGGCAGCGGGAGTACGACGACCAGGCCACCACCGGCCGCGGCATGGCGCTGGTCGAGGCGGTCACCGACGCGCACGGCGTCACCCCGCTGGGCGCCGACGGCAAAGTGGTGTGGTTCTGCCTGGGCAGACGGCCGGACGAGGGCTCCGAGGACGACCTGCTCGCCCAGTGGGGCGACGGGGGGTGGGACGAGGGCGGCTGGGACCTGCCGGAGGACGGGTCCGCACTTCCGGTCGCGCCGCCGGCGGACCTGGCTCGGGTGGTGCTGCGCGGCATGCCGCCGACCCTGTGGCTGGCCGCCCGGCAGCACCACGACGCCGTGCTCCGCGAGCTGGCCCTCTACCGGGCCGAGCACCTCGACTGCCCGGTGGATGACGCCGACCTGGCCCAGGCCGACGCCGCCCGCGCCATCGTCAACACCGCGCTCGAAGCAACGGTCGCGCACGCCCGGTCGCAGGGGCACCAGCGCCTGCCCCTGCCGGACGGCCACCCCGCGCCACTGCCGGAGGTGCCCGCCTCGCTCGACCTCGAGCTCGACGTGCCGCCCGGCTCGGCACCGGCGTTCGGGGCGCTGCAGGACGTGCTCGACGCCGCCGAGCGGCTGGCCGTCGCCGACGCGCTGCTGGTGCGCCCCGGCCTGCCCGAGGTGGTGGCCGTGCGCGACTGGGCCTGCACACAGGTCATCAGCCAGCTGTCCGGTGGAGCTCCGGCGGCGTGGGCCGGCGCCGACCACGAGCGGTTCACCGACCTGGTGCACGACGGCGGTGCGCCGCTCGACGTCGGCTGGGACGAGAGCACCGTGCGTGACACCGACCGCGGCGCCGTGGCCGCCGACGACGCCAACCGCATCCTCGCCGTCAGCCGACCGCTGGCCGACGCCCTCGGCTACGCCCCGGATGAGCTCGTCGGGCGCCGCGTGGTCACGCTGGTGCCGCCTCGGTTCCGGGAGGCGCACGTCGCCGGGTTCACCCGGCACCTGTCGACCGGCGAGGCGCACGTCCTCGGCGTGGAGCTCGACCTCCCGGTCCTGCGCAAGGACGGCACCGAGATCACCGGCACCTTCGTCATCGAGGCGACGGGCACAGCCAGCGGCCGTCGGGTCTACCTGGCCTGGATCAGCCTTCGGGGCTGAGGAAGGGCGCGTCCCACACGGCGAACCAGCGCTGCAGCTCGGTCTCGACGGGCAGGTCGGCGGCGAGGGTGCCGCGCAGCTGCAGCTCGAGGGCAGTGTCGCGCTGCTGCGGTCCGACCGGGGCGAAGGGGTAGAAGGTCCCGCGCTTGTACAGGTACACCAGCCCGACGGTGCGCGGCCGGCCCTCGACGTCGCCGGCGAAGCCGACTCCGGAGCACAGCAGGCTCGGCCCGAAGCCGGCCGACCCGTAGCTGGTGTTCGCCCCGTGCAGGGCCGTGACGACGTCGGCGAGCCGGTCCGGCGCGGTCCGGACCGTGCTCCACAGGAAGCCGAAGGAGTCGCGCAGCTCGTCCACCCGAGCGGCGTCGTCGAGGCGCAGCAGGGCGAGCGCCTCCTCGTGCGCCCTGGCGAACGCCGGGCCCTCGGCCGGCTTGACGCAGACGGCGCCGGTGCCGGTCGGCTGCAGGCCGGTGGCGGCCTCGAGCGTCACGGCCGCCGACGGCAGCGCGAACAGGGCGTCGAGGTCGGGCGCGACCGGCGAGCTGCGGCCGAGCAGCGCGTCGAGCCAGCCCATCAGTCCCTCACAGCTGGCCGGACATGCGCGACAGCTGGGCCAGCCGCCGCTCCAGCGGCGGGTGCGTGGCGAACAGCGAGGAGAAGCTGAACCCGGCGGCGAGCGCGGGGGCGAAGAAGAAGGCGTTGAACGGCTCGGCCTCCCGCAGGTCCTCGGTCGGCACCCGGGCCATCTCGCCGCTCACCTTGGTGAGCGCCGAGGCCAGCGACGACGGCCGCCCGGTGAGCAGCGCGGCCGTGCGGTCGGCCGACAGCTCGCGGTAGCGCGACAGCGCCCGGATGAGCAGGAAGCTGATGCCGTAGACGACCGCCGACACCACCACGACCGCGAGGAACATCGGGATGGTGCGGGAGTCGCGCCGACCCCGGGTGTAGAACATCGCCCGCATCGAGAACCGCGCGACGAGCCCGGCCAGCACGCCGAGGAACGACGCCACGGTCATCACCGCCACGTCGCGGTGCGCGACGTGCGACATCTCGTGAGCGAGCACGCCCTCGAGCTCGTCCGGCTCGAGCCGCCGCATCAGCCCGGTCGTGACGCAGACGACGGCGCGGTCGGGGCTTCGGCCGGTGGCGAAGGCGTTCGGCACGTCGCTGTGGGCCACCGCCACCCTCGGCTTCGGGGTGTCGGACAGCGCGCACAGCCGGTCGACGACGCCGTGCAGCGCCGGCTCCTCCTGCGGTGACACCTCGCGTGCGCCGAGCGCGCGCAGCGCCATGGACTCGCTGCCGAAGTACTGGAAGGCGAAGAAGCCGCCGGCGACCAGCAGCACGAGCAGCGGGTTGAGCCCGTAGGCGATGAGCCCGGCGATCGCGACCACGTAGAGCAGGCCGAGGGCGAAGACGACGAGCACCATGCGGGTGCTCAGCTGCCGGTCCGGGGCGAACCGCCCGCGCCGGCTCATCCGGGCACCAGCCCGTCGGCGCCGGAGGCGGTGTCGAACAGGTGCCGCACGTCGTCGATGGTGGCGTCCGGCGGGGGCAGCACGAGGTCGGACGGCACCAGGACGTCGTCGGCCAGTCGCCGGCCTCCGGTGCGGACCCGGTCGAGCAGTCGTCCCAGGGCGGCGGAGAACGCGGCCTCGTCGCCGGCGTCGACGGCCTGCTCGGCCGCGGCGTCGAGGACGTTGAGCTCGTCGAGCAGGGCGTCCGGCAGGTCGACCTGGCCCTCGGTGAGGATGCGCACGATCACCGGGCCGCCTCCGCGTCGGGGCCCGCCGCGCCGGGTCCGCGCAGTCGGCCACCCGCGCCGCGCAGCCTGGCCAGCTCGGCCTCCACCCCGTCGCCGGCCTGCAGGGCGGCCAGCCGGCGCTCGGCGCTCTCGCCGGCCGACTCCCAGGGCAGCGCGCCGCTGTCGGCGGCGGCGAGCGAGTCGGCGGCGTCGGCGCGGGCCTGCATCTGCTCGGTGCGCGCCCGGGCGCGCTCGAGCGCGAGCCCGACGTCGGCGCTCTCCTCGGAGATGCCGGCGTAGGCCGCCCCGATCCTGCTGTGCGCCTCGGCGGCGCTGTAGCCCGCCTTCACGGTCTCCTTCTGGGTGCGGAAGGCCTCGACCTTGACCTCCAGCCGCTGCACCGACTCCTGCAGCCGGCCCTCCTGGTCCTGCAGGCGGTCGAGGTCGGGCTGCAGCGCCCCTGCCTGCTGCAGCAGCCCGGCGCGGCGCACCAGCAGCTCGCGGGCGGCGTCCTCCCGATCGGCGTGCAGCGCCTCGCGCGCCTCGGACTCGAGCCGGGCGGCCTTCTGCTCGAGCGAGCGCACCTGCAGCTCGACGCGCTTGCGGGCCGTGACGACGTCGGCGACGCCGCGCCGGCTCTGCTGCAGCAGGGCCGACTGCTGGGCGTAGGAGGCGTCCAGCTCGGCGATCGGGTCGTCGTCGCCGCGTCGGCGGCCGAAGATCGCGGAGAGGCGGGCACCGAGGGACATGGGTGGATCGTAGGTCGACGGTCAGCCCGCTCCGTCGTCGGCGGCCGAAGGCCTCCCGGAGACCTCGGCGCCGATCTCGTCCCACAGCGGCACCTGCGCCCGCCCGCGTCGGGGCGACGACGCAGCCGCGGCCCGCTCGGCGGGCGGGCGCGGAGCGCGGCGCACCGGGCGCAGCACGTCCTCGAGCGCGTCCGGAGGTGGCGGGGCGAGCCCGAACGCCTGCCGGGCCGCCTGGTCGACCGGGTCGACGCGGACGGCGCGGGGGTCGAAGGCGAGCAGCACCGAGGCCTGGCCGGCGGTGGCGTGCACCTCCCAGCGGTGCGGGTCGGTCTGCCGGCTGTCCCAGACCACCGGCGTGTCGGTCCCGGCGACGCGGGCCAGGTGCTCGACGACGAGGTCCTCGACCCGGCGACCGTCGACCTCGACGGCCCGGGCGAGCGCGGCCTGGTGGGCGCGCTCGCCGAGCACCGGCCCCTCGTAGCGGGCGATGTCGGCCACCGGCAGTCCGCAGCCCCGGGCGATGTCCTCGGCCGTCTCACCCCTGCGGATGCGCTGCTGGACCTCGCGCGGGCTGGGCCCGCCGCCGAGCGGGAGGGTGGGCGCGGCCCGCTGGGCCCGGCGGACGTCGGCCACCGGCACCTCGATGCGCTCACCGTCCGCGCCGTCCCCGTCGCCCGGCAGCCGCAGGACGAGCGTCATCCCGTCGGGGGTGAGTCCCTCCACCGTCGCGACCCGCACGCGCCGACGATGGCACGCCGCGCGCCGTGCGGCCCGCAGCCGGCCCGGCGTGGCGCGCGGCCGCCTGCCGGGGTCAGGCGCCGGCGCCGCCCGGCTGCAGGCTGCCGCCCTGCGGGTCGTCGGTCTCGCCGATCGCCGCGGCCTGCTCGAGGTCCCCGCCCTCCTCGGTGCCGGCATCCGAGGGCCGCTCGTCGAGGTCCTTGCGCAGCTGCTCGCGTGCGCCGGTCTCGCCGTCGGCCCCGGCGCCGGCCAGGCCGCCCGAGCCGGGCGCGGCGTCCATGCGGTCGGGGCTGCCGCCGCGGACGCCGGCGGCGGCGTCCGCTGCGCTCGCGGGGGCCGCCCCCTCGGTGGTGGTCGTGCTGTCCTTCGGCTCCGGTGAGGTCATGCCGGCCACCTGCCCCGTGCGGCGGCGCCTCACGCGCCGCTAGTTCACCTGGCGGTCGTGCCCCTGCCAGTACTGCTCGCGCAGCTTGAACTTCTGCACCTTGCCGGTCGCCGTGCGCGGGATCGCCTCCCGGAGCTCCACCGACGTCGGCGCCTTGTAGCCGGCCAGCCGCGCCTTGCAGTGCGCGATGAGCTCCTGCTCGTCGGCCGAGGCGCCGTCGGCCAGGACGACCAGCGCCTTGATCGTCTCGCCCCACTTCTGGCTCGGGACCCCGATCACCGCCACCTCGGCGACGGCCGGGTGGGAGAACAGGCAGTCCTCCACCTCGATCGACGAGACGTTCTCGCCGCCGCTGATGATCACGTCCTTCTTGCGGTCGCGGATGCTCAGGTAGCCCTCGTCGTCGAGCGTGCCGCCGTCGCCGGTGCGGAACCAGCCGCCCTCGAGCGCGTCGGCCGTGGCCTCGGGCTGCTGCCAGTAGCCCTCGAGCACGGTGTTGCCGCGGGCGAGGACCTCGCCGGACTCCGAGATGCGGATCCGGGTCCCGAGCGCGGGGGCCCCTGCCCGGCCGAGCCGCCGGGCCCGCTCCTCGACCGGCAGCTCGTCCTCCTCCGCGCGGCGCCGGTTCACCGTGAGCAGCGGGGAGGTCTCGGTGAGTCCGTAGATCTGCAGGAACTCCCAGCCCAGCTCCTCCTCGACCCGCTGGATCGTCCGGCTGGGCGGCGGCGCCCCGGCCACGACGATGCGGGTGCGGCCGCGACCGGGCACCGGCCGGTCCCAGGCCTGGGCGGCCTCGAGCACGGAGGTGACGACGGCCGGCGCCGCGCACATCAGGGTGACGCCGTACCGCTCGACCCGGCGCAGGATCTCGGTGCCGTCGATCTTGCGCTGGACGACCTGCGGGACGCCGAGGCCGGTGAGCCCGAACGGCATCCCCCAGCCGTTGGCGTGGAACATCGGCAGCGTGTGCAGGTAGACGTCGCGGTCGCTCGCGCCGACGTGCAGAGCGAAGGTCACGCCGTTCACCCAGAGGTTGCGGTGGGTGATCTGCACGCCCTTCGGCCGGGCGGTGGTTCCGCTGGTGTAGTTGATCGTCGCCGTGGCGTCCTCGTCCGGCTCCTCCCAGGGCGCCGGCGCGGAGCCCGTCCGCACGAGCGCCGCGTCGGAGCCCGTGCCGAGCACGAGCCGGTGCTCGGCCGGGACGTCGGCCAGCGCGTCGTCGAGCTCGGGGTCGACGAGCAGCACCCGCGCGCCGCTGTGCTCGACGATGTAGGCGACCTCGTCGCGCGAGAGCCGGAAGTTCACCGGCACGAGCACCCGCCCCCAGGCGGTGACGCCGAAGAACAGCTCGAGCAGCCGCGCGCTGTTGTGGCTGACGACGGCCACCCGGTCGCCGCGAGCGAGGCCGAGGACGTCGAGCCCGGCGGCGATGCCGGCGGCGCGCGCGGCCAGCTGCGCGTAGCTGAGCGTGCCGAGCCCGCCGTCCTGGTGCTTCCCCGGCTCGTCGACGACGCCGCTGCGCTGCGGGTAGACCTGCCGCGCGCGGTCGAGGAAGTCGGCGGTCGTGAACGGCACCTTCACCGCGGTCTCCTCGCGTCGCCGTCGAGAGCTCAGCCCTCGGCCGGGTCCTGTGGCGCGCCGCCGTCGCCGTCGGGCTCCGCGTGCTGCTGCTCGCCGAGTGCGGCGGGGTCGGTCGCGGGGTCTCCGCTGCCTTCCCGCGCGTCGAAGCCGTCGGACGGGTCGGGCTGGGTCATGCTCGCTCCTCGGGTCAGCCGGTGGCATCGCTCCTGCCCGGTCGTGCCGCCCCGCACTCCCCGGACCGGCGCCCGTGGGCCGAGCCGGACGTCAGGCCGGCGCCGCGGCCCGGGTCCCGAGCAGCTCGAGCAGGCCCTGCGCGACGTCGGCCGGGGGCACCCGCCGGGTGAACGCCGTGAGCGCGCCGGCGTCGAGCAGCGCCGGGATGCGGTCCTGGTAGTCGACCTGCGCACCGATGAGCGTGGTCGGCGCGTACCGGCGCGCCTCGCGCACCACCTCCTCGCCGGGCAGCATCGGCAGGGTCTCCTCGACCAGCAGCAGGTCCGGCTGCTCGGCCACGACGACGCCGACCGCCTCCGCGCCGTTGTCGAGCGCGGCGACCACCTGCACCCCCCTTGCCGACAGCGCGTCGGCGACCTTGCCGGTGAACCACTCGTTGCGGTGCACCAGGACCGCGCGGCAGGGGGCCCTGCGGCCCAGCAGGTGGACGCTGTCCTCGAGGTGTCGGTCCGCACGGGCCACGATCGCCTCGTGCTGCGCGCGCAGCACCTCGAGGCGCCGGGAGAGGTCCATCCGCATCTCGCGGGAGGGGCGGCCCGGGCGGGAGGCGTCCTCGGCCGTCCGGCGGGCGCGGTTCCAGCGGTCCAGGGCGTCGAGCTGCATGCGGGCCAGCTCTGCTTCGGTGCGCAGACCGGGCAGGGGTCCACGACGTGGCGAGGTCGTCATCGTCAGCCTGTCCTTGGAGTCCGGGACGCGGAACGGCGGCTGCTGGCTCAACCGGAAGGCGAATCTACCCGCGGGGTGCGCGACGCGTCCACCGCTGGACACCCCGCCCGCGCGGAGGGCGCCCCGGCGCCGCGGTTAGGGTCGCGACCGGTCCCAGCCAGCGTCCAGCCCTGCCGAGGAGTTCCGTGGTCCGCGCCGCCGTCCTGTCCGCCCCGGGCGAGGCCCTGCGCCTCGCGGAGCTCGACCTGCCGGAACCGGGACCGGGACAGGTGCGGGTGCGCATCGCGGCTACCGGCGTCTGCCACAGCGACCTGTCGCTGGCCAAGGGCACCCTGCGGCAGGCGATGCCGGTGGTCCTCGGCCACGAGAGCGCCGGCACCGTCGTCTCGGTCGGCGACGGTGTGACCCGCATCCGTCCAGGGGACCGGGTGGTGCTGTGCTGGGCGCCGCCGTGCGGCGCGTGCTGGTTCTGCGCCGAGGGCGAGCCGTGGCTGTGCGCCCACTCCTCGGACGCCGCGGCGAAGCCCTACGCGACCGTCGACGGCGAGCCGGTGCACCCGGGGCTGTCGACCGGCGGGTTCGCCGAGGAGACCGTCGTGTCCGAGCGGGCGGTGCTGCCGGTTCCGGACGCCGTGCCGCTGGAGCACGCCGCGCTGGTGGGCTGCGCGGTCATGACCGGCGTCGGCGCGGTGCTCAAGACCGCGCGGGTGCGGGCCGGCCAGTCCGTGCTCGTCGTCGGGCTCGGCGGGGTGGGGCTGTCGGTGGTGCAGGGCGCCCGGCTGGCCGGCGCCGGCCGGATCCTCGTGGTCGACCGGTCCCCCGACAAGCTCGAGCTCGCCCGGAGCATGGGCGCCACCGACGCCCTCGAGGCAGGCGGCGAGCTGCCCAAGCAGGTCCGCGCCCTCACCGAGCGGCGCGGCGTCGACCACGCCTTCGACTGCGTGGGCCTCGCGGACACCATCCGCGCCTGCTGGTCGTCGACCCGGCGCGGGGGCGTGACGACCGTCCTCGGCATCGGCAGCAAGGAGCAGCAGGTCACCTTCAGTGCGCTCGAGCTGTTCCACTTCGCCCGGGTCCTGCAGGCGTCGGTCTACGGGTCGACCGACCCCTCCATCGACATCCCGACGGTGCTCGAGCACGCGGCGGCCGGGCGGCTGGACCTCGGCGCGCTGGTCGGCGAGACGGTCGGGCTCGACGGCATCGCCGGGGCCTTCGAGGCCATGGAGCGGGGGCAGGGCGCGCGCACGCTCGTCGTGCCGTGACGGACGGCGTGCACGGGGTAGGAGCACCGGCATGAGCACACCGCAGGGCGACGCCTCCGAGGGAACCGCGCACGACCTGGGAGAGGGCACCGACGTCGGCGCCGCCGGCCTGGACGTCGAGGACGGCGCGGGCGGCGACGTCCCGGCCACCAGCGACCCCGACCAGTTCACCGACGACAGCACGCTGGGCGGCACGCACGGGGAGAACGCCGGCGGCGCCGGCTGAGCCCTGCGGTCACGGCACCGCGGCGGCCACCTCGTCGGGGTCCTCGTCGGCCTGCCGCGCGAACTGGGTGCGGTACAGCTCGGTGTAGAGGCCGCGGCGGGCGAGCAGCTCGTCGTGCCGGCCGCTCTCGACGATGTGCCCGTCGTCCACCACGAGGATCTGGTCGGCGTCGCGCACCGTCGACAGCCGGTGCGCGATGACCAGCGACGTGCGTCCCTGCAGCGCCGTCGACAGCGCGCGCTGCACGGCCGCTTCGGACTCGCTGTCGAGGTGAGCCGTCGCCTCGTCGAGGACGACGACGCCCGGTGCCTTGAGCAGCAGACGTGCGAGAGCCATGCGCTGCTTCTCGCCGCCGGACAGCCGGTACCCGCGGTCGCCCACGACGGTGTCGAGCCCGTCCTGCAGGGAGCGCACCAGGCCACCGACGTGGGCGGCGTCGAGCGCCGCCCAGAGGTCGGCCTCGTCGGCGTCGGGCCGGGCGTAGAGCAGGTTGTTGCGGATCGTGTCGTGGAACATGTGCGCGTCCTGGGTGACGACGCCGACGGCGTCGCGCAGCGACTGCAGGCTGGCGTCGCGCACGTCGACGCCGCCGAGCCGGACCGCCCCCCGCTGCACGTCGTACATGCGTGTGACGAGCTGGCTGATGGTCGTCTTGCCGGCGCCGGACGGGCCGACCAGCGCCACGAGCTGTCCGGCCTCGGCACGGAAGGAGACGCCCTTCAGCACCGGCACGGTCGGCGTCGTGTCGAGCACGGCGACCGACTCGAGTGAGGCCAGCGACACCTCGTCGGCGGTCGGGTAGCGGAAGTGCACGTCGTCGAACTCGAGCGAGGTGGCGGTGCGCGGGAGCTCCACGGCGCCGTCCTTCTCGGCGACCATCGGCTCGAGGTCGAGCACCTCGAAGACCCGCTCGAACGAGACCAGCGCCGTCATGACGTCGACGCGCACGTTCGACAGCGCGGTGAGCGGCCCGTACAGCCGGGTGAGATAGGCGGCCAGCGCCACGACGGTGCCGATGGCCAGCTCGCCGTTCGCGGCCAGCACGCCCCCGACGCCGTAGACCATGGCCGTCGCGAGCGCCGCGACCAGGGTGAGGGAGGCGAAGAAGACCCGGCCGTACATGGCCGTGGTGACGCCGATGTCGCGCACCCGGCCGGCCCGCTCGCGGAAGGCGGCCTCCTCGGCGTCGGGCCGGCCGAAGAGCTTGACGAGCAGCGCACCGGACACGTTGAAGCGCTCGGTCATCGTGTTGTTCATCTCGGCGTTGATGGCGTAGCTCTCGCGGGTCAGCGCCTGCAGCCGCGCGCCGATGAGCTTGGCGGGCACGACGAACACCGGCAGCAGCACCAGCGACAGCAGGGTGATCTGCCAGGACAGGTAGAGCATCGCGACGAGCGTCAGCACGACGCCGATGACGTTGCTGACGACGCCGGACAGCGTGCCGGTGAAGGCCTGCTGCGCACCCAGGACGTCGTTGTTGAGGCGGCTGATGAGCGCGCCGGTCTGCGTGCGGGTGAAGAAGGCCAGCGGCATGCGCTGGATGTGGGCGTACACCTGCGAGCGCATGTCGTAGATCAGGCCCTCGCCGATGCGCGCGCTGTACCAGCGGTTGAACAGCGACAGCACCGCCTCGAGAACGGCCAGGCCGGCGACCAGCCCCGCCAGCGCGATCACCAGGCCGGGCCGTCCCTCGCCCGGGACGGTGCCGATGCCGTCGTCGATGATCTTCTTGAAGATGAGCGGGTTGAGCACCCCGGCCAGGGCGGCGAGCACGACCAGCCCGACGAACACCGTGAGCTCGCGACGGTACGGCGCGGCGAAGCGGATGATGCGGCGCGCGGTGCCGGGAGCGAGCTTGGTCGCGGCCACGGTCGGGTCGCGGCGGAACGAGCGCATCATCGACATCTGCGCGACGTCCATGCGGTCCCCTCCTCGCGGCCGGCGCGAGGAGGGGCTCCTAGAACGCCGAGATGCCGGTGAGGGCCCGCCCGATGATGAGCTTCTGCACCTGGCTGGTTCCCTCGTACAGCGTGGTAACCCTGGCGTCGCGCAGGTACTTCCCGGCCGGGTACTCGTCGATGTAGCCGTAGCCGCCGTAGGCCTGCACGCAGTTGTTCGCCGCGGTGACCGACGCCTCGGTGGCGAACAGCTTGGCCTTGGACGAGGCCAGCGCGTAGTCCTCGCCGCGGGCCTTGAGGTCGGCCGCGCGCAGGTACATCAGCCGCGAGGCGTCGAGCAGCACCGCGGTGTCGGCGAGCAGCTCCTGCACCAGCTGGTGGGCGGCGATCTTCTTGCCGAACTGCTCGCGCTGGGTCGTGTACTCGACCATCGAGTCCAGGCAGGCCTGGATGATGCCGGTGCAGGACGCGGCGATCGACATGCGGCCGTCGCCGAGCGCCGACAGCGCGGCCTTGATGCCGGTGCCCTCGACCCCGCCGAGCAGCGCCTCCGGCCCGACGCGGACGTCGTCGAGGACCAGCTCGGCGGTGTCGCAGGAGCGCAGCCCGAGCTTGCCGTGGATCTGGTTGGCCGTGAAGCCGGGCGCGTCGGTCGGGACGAGGAAGGCGCTGACGCCGCGGCTGCCCTCGCCGCCGGTGCGGGCCATGACCAGGGCGAGCTGCGCGATGGTGCCGTTGGTGATGAAGATCTTGCGGGTGTTCAGGACGTACGAGCCGTCGTCCTGCTTCACGGCGGTGCCGGTCAGGTTGCCGGCGTCGCTGCCGTGGTCGGGCTCGGTGAGGCCGAAGCAGGCGACGACCTCGCCGGTGGCCATCCGCGGCAGCCACTGCTGCTTCTGGTCCTCGGTGCCCATCCGGGCGATCGTCCCGGCGACCAGGCCGAGCGAGACCGACACGATCGAGCGCACGTTGGCGTCGCCCCGGCCGAGCTCCTCGATCATCAGGGCGTAGGAGACCGGATCGGCGCCGCCGCCGCCGTACTCCTCGGGGATCGACAGGCCGAGGAAGCCGTTCTGCTTCAGCCCCTCGAACGCCTCCTGCGGGAAGCGCTCCTCGCGGTCGTTCTGAAGCGCTCGCGGGACGACGACGTCGTCCACCCACTCCCTGACCGCCTTGCGGAAGGCGTCCTGCTCCTCGCTGAGCGTGAGGTCCACTGCCGAGATCTCCCTGTCGCTGCGCACGCTGGCCGTCTCCAGCCTCGCACCGTCAGGCTGAGCCCCTGCCCGCGACCCCCGGGAGGACGGTCAGGAGGTCTTCTTGCGGGTGGCTCCGCCCCGGCCGCGCAGCGTGGTGCCCGACTCCGAGAGGATGCGGTGCACGAAGCCGTAGGAGCGCCCCGAGGACTCGGCCAGCAGGCGGATGCTCTCGCCCTTCTCGTACCGCTTCTTGAGGTCGGCCGCGAGGGCCGTGCGGTCGTCGCCGGTGACCCGGGAACCCTTCTTCAGCTCTGCCACAGCGTGCCCCTCTTCGTACGGTCTGGAGTGCTTCCGGTCTGGCGTGCTCATCACCCGGCGGCGTCCGTCAAGAGTGATGACCGGGACGTCCGCTTCGTATCCCCTCATGATCGCGGGAAACCCCTGCGGCCGCCACCGCGGCGAGGACCGCATCGGCCCGCGCCGAGGTGCTCTGTCTCACATCACTTGCCTTGAAGGGCGGGAATGAGGTGAGGTTGCCCTTACCCGGGGACCGTCCGGTCCCTCGCTCTGCTGGAGACCCCGTGCACCGTCCGCCCCTCCGCCTGTCCCGTCGCCTGCCGCAGCGGCTGATCGCCGCCGCCGCGGCCGCAGGCCTGCTCGTGACCCTCGCCGCGTGCGGCGGCGACGACACCGGCGCCACTGCCGCACCGACCGAGGACACCGCGAGCGACGCCGGCCCGCTCGTCGTCTACAGCGGCCGCAACGAGAACCTCGTCGCGCCGCTGCTGGAGCAGTTCACCGAGGCCACCGGCATCGAGGTCACCGCCCGCTACGGCGGCAGCGCCGAGCTGGCCGCCCAGCTGCTCGAGGAGGGCGAGCGCACCCCGGCCGACGTCTTCCTGTCCCAGGACGCCGGCGCGCTCGGGGCGCTGCAGAACGCCGACCTGCTCGAGCCGCTCGACGACGCCGTCCTCGACCGGGTGCCCGCGCAGTACCGGTCCGCCGAGGGCAGCTGGGTCGGCGTGTCCGGCCGCGCCCGTGTGCTCGTCTACAACCGCGACCTCGTCGCCGAGGCCGACCTGCCGCAGAGCGTCTTCGACCTCACCGAGCCCGAGTACCGCGGTCGGGTGGCGTTCGCCCCGACCAACGCCTCGTTCCAGTCGTTCGTCACCGGCATGCGGGTCACGGCGGGCGAGGAGCGCACCCGCGAGTGGCTCGAGGGCTTCGCGGCCAACGACCCGCAGGCCTACGAGCGCAACGGCCTCATCGTCGACGCGGTGAACGACGGCCAGGTGCCGATGGGCCTGGTCAACCACTACTACCTGTACGAGAAGGCGGCCGAGACCGAGGGCGGCCTCGAGGCGCTGAACGCCCGCAACCACTTCTTCCCGGGCGGCGACATCGGCTCGCTGGTCAACGTCGCCGGCGTCGGCGTCCTGCCCGGCAACGCCGACGACCGCACGGCCGCCTTCGTCGACTTCCTGCTCTCGGAGGAGGGCCAGACCTACTTCGCCGAGGAGACCAAGGAGTTCCCGCTCATCGACGGCGTCGAGGCAGACGTGCCCGGCCTGCCCTCCCTGGAGTCCGTCGACGCGCCCGATGTCGACCTCAGCGACCTCGACACCCTCGACGAGACCCTGCGCCTGCTGGACGAGGTCGGGCTGACCTGAGCACCGCTCCCCCGCTGCCGACGCCCCTGGCGGACGATCCCGTCCTCCAGGGGCTCCGGCCTGTCCCGGCCCGGCGGCGCAGCGCCCGCCCCTCCCTGCTGCTGGTCGTCCCGGCCTGCCTGACGGCGGCCATCGCCCTGCTGCCGCTGGTGTACCTGGTCGTCCGGGCCACGGAGAACGGGCTCGACGTCGTCGCAGAGGTGCTGTGGCGCGAGCGGACCGCCCGCCTGCTGCTGCGCAGCCTCGGGCTGGCCGCCGTCGTCACCGCGGCCTGCCTGGCGGTCGGGGTCGCGCTCGCCTGGCTGAGCGTGCGCAGCGACCTGCCCGGCCGTCGGGTGTGGGCCGTCGTGGTCGCCCTGCCGCTGGCCGTCCCGACCTACGTCGCGGCCTTCGCCTGGCTGTCGCTGTGGCCCGGCCTCGCCGGCTTCTGGGGCGCGGCGATCGTCCTGACCGCCTGCTCCTACCCCTACGTGCTGCTGCCTGTCGCCGCGTCGCTGCGCCGGCTCGACCCGGCCGGTGAGGAAGTGGCCCGGTCGCTGGGCCTGTCGTCCTGGCAGGCCTTCCGACGGGTGACCCTGCCGCAGCTCCGGCCGGCGCTCGCTGCGGGCGGCCTCATCGTGGCCCTCTACGTGCTGTCCGACTTCGGCGCGGTGTCGATCATGCGGTTCGACGCCTTCACCCGGGTCATCTACACCTCCTACCAGTCCTCCTTCGACCGGACGCCGGCCGCGGTGCTCGGGCTGCTGCTCGTGGCGGTGACGGTGGTGCTGGTCTGGCTCGAGAGCCGCACCCGGGGCCGGGCGCAGTACGCCCGGGTCGGGGCCGGCGGCGCACGGGTGCCGATCGTCGCCCCGCTCGGCCGGTGGAGGTGGCCGGCCTTCGCCGCCGTCGGCGGCGCCGCCGCGCTCGCCCTCGGCGTGCCCGCTGCGGCGCTGGTCTACTGGAGCGCCGTCGGGGCGACGAGCGCGTTCCCGACCGTGCCGCTGCTGCAGGCCGCCGGCACGTCGCTGACCGTGGCAGCGCTCGGCGCGGTCGCCACCACGCTGCTCGCCATCCCGGTCGGCGTGCTGGCGGCCCGGCGCAGCGGCCGGCTGCCGATGCTGCTCGAGCGGGCCTCCTACGTCGGCCACGCCCTGCCCGGCATCGTCGTCGCGCTGGCCCTGGTGTTCCTCTCGGTGCGGTGGGCGGCGCCGCTGTACCAGCGGACCCCCGTGCTCGTGCTGGCCTACGTGGTGCTGTTCCTGCCGCTGGCGGTGGGCGCCGTGCACGCCTCGGCCGCGCAGTCACCGCCGTCGCTGGAGGAGGTGGCGCGCGCCGCCGGCTCACGCCCGCTGGCGGTGCTGCGGCGGGTCACACTGCCGCTGGCCATGCCCGGGATCGGCGCCGGCGCGGCACTGGTGTTCCTCACCTGCATGAAGGAGCTGCCGGCCACCCTGCTCCTGCGTCCGCTGGGCACCGAGACCCTCGCCACCCGGCTCTGGACCGAGACCGGCGTCGCGGCCTACTCCCGCGCCGCGCCCTACGCTGCACTGCTGGTGCTGCTCTCCGCCGTGCCGACCTGGCTGGTCGGCGTGCGCAGCGGCGCCCTGTCCCGAGGGAGCGACCGGTGAGCGATCTCGCGCTGCGCGTGAGAGGTGTCGAGAAGTCCTTCGACGCGCCGGTCCTGCGCGGCCTCGACCTCGAGGTGCCGACGGCCCGGCTGGTGGCCCTGCTCGGGCCCTCCGGCTGCGGCAAGACCACCCTGCTGCGCATCGTCGCCGGGTTCGAGCGCGCCGACGCCGGCTCGGTCGAGGTGGCGGGCAACGTCGTGGACGGACCCGGCCGGTGCACCCCCCCGGAACGCCGCCGGGTCGCCGTCGTCCCGCAGGAGGGGGCGCTGTTCCCGCACCTGTCGGTGCAGGACAACGTCGGCTTCGGGCTGCCGCGGACCGGCCGGCGCGGGAGGCGGGTCGACGAGGTGCTGGAGCTGGTCGGCCTGGCCGGCCTGGGCGGCCGGATGCCGCACGAGCTCTCCGGTGGCCAGCAGCAGCGGGTGGCGGTGGCGCGGGCGCTGGCTCCGGAGCCCTCGCTGGTCCTGCTCGACGAGCCGTTCAGCGCGCTCGACGCCGGCCTGCGCGCGCAGGTCCGTGCCGAGGTGCGGGCGTCGCTGCACGCCGCGGGCGCGTCGGCGGTGCTGGTCACCCACGACCAGCAGGAGGCGCTGTCGGTGGCCGATGTCGTCGCCGTCGTGCGGGACGGGCAGGTGGTGCAGGCCGGTGATCCGGAGTCGGTGTACGCCCGCCCGGTCGACCTGGGTGTCGCCACCTTCGTCGGCGAGGTCGTGGTGCTGCAGGGCTCGGCGTCGGCCGGCTCGGTCAGCTCGCCTCTCGGCCAGCTCGTGCCGTCGTCCCCCGCCACGGGACCCGTGTCGGTGGTGGTGCGTCCGGAGCAGCTCGAGATCGACCCGATCGACCTGCCGTGCGTGGAGGCCACCGTCGCCGACCGCGTCTTCTTCGGGCACGACGCGCTGCTGCACCTGCAGCTGCCGGGCGGGGCCGTCGCCATGGCCCGCACCCCCGGGTTCCCGCTGCCGCCGCAGGGCGCGTCGGTCAAGGTCGGCGTCCGCGGGCCGGTCGTCGTCTTCCCCCGCTGACGCCCCTACGCTCCCGTCGTGGAGCTGACACCGGAAGAGGGCCGCGTGCTCGGCTGCCTCGTCGAGAAGCAGCTGACGACGCCGCAGCAGTACCCGCTCACCGACAACGCGCTCATCGCTGCCTGCAACCAGACGACCAGCCGGGATCCGGTGGTGTGCTACGACCTGACGACCGTGCGCGTCGCGGTGCGCAACCTGCGCGAGCAGGGCCTGCTGCGCACCGTGCACCGCAGCGGCGAGCGCAGCGACAAGCACCAGCACGAGCTGCCGGCCGCCCTCGGCCTGTCCCCCGCCGAGGTCGCGGTGCTGGCCGTCCTGCTGCTGCGGGGGCCGCAGACCGCGGCCGAGCTGCGCACCCGCACCGAGCGGATGCACCCGTTCGGCGGCGTGGAGGAGGTCGAGGACGTCTTGCGGCTGCTGGTCGAGCGCGAGCCGCCCCTGGTCACCAGGGTGGCCCGGCTGCCAGGTCGGCGGGAGGACCGCTTCGCCGAGCTGCTCGTCGAGGTGCCCGCCGGCGGCAGCGGCCCGCCCGTCCCGACCACGCCCGGCGACGACGCGCACCCAGCCACCGAGGCGCAGTCGCCCGAACCCGCCGTCACCGGGCCGCCACCGCCCTCGGTCGAGAGCCTGGCCCGCGAGGTCCAGCAGCTGCGGGACGAGCTGGCCGCGCTGCGCGCCGAGGTGGCGTCGCGGCACGGCTGATCCCTGGCCGCTCAGGTCACTCGAGCGGCTGGACCGGCGCCCTGCCCTCACGCCGGCTGAGGGTGACGCCGGCGCTGGCCAGGCTGACGAGCACCAGTGCGACCACCTCGCGCACGCCGAGCCGCTGGCCGAGCACCAGCAGGCCCGCCACGGCCGCCGCCGCCGGCTGCAGCGACATGAGCACCCCGAACACCCGGGTCGGGATCCGCCGCAGGGCCGCGAGCTCGAAGCTGTACGGCAGCACCGACGACAGGACGGCCACGGCCAGCGCGGCCAGGAGCAGCTCGGGACGGTCGACGAGCCCGACCGCGCCGGGCGCGCCGAGCGGCAGCACGAGCACCGTCGACACCAGCAGCGCCACGGCGAGCCCGCCGGTGCCGGGCAGCAGTGCGCCGACCCTGGCACTGGCCAGGATGTAGCCCGCCCAGCACAGGCCGGCGAGGAAGGCGAGGGCGAGGCCGGCCAGCGGCGCGCCGTCGCGGTCGAAGCCGAGCAGGACGACACCGGCAGCCGCCAGGAGCGCCCAGGCGAGGTCGCGCCAGCGGCGGGTCTGGACGAGGGCGAGCAGCAGCGGGCCGAGGAACTCCACGGTGACGGCGATCCCGAGCGGCACGGTGCGGATGGACAGGTAGAAGACCGTGTTCATGCCGGCCATGGCGACACCGAGCAGCGCCGCGGCGCCGAGGGAGGCCCGCGACCAGCGCCAGAACCTCGGCCGCAGCACGGCGAGCAGGAGCAGGCTCGACAGGCCGAGGCGCAGCAGCACCACCCCGTTGGAGCCGAGGGCGTCGAACAGGGTGCGGGCGACGGCGCTGCCGGTCTGCACCGACGCCACGGCGGCCAGCACCAGCACCGGCGCCGGCACGCGCTCGACCGGGGAGCCCTTCGCCGCTGCCGTCGTGGACCGGGACGTGCCGACGCTCACGCCAGGGCGACCAGGTCGGCGAAGTCGTCGTTCCAGTTGTCCTCGACGCCGTCGGGCAGCAGGAGGACCTTGTCCGGCTGCAGCGCGGTCACCGCGCCCTCGTCGTGGGTGACCAGGACGACCGCGCCCGAGTAGGTGCCGAGCGCCGACAGGATCTCCTCCCGGCTGGCCGGGTCGAGGTTGTTGGTCGGCTCGTCGAGGAGCAGGACGTTCGCGCCGGACACCACCAGCGTGGCGAGCGCCAGCCGGGTCTTCTCGCCGCCGGAGAGCGTCCCGGCCGGCTGGTGCACGACGTCGCCGCTGAACAGGAACGAGCCGAGCACCTTGCGCGCCTCCGGCTCGGGCAGGTCGGGGCAGGCGGTGCGCATGTTCTCGAGCACCGTGCGGTCGGTGTCGAGCGTGTCGTGCTCCTGCGCGTAGTAGCCCATCCGCAGGCCGTGCCCCGGCAGCACCTCACCGGTGTCCGGGACCTCGACGCCCGACAGCAGGCGGAGCAGCGTCGTCTTGCCGGCGCCGTTGAGGCCGAGCACGACGACGCGGGTGCCGCGGTCGATGGCGAGGTCGACGTCGGTGAAGATCTCCAGCGAGCCGTAGGACTTCGACAGCTCCCGTGCGGTCAGCGGCGTCTTGCCGCACGGCGCCGGCTCGGGGAAGCGCAGCTTGGCGACGCGGTCCTGCTGCCGCTCCCCCTCGGTGCCGGCGAGCATCCGCTCGGCCCGCTTGGCCATGCTCTGCGCAGCCTTGGCCTTGGTGGCCTTGGCCCGCATCTTGTCGGCCTGGGCCATCAGGGCGCCGGCCTGCTTCTCGGCGTTGGCCCGTTCGCGCTTGCGGCGCTTCTCGTCGGTCTCGCGAGCCTCGAGGTACTTCTTCCAGCCGACGTTGTACTGGTCGAGCTCGGCCCGGTTCGCGTCGAGGTGGAAGACCTTGTTGACGACGGCCTCGAGCAGCTCCACATCGTGGCTGATGACGACCAGTCCGCCGCTGTGCTTCTGCAGGTAGCCGCGCAGCCAGACGATGGAGTCGGCGTCGAGGTGGTTGGTCGGCTCGTCGAGCAGCAGGGTGGTCGCGTCGCTGAACAGGATGCGGGCCAGCTCGATCCGGCGCCGCTGACCGCCGGACAGCGTGCCGAGCTGCTGGGTGAGCGCGCGGTCCGGCAGGCCGAGGTTGCTGCAGATGCGGGCCGCCTCGGCCTCGGCCGCGTAGCCGCCGAGGGCGGTGAACTGCTCCTCGAGCCGCCCGTACCGGGCCAGGACGTCGGGGTCGTCCGGGCGCTCGGACAGCTGGACCTGCGACTTCTCGAGACTGCGCATGACCTCGTCGAGGCCGCGGGCCGACAGCACCCGGTCGCGGGCGAGCACGTCGAGGTCACCGGTGCGCGGGTCCTGCGGCAGGTAGCCGACCGGCGCGCTGTGGGTGACGCTTCCCGCCGCGGGAAGGGCCTGCCGGGCCAGCACCTTGGTCAGCGTCGTCTTGCCGGCGCCGTTGCGGCCGACCAGGCCGATCCGGTCGCCGGGCTGCACGCGGAAGGTGACGTGGTCGAGCAGCAGGCGGGCGCCGGCGCGCAGCTCGACGTCCTGGACGGTGATCAACGAGGCTCCTCGGGCGACAGGGCGGACACGGCGGGACGGCTTCGCGCAGGAAGCCAGGCGTGTCGGCTCACGTGGTCGTCAGAAGCACGGCTACAGGGTACGCCGCCGAGCTCAGGTCACCGCCACCACGGGCAGCCGCAGGGCGCCCGGTGCGGCCGCCGGGACGACCGGCGCCTGCGGCGGCACCGGCTCGAGGCGCTGGTACTGCGCACCGAGCGGGGGTCGCGGGTCGTCCTCGCCCTTGTTCGGCCACAGCGACATCGCCCGCTCCGCCTGGGCGGTGATGGTCAGCGACGGGTTGACACCGAGGTTCGCGGAGATGGCGGACCCGTCCACGATGTGCAGCCCCTCATGCCCGTAGGCACGGTGGTAGGCGTCGACGACGCCGCTGCGCGGCGAGTCGCCGATGGCGCAGCCGCCGAGGAAGTGGGCGGTCATCGGGATGTCGAAGATCTCGCCGACGCTGTTGCCGGGGAAGCCGTCGATGTGCTTCGCCATGCGAGCCATCGCCTCGTGCGCGGCCGGGATCCACGTCGGGTTAGGCAGGCCGTGACCCTGACGGGAGGTGACCCGGATCCGGCCGAGCCGGGTGCGCTTCGGGTACAGCGTCAGCGAGTTGTCCTGCACCTGCATGACCAGGCCGATGATCGTGCGCTCGGACCACCGGTTGATGCCGCCGTACAGCGACAGCGCCTGCCCTGGGTGCTTGGCCGCCTCCCGCAGCCAGGTCCGCCACCGCGGCACGCTCCCGCCGCCCCTCGTGGCGACGGTCGACAGCAGGCCCATCGCGTTGGAGCCCTTGCCGTAGCGGACCGGCTCGATGTGGGTCAGCTCGTCGGGGTGGATGGAGGAGGTGATGGCGACGCCGCGGGTGAAGTCGACCTGATTGCGGTGCCGCCACTTGGTCGTCGCTCCGCCGAGCGCCTCGGAGTTGGTGCGGGTGAGCACGCCGAGCCGCTCGGACAGGCCGGGCAGCACGCCGCCGGCCTTCATCCGGTGCAGCAGCTGCTGGGTGCCCCAGGTGCCGG
>Ga0247713_1000478_pt1 | contig 24399 bp, 21 predicted proteins | sample 21E_NmetaG_FD_189936 | JGI IMG/M metagenome (GOLD analysis project Ga0247713, IMG submission 189936) | Soil microbial communities from hillslope of Landscape Evolution Observatory, University of Arizona, Oracle, AZ, United States - 2-1-E_N | ecosystem: Engineered > Artificial ecosystem >... | reverse complement strand
CCGAGCTGCCAGTTGTGGAGGAGCACGGCTGCTCGCACTCGCAGCCGTGCTCCTCCACAACTGGCAGCTCGGCCACCCCGGCCGCCGGCTGACCGCCTACGACCACTAAGGAATCAATCGTCTAGGGCGCGGTGCGGTCGTTCGCGACGAACGCGGCGTGCGTGACCGGCATCAGCTGCGCGAGGAACGACTCGACGGCGGCGGCGTAGCGGCGGATCTCCCGCTGCGCCGTCTCCGCGTTGCGGAGCGAGACGAAGTTCATCAGCGCGCGCGCGTTCACCGTCCAGAAGAACTCCGTGTACGCGCCGACCGGCAGCACCGCGCGAGCGAGCTCCCGCGCGACGCCCTGCTCCACCAGGCGCTCGTACGTCGCGTACGCGTGCTCGTAGACGGCCCGGAGCTCGTCGCGCGTCGTCTCCGCCAGCTCGGCGTCCACCGGCTCGAACGTGTACGCGCCTGGCTTCCCGACCTGCGTCCGGACGTCCTCCGGCTCCGGGACGTAGAAGTCGTCGGTCGCCCGCGCGTAGCGCATCGAGAACTCGTTGAAGGAGCCGATCCGGTGCCGGAACCACTCGCGCGCGACGAAGATCGGGCAGCGCACGTGGAAGCGGAAGGCGTTGTGCTCGAACGGCGTCCCGTGGCGCTCGCGCAGGAGGAACCGCACGAGCCCCTCGTCGGCCTCGTCCATCGCCTCCTTGCGGCGCGCGAAGCTCACGCGCGCGGCGTTCACCACGGACAGGTCGCTCGCCATCGCGCCGTCGAGGCGGACGAAGCCGTGGTCGAGGACGCGGACGGTGCTCTCGGGTATCACTTCGTCCGTGACGGCCACGGCGCCGAGTGTAACGGGGCTGTACGTCGGCACCTCCGGCTTCTCGTACCCGAGCTGGCGCGGCGGCTTCTACCCGGCGGGCGCGCGCCCCGACGAGCTCCTGCGGCTGTACGCGGAGCGGCTCCCGTCGGTCGAGCTGAACACCACGTCGTACAAGCTGCCGTCGGAGGAGCAGTTCCGCCGCTGGGCGGCCGAGACGCCGCCGTCGTTCCGGTTCGCGGTGAAGATGCCGCGGCGGATCACGCACGCGGGCCGGCTGGACGGGATCGCGCCGTTCTGCGAGCGCGTGCGCGCCCTCGGCGAGCGGCTGGGGCCGGTGTTCGTGCAGCTCCCGGAGGACCGGCCGCGCGACGACGGGCTCCTCGCGCTCCTGCACGGGTCGCTCGACCCGGAGCTGCGGTACGCGTTCGACTTCCGCCATCCGTCGTGGGAGGAGGCGGAGCTGGCGCCGGCGGTGCACGTCGGCGCGATCGACGCGGGCGCGCGCTTCCGGTACCTGCGGCTACGCGAGCCGGCGTACGGCGAGGAGGAGCTGGCGGCGCTGGCGCAGCGGCTGCGCCCGCTGCTGCGCGCGGGCGTCGAGGTCTACGCGTACTTCAGGCACGAGGACGAACCGGATGCGCCTCGGTACGCGGAGCGGCTGTGCGCGCTGCTCGCCGGCGCCTGAGGCGCCAGGCAGCGGCGCCGCCGACGAGGAGCCCCGCCTCGACGACGGTGATCACGAGGCGGTTGAGGACGACGGCGCCGAGCGCGGCTCCCTCCGCGGCAACCGTCAGCACGAGGCCGAACATGGCCGCCTCGCGGACGCCGAGGCCGGACGGCGCGAAGACCGCGAGCACCGCCACGATCGCGCCGACGGCCGCGGCGCCGCCGAGGAACGGGATCGCGGCGGCGGGCGGGTCGCCGCCGACCGAGCGGATGAGCAGGAAGAGCGCGAATCCTCCGAGCGGCCAGAACGCGATGTAGAAGCCGAGCACCGAGAGGGTCTGGCGGTACGAGAGACGCGGGATCCGTCCTGCGCCGAACGGGCGGAGCAGGAACGACGCGACCGGGACGAACACGCGCGGGTGGACGAGGACGGCGACGACGGCGCCGAAGCCGAGGACGGGCGCGAGCGGGACGTCCACGACGCCGGCGATCGGGAGCCCGACGAGGAAGACGAGCACGCCGGCGAGTGCCGACAGTCCGGCCTCGAGCGCGATCGACGCGAGGACGAGGCTCGTGTCGTACGTCCCGTAGCGGCGGAGCGCCACGACGCGGGCGACGGGCGTCCAGACGCCGCCGGGGACGTACTTCGCGAGCATCGAGACCATCTCCGACTGGAGCGCGACGCTGTACGGGAGCCGGATGCCGAGGCCGGCGAGGATCCAGACCCACCCGAGGACGAAGACGAGGTACGACGCGGCGACGACGGCGAGGGCGGCTGCGAGCTGCGCAGGGTCGGCGCTGCGGAGGCGCGGCGCAGCGTCCGGCCAGATCCCGCGGACGGCGTATCCGAGCGCGCCGAGGAGCACGGCGAGCGCGAGCAGCTGCGCCGTCGCGACGACGCGGCGGTCGCGCAGGAGCGTCGGGAGCGGGGAGGCCATCCCGTCAGCCTATGCGCCGAGGCCGCCGCAGCGGAAGGGCGCGTTCCGAACCGACGCCGCCCGCGGCGGACACGGCCGCTGCAGCCATGTCCGGGGTCAGACCCCCGACACGTCCCGCAACGACGTGCCCGTCCCGGCCGCGGCCCCTGCGGACATGCCCGGGGTCAGACCCCTGCCATGGCCGGCGCGGACGTGCCTCGCGCGCCGGAGGCGCGCGAGGGCGCGGGCACAGCGCCACCACCGTCCGCTCGAACCTAGGCTCCCGCAGCCGTGTCGGGGGTCAGACCCCCGACACGGCCGTGACGGACGTGGCATGAGCGGTCAGCGCCGGCGCGGACGCGGCCGGGGTCAGACCCCTGGCATGGCCGGGCCGGACACGTCCGCTGCTGGAGCGGCGGGAGCGCGCCCGCGCGCTCCTACGCGCGCGCCTGCTCGAAGCGGCGCGCGACCTCGCTCCAGTCCACGACGTTCCACCACGCCTCGAGGTAGTCCGGGCGCCGGTTCTGGTAGCGGAGGTAGTACGCGTGCTCCCAGACGTCGATGCCGAGGATCGGCGTCCTCCCCTCCATCAGCGGCGAGTCCTGGTTCGGCGTGGACATCACCGCGAGCGTTCCGCCGTCGGCGACGAGCCACGTCCACCCGCTCCCGAACCGGTTCACGCCCGCCTCGTTCACCTGCTGCTTGAGCGCGTCGAGGCCGCCGAACGTCTCGGCGACCGCGTCCGCGAGCGCCCCCGTCGGCTCGCCGCCGCCCTCGGGGCTCATGATCCCCCAGAAGAGCGAGTGGTTCGCATGGCCGCCGGCGTTGTTCCGCACCGGCCCCTGCTTCTCCGCCGGCAGCGAGTCGAGGTTCCGGAGCACCTCCTCGACCGGCGCGTCCGCCCACTCCGTCCCCTCGAGCGCCGCGTTCGCCTTGTCCACGTACGTCTGGTGGTGCTTGCCGTGGTGGATCCGCATCGTCTGCTCGTCGATGTGCGGCTCGAGCGCGGCGTAGTCGTACGGCAGCGAAGGCAGCTCGAAGGGCATGAGATCTCCTCTCGTCGGTGACCGCTCCCGACTCTAACCGCGCGGTCGCGCCCGAGCGCAGACAGAGAAAGAGGCGGATCCCGCCGCATCGGATCCGCCTCCTGGAACTTCCGCCCGGTGCCGCCGCATTGGCTCCTTGCGAACGCCCCCACTCTGAACCGTTGCCAACGGTTGATTCGTCCCCCTTCGGGTGGTTCATCGCGCTGCTTCACTTCCCCCCAACGGGTCATGCGCTCCACGTTGACGCGCGTCACCATGGGAGTCCGGCCCAGATGATCGACCCTGCGCGCACACTCGCCCGCCTCCGCGGGCTCCACGGCGCGGCGCGACGCGCCCGTGCCGACGGCGACGTCCGCCGGCTCGTCGACGCACTCGCGGCGACCGCCGCGGACGCCCTCGGCTACGGCACCGTCGTCATCCACGTCCACCGGCCCGCCTGGGACGACGTGGAGGTCGCCGCGGTCGCCGGGCCGAACGCGGTCCGCGAGCGCCTGCTCGGCTCGACGGCGCCGCTCGCACACTGGGAGAGCCTCCTCGACGACCGCTTCCGCCGCGGCGAGGCGTACTTCGCCGCCGCGGACGCCGCCGACCTCCCGCCGACCGCGGACGCCGCGGCGTGGCGGCGCGGCGACACGCTCCTCGTCCCGTTGCGCCGCGCCGACGGCGAGCTCCTCGCGGTCCTCGCTGCGGACGAGCCCCTGGACGGGCAGCGCCCCGACGACGCGACGCTCGAGCTCGTCGCGCACGTCGCCGCGTACGCCGCCCACGCGCTGGAGACGGCGCAGGACGCGATCGGCGCCGCTCGCCACCGCGCGGCGCTCGAGCACCTCCTGTCGGTCTCGGCGAAGCTCGGCGCGAACGAGTCGGCGGAGCCGATCCTCGACGCCGTCTGCGAGGGGATCCGCGCCGCGCTCCACTTCCGCCACGTCGTGATCGAGCTCGCCGACCGCGCCGCCGACCGGTACGTCCCGTGCGCCGGCGCCGCGTCGCTCCAGCTCGACGTCCCGATCGCCCGCCTCGACGCCGTCTTCGACCCGCGTCACGAGGTCGAGGGCTGCTACCTGCTGACGCGCGCGGACGCACTCGAGCTCGTCGGCGCCGAGCCGTCGTCGTTCGCGTCCGAGCTGAACGGCGTCGGGCCGCGCGCGTGGAACCGCCACTGGCTGCTCGTCCCGCTCCACGACCGCAACGGCGAGCGCCTCGGCTTCATCTGGGCCGACGACCCGGAGGACAGGCTGATCCCGTCGCGCGAGCAGCTGCAGGCGCTCCGCCTCTTCGCCGACCAGGCGGCGACCGCGCTCGACGCCGCCGCGCGGTACGAGCGGCTGCACGAGGCCGACGAGGCGCGCCGCGCGCTCGTGGACGCGTCGCGCGCGGGAATCGTCGTCATCGGCCGGGACCGGCGCGTCCGCTGGTGGAACGCGGCCGCCCGCGAGCTCTTCGGCTACGCCGACGAGGAGGTGCTGGGGCACGAGCCGCCGTGGATCCCGCAGGAGGAGCGCGCGCCGTTCCGCGAGCGCTTCGAGGCCATGATCGAGACCGGCGTGACGACCGACCGCGTCTTCCTCGACCGCCACCGCGACGGCACCGACCGCTGGGTCGCGACCTCGAACGCGCTCCTGCGCGACCGCGACGGCGAGGTCACGGGCGTCGTCGCGACGATCACCGACATGACCGCGGAGGAGGAATCGAAGCGCCAGCTCGCCCGCCGCAACGCGGAGCTCGAGGCGCTCAACGACACGACGCTCGCCCTGATCGAGACGCTCGACCCGAAGGGGCTCCTGGAGACGATCGTCGACCGCGCCGCGCAGCTCGTCGGCAGCGAGGGAGCGTGGATGTACCTGGTCGACGAGGAGCGCGACGAGCTCGTCTTCGAGATCGGCACCGGCATCTTCGCGCGGCACGTCGGCGACCGGACGGGGCGGCACGAGGGCCTCGCGGGCGCCGTCGTCGAGACGGGCGCGCCGCTCGCCGTCGACGACTATGCGGCGTGGGAGGGGCGGATGGACCGGTTCGCCGACGCCGGCTTCCGCGCCGTCGCGGGCGTCCCGCTCCGTTCCGGCTCCGCCGTCGTCGGCGCGCTCGGGATCGGCCACCGCGACGCGCGGACGATCCGCGACGCCGACGTCGAGCTGCTCTCGCGCTTCGGCCAGCTCGCGTCGCTCGCGCTCGCGAACGCGCGGCTCTACGCTGCCGCGCAGCGCGAGCTCGAGGAGCGCCGCGCCGCGGAGGAGGCGCTGAGGCGCAGCCAGGTGCTGTACCGCGCGATCCTCGAGAACTCGGCCGACCTCATCTCCGTGCTCGACCCGCAGGGGAACGTCCTGTACGCGTCACCCGCGCACGAACGCGTGCTGGGGTGGAGCGTCGAGGAGCTGCAGGGATCGGCCGGCGCGATGGAGCACGTGCATCCGGACGACGCGCCCGGCGCCGCGGACGTCCTCCGCCGCTGCCTCGAAGGAGACCCGGTCGAGACGTACGCGGCGCGGTTGCGGCACAAGGACGGCGGGTGGGTCACGCTCGAGGGCGCGCCGACGGTGATCCCGAACGCCTCCGGCGAGCCGGAGATGCTGCTCGTCGTCGCGCGCGACGTGACCGCGCGGCTGCGGGAGGAACAGGAGCGCGAACGCCTCGAGGAGCAGCTCCGCCAGTCGCAGAAGATGGAGGCGATCGGCCGCCTCGCGGGCGGGATCGCGCACGACTTCAACAACCTGCTGACCGCGATCTCCGGGTACGGCGAGCTCGCCGCCGCCCGCCTCGCGCCCGGGTCGCCGCCGCACCGCCACGTCGCCGAGATGCGACGCGCGGCCGAGCGCGCCGGCGGGCTGACGCGGCAGCTCCTCGCGTTCAGCCGCAAGCAGGTGCTGCAGCCGGAGGTCCTCAACGTGAACGACGTCGTCTCGACGATGAGCGACATGCTCGGCCGCGTCCTCGGGGAGGACGTGGAGCTCGTGACGTCGCTCGACCCCGACGTCGGCCAGACGCGCGCCGATCCCGGACAGCTCGAGCAGGTCGTGCTCAACCTCGCCGTCAACGCACGCGACGCGATGCCGCGCGGCGGGCGGCTGACGATCGAGACGGCGAACGTGGAGCTGGACGAGGCGTTCGCCGCGCGTCACGCCGGTGCGGCCCCGGGCGAGTACGTCGGCATCACCGTCTCCGACACCGGCGAGGGGATGGACGCCGCGACGGCCGAGCGCGTGTTCGAGCCGTTCTTCACGACGAAGCCCGCGGGCGAGGGCACGGGCCTCGGGCTCTCGACCGTCTACGGGATCGTCAAGCAGACGGGCGGGTCGATCTGGGTCTACAGCGAGCCTGGCCACGGGACGACGTTCCGCGTCTACCTCCCGCGGGTGTGGGACCGGACCGCCGAGCGCGAGGCGCGGACGCCTCCGCCGCGCGCCGCGGGCGAGGGGACGGTGCTCGTCGTCGAGGACAACGCGACGGTCCGCGACCTCGTCGCGGAGCTGCTGGAGCAGTTCGGCTACACCGTCGTGACCGCCGCGAACGGCGACGAGGCGCTGTCGATCGCGGCCGCGCACGAGGCTTCGATCGACCTCCTCGTGACCGACGTGGTGATGCCCGGGATGAGCGGCCAGGAGCTCGCGGCGGCGCTGACGGCGTCCCGTCCGGGGCTGCAGGTGCTGTTCACCTCCGGCTACACCGAGCAGGCGATCGCGAACCACGGCGTGCTGCTCCCCGGGGCGCGGTTCCTCGAGAAGCCCTTCACGAGCGACCAGCTCGCGCGCGCGCTGAGCGACGTGCTCCCGGCGCCGCCGCTCGTCGCGTAGCTACGGCACCGCCTCCAGCAGCTCCTTCCGGACGACGAGCTCGACCGCGAGCGTGCGGTACCCGACCTCGTCGAAGAGGACGACCATCGTGTCGGACTCGTACCGCTGCACCGCCCCCTCGCCCCACGAGGCGTGGCGGACGCGCGCACCGACGGCGAACGGGCGGGCAGCCGGCACGTCCGGCAGCGTCCCCGCCTCGCAGTTGTCGCAGTTCCCGCAGGGCGGGTCGAACGCCTCCCCGAAGTAGTTGAGCAGGTACGCGCGGCGGCACCCCCGCAGCTCGGCGTACCCGCGGAGCATCTCGAGCCGCGACCGCTCGAACGAGCGCCGCTTCTCCTGCGCCTCCGCCGCGTCCGCGGCGGAGCCCGGCGCCAGCGCGTCGCCGGCGACGACGTCGCCCGTCGGGAGGATCTCGACCGCGTCCGCCTCCTCGAGCCGCGCGAGCGCCGTCGTCAGCTTCGCGCGCGAGAGGCCGGTCTCCTCCTGGAGCGCGGCCGGGTCCGCCGCGTCGCCGCGCGACTCGAGCGCCGCGACCACCTCCGCGACCTCCGCCTCGTCGACGTTCCCGGTGCCGCCGAAGAAGCGACGCAGGTTCAGGTCCTCGGGCCGGAAGAACAGCCGCGCCGCGGCCGGCTCGCCGTCGCGGCCGCCGCGGCCGACCTCCTGGTAGTACGCGTCGACCGAGTCGCTCCCGTCGAGGTGGAAGACGAAGCGCACGTTCGGCTTGTCGACGCCCATCCCGAACGCGGTCGTCGCGACGATGGCGTCGAGCTCGTCGGCGGCGAACGCGGCGTGCACCTCCTCGCGCTCGGCCGCGCTCATCCCGGCGTGGTAGGCGCGCGCGGCGACACCGCGCTCCGCGAGCGCCGTCGCAGTCTCGTCGGCCCGGGCGCGCGTCGCCGCGTAGACGATCCCGGGCTTCGGCGCGTCGGCGACCGCGGCGAGGAGCGACGCCCGGCGCGCGCGGTCCGCGACGTGGAGCTCCACGGAGAGGTGGATGTTCGGGCGGTCGAAGCCGTGGACGACCACGAGCGGGTCGACGAGGCCGAGCCGCAGCACGATCTCCTCGCGCACGGGCGGCGACGCGGTCGCCGTCAGCGCGAGCACCGGCGGGCGGCCGAGCTCCTCCGCGAAGGCGCCGAGGCGGAGGTAGTCCGGGCGGAAGTCGTGGCCCCACTCGCTGACGCAGTGCGCCTCGTCGACCACGAGCAGCGACGGGCGCGCGTCGCGCACGCGCGCGAGCGTCTCCTCGTTCGCGAGCTGCTCCGGCGCCAGGAAGAGGAACTCGAGCCGGTCGGCGTCCAGGCGCTCCAGCGCGTCGCGTCGCTCGGAGACCTTCAGGCTCGAGTTCAGCGCGGCCGCGGCGGGGAGCGACGCGTCGGCGATCGACTCCAGCTGGTCGCGCTGGAGGGCGATCAGCGGCGACACGACGACGGTCGCGCCGGGGCGGACGAGGCCCGCCGCCTGGTAGATCGCCGACTTCCCGGAGCCCGTGGGCATGACCGCGACGACGTCGCGGCCGGCCGCCGCCGCCTCCGCGGCCTCCACCTGCTCCGGGCGGAGCTCGAACCCGAGCGCCTCCCGGGCCTGGCGTGCGAGATCGTGCGGCATGGGGCGGGGCGGTACCCCGCGCGCCGCGCGGCTACTCCCCGTCGGCCTCGACCGTCGCGCGTTCCCGCCGCTCCTCGACGAGGTACGCGCCGACCGCGCCGGCGAGGGAGGCGACGACGACGAGGCCGAACGCGAACGCGGCGAGCATCGCGATCCTGCCGCCGACGCTGTGCGGCACCGGGTCGCCCTGGAGCGCGAGCACCGCGGCGAACGCCCACAAGAGCGCGTCGCCGAACGTCGCGAACACGCCGCGCGGGTGGTCCCGCTCGAACAGGAACGCGAGCTCGGCGGCGGCGATCGCGACGACGACGGCCGTCGCGCCGAGGTACCCGAGACGCGAGCGGAAGAGCCGGCGCGCGGTGCCGACCGAGCGGTACGACGAGGTGACGACGCGCGCCGCGGGGAGCGCGCGCCCGAGGCGGAGCAGGCGGAGGAAGCGGAACACCCGCAGCGTCGGGACGAGCAGCGCGAGCGCCTGGAACCAGTTCCGCCGGACGTAGCGCCGGCGGCTCGGCGCGAGCCAGAGCTTGACGAGGTACTCAGCGAGGAAGACGGCCCAGATCGCCCAGCCCGCCGCGCGCAGCCACTCCGCCGCCTCCGGGCCCACGTCCACGGCGACCTCGTAGCCGACGAGCAGCGCGAAGACGACGCCGAGCCACGACATGAACGGGTCGGCGCGCTCGGTTGCGCGCTCGAGCCAGAGCTCGAGGGCGGGCTCGTCGTGGCGGTCCGGCCGCGGCACCTCAGAACCGCGCGACGGCGCCGGCATGGCGCTCGTACGCGCGCGTCTCGACGACGTCCACGAGCTGCTCGACCGCGTGGTGGAGCTCGTCGTCGCTCGTGAAGTAGTGCGGTCCGAGGCGGAGGCCGACCTCCGGGCGGAAGTCGCAGAGGATCGCGCGCTCCGACAGCTCCCGGTGCACGGCCTCGAAGTGCGGGACGGCGACGGCGACCGTGCCGCCGCGACGTGCCGGGTCGCGCGGGCTCCGGACGTCGAAGCGGGCGTCGTCGAGCAGCCGGATCAGGAGCTCCGTCTGGCGGAGCGAGTTCGCGCGGATCGTCTCCACGCCGATCTCCTCGACGAGGTCGTAGCCCGCGGTCGCCGCGTACAGCGCGGGGACGTTCGGCGTGCCGGTGAGGAAGCGCGCGGCGCCGGCGGCGTACTCCATCTCCGGCTCGAACGCGAAGGGACGCGCGTGCGCCTGCCAGCCGGTATAGGTCGGCTCGAGGCGCTCGGCGAGGTCGGGCCGCACGTACAGCCAGCCCGCGCCGGGGCCGCCGCAGAGCCACTTGACGCTCCCGCCGACGGCGAAGTCGACGCCGAGGGCGGTGACGTCGAGCGGGACGATCCCCGCCGACTGGTACGCGTCGAGGAGCACGTAGGCGCCGGCGTCGTGCGCGCGGCGGACGATCGGCTCCACGTCCTGGATCTCGCCCGTGCGGAAGAGGACGTGGCTCAGCGGGACGATCAGCGTCCGCTCGTCGATCGCGTCGACGATGGCGGCGTCGTCCTCGACGACGAGCGTCTCGAGGTCGGGCTGCGCCTGCCAGAGGTAGCGGACGGAGGGGAAGTTCCCACGCTCGTAGACGACGCGGTTGCGGGCGCCGTCGGGGCGGAGGCAGGAGCGGACGACGGCCTCGGCGACGGCGACGTTCTGGTGCATGACGGTCGACCCCGGCGGCGCCCCGACGATGCGGCCGACCTGGTCGCCGACGGTGATCGGCATCGTCCACCAGCCCTCGCCCCAGGCGCGGATCCCCCGCTCGCGCCACGTGCGCGCGTACTCGAGCAGCCGCCGTTCGGCCTCTGCCGGCATCGCGCCGAGCGAGTGGTTGATCAGGTACGTCGTGTCCCGGAGGATCGGAAACCGGTCGCGGTACGCGAGCAACGCCTCCACGGCGGAAGTGTGACGCAACCGCGGCTCCCGGATGCCGGACGTGTCCCCGGCGGCCACGGCCGGGGTCTGACCCGCGACGCGTCCCATGCGGCCATGGCCGGGGTCAGACCCCCGACGCGTCTCGTGGGGCCATGGCCGGCGCGGGGGCAGCGGCGCGGCGACGCCTTGCCGCGCTGCACGACGCCGGAGCGGCGGGCACCGTCGTCAGGGCGCGACACGTCCACCGCAGCCGTGGCCGGGGTCAGACCCCGGACGTGCTTCCGGCGGCCACGTCCGCGGCGGGCGCGGCGGGAAGCGCCGGGTGTGACGCGTTCGTGCCGATTGCGTGCCGATTCGGGAACGCAGGGCGATGCGGCGCGTCGCCGGCGCTACGGTCGACGGCGATGCCTCGCCCGCTCCGCGTCCAGTTCCCCGGCGCGCTCCTCCACGTCACCTCGCGCGGGAATCGCCGTGCGCCGATCTTCTACGACGCCGAGGATTACCGCCTCTTCCAGCGGCTCCTCGCCCGCGCGATCCGCGACTACGCGTGGGCGGCCCACGTCTACTGCCTGATGCCGAACCACTTCCACCTGGTGGTCGAGCTGGTGCGGGAGGCGAACCTCTCCGCCGGGATGCAGTGGCTGAAGGGCCGCTACGCGCAGCTCTTCAACGAGCGCTACGGCATCACGGGCCACGTCTTCCAGGGACGGTTCTGGTCGGAGGTCGTCGAGACCGACGACCACTACGACGCGCTGTGCCCGTACGTCTACGCGAACCCGGAGCGTGCGGGCATCGCGACGCCTGCCCGCCCCTGGCCGTGGCGCGGCGGCCGCCTCGCGCCGCGGCGCCCGCCGCTACGCCGTGAGCGCGCCGGTCCCATGCTTCTCGCGCAGGTACCGGAGGTACGGCGCGGGGTCGATCGTCCGCCCGACCGCCCGCTCGAGCAGCTCCTGCGGCCGGTACTTCCGGCCGTGCCGGTGCAGGTTCTCGCCGAGCCACTCGCGCAGCGGCGCGAACTCGCCGCGCTCGAACCCCTCGACGAGGTCGGGGACGTCCTCGAGCACGCGCTCCCAGATCTGGACGGACATGACGTTGCCGAGCGAATACGTGGAGAAGTACCCGATCTGCCCGCCGGCCCAGTGCATGTCCTGGAGGACGCCACGCGCGTCGTCCGGCACCTCGAGCCCGAGGTACTCGTCCATCCGCTCGCCCCACACCTGCGCGAGGTCGCGCAGCTCGACGCGCCCGTTGACGATGTCCTGCTCCAGCTCGAAGCGCAGGATGATGTGCAGGTTGTAGGTGACCTCGTCGGCGTGGATCCGGATCAGCGACGGGTGCACGCGGTTGACGGCGCGGTAGAACCGCTCCAGCTCGACGTCGCCGAGCTGCTCGGGGAACGCCGCCTGCAGGCGGCCGTAGAAGAACCGCCAGAACGGGAGGCTCCGCCCGACGAGGTTCTCCCACATCCGGCTCTGCGACTCGTGGACGCCGAGCGAGACGCCCGACCCCAGCGGCGTCCGCTCGAGCTCGCGCGCGACCTGGTGCTCGTAGAGCCCGTGCCCGTACTCGTGCATCGTCGCGAAGAACGAGTCGAGGTCGCGCTCCCGGTAGTGCGTGGTGATCCGGATGTCGTCGATCGCGGCGCCGCCCGCGAACGGGTGCGGCGTGTGGTCGAGCCGCCACGAGTCCGGACGGAACCCGAACGCCTCGATCACCTCGCGGCCGATCGCCTCCTGCCGCTCCACCGGGAACGACCCGCGCAGGAAGTCGTCGTCGGCGTCGCGGTCCGCTGCCTCCCGGATGAGCGGCACGAGCGCGTGCTTGACCTCCTCGAAGATCGCACGCACCTCCGCCGTCTTCATCCCGCGCTCGTAGTCGTCGAGGAGGACGTCGTACGGCTCGTCGTACCCGTCGAAGCAGTCGATGTACCGGCGCCGCAGCTCGACGTTCCGCTCGAGCGCCGGCAGGAAGGCCGCGAAGTCGGACTCCGCTTTCGCGCCCATCCACGCGCGCAGCCCCTCGGAGGCGGCGCGCGTCATCTCCGCACGCAACTCCGCCGGAACGCGCCGCGCCTTCTCGTAGTCGGCGCGGACGACCCGGATCAGCGACGCGTCGTCGGAGTCGTAGTCGAGCGTCTCGGCGTAGGACTCGAGCTCGTCGAGCATCCGACCCGTCTCGTCCGCGACGAACAGCTCGTGCGCGAGTCGGTCGAGGGTCGCGCGGTGCTCGCCGCGAGCGGCGGCGCCGGCCGCCGGCATCATCGTTTGCTGGTCCCAGAAGAGGAGCGAATTCACGCGGCGGAGGTCGACGACCTGCGCGAGGCGCGTCCGGAGGCGATCGAGCGTCGGGTTCATGCGCCGTACCCTAGACGCGGAGGGCGACCGCCGCCTCCACCTCGACGGGGATGCCCGCGGGAAGCTCGCTCACGCCGATCGCGCTCCGCGCGCAGAGGCCGCGTTCCTCCCCGAAGACGGCGACGACGAGGTCGGTGAAGCCGTTCAGCACCGACGGCTGGTCGCCGAAGCCGGGCGCCGAGCGCACGAAGCCGAGGACGCGGATCCAGCGCGCGACCCGGTCGAGCGCGCCGACTTCGTCGACGAGCCGCCGCAGCGCAAGGAGCGCCGTCTCGCGCGCCGCCGCGTATCCCGCCTCGACGCCGAGCGTCTCGCCGACGCGTCCCGCGACGCCGACCGGACCGATCCCCGACAGGTACGCGATCCCCTCGTGGACGAGCACGGGTCGCAGGCGCGGCACGAACGGCAGCGACGGGATCTCTGGCAGCGCGAGGCCGAGCTCCGCGAGGCGTTCGTCCGGCGTCACCTCCGCAGCCTATCGCCGTTGCGTCGGCCGCTCCGCGCGTGCTCTAATCGCACCGGGGGCGAGCCGGGATCCCGCTCGAGCCGAAGCGAGTTCGAGGAGGCGAGGCCGCGACGTGGCAGAGCACGCAGGGTCGGACAGCGGCGCGAGCGCATTGGGACGCGACGCGGTGAAGGAGGTCGCCGACGCGCCCGACGGCGCGGTCGTGGTGCGGCTCGCCGGCGAGCTCGACCTGTACAACGCGCACGACGTGCGCGACGCGCTGCTCACGGCGCTCGCGGCCGGGCCGCAGCGGCTCGTCGTCGACCTCGCGGAGGTCTCCTTCATCGACTCCACGGCGCTCGGGGTGCTGATCGAGGCGCGGACGCGGCTGAAGAACCGGCGCGCGTTCCTGCTCGCCGGGCCGGGACTCGAGACCCGTCGCGCGCTGGAGGTGTCCGGCCTCGACCGCCACTTCGCCGTCCACGCGACCGTCGACGAGGCGCTCGCCGCGAGGCTCTAGCGCGTCCGCCCGGCGCGGCCGGGTAAGGACGCCGCCATGCCCCTCGTCTCGGGAACGCGCCGCGTCGCCGGCCTCCGCGTGCACGAGGTCGCGTCACCTGCACGGCCGGGGCTGACGGTGGTGGGCATCCACGGCCTCGGCGTCTCGACGCGCCACCTCCGCCCGATCCTCGAGGCGCTGGCGCCGCACCGGCGGGTCGTCGCGCTCGACCTCCCAGGCTTCGGCCGGAGCGAGCGGCCGCCGCGCGCGCTCGGCGTGGAGACGCTCGCGACGGTCGTGCGCGCGTGGCTCGCCGGGATCGGCGTCGGACGCGGCGTCCTGCTCGGGAACTCGATGGGATGCCAGGTCGCGGTCGAGGTCGCGGTGCGGTGGCCCGCGCTGGTCGACCGGCTCGTCCTCGTCGGGCCGACGCGCGACCCCGCGGCACCCACGCTCGCGCGGCAGCTCGCGCGCCTCGCGCTCGACAGCACGCGCGAGTCCGCGCGGCTCAACGGCGTCGTCGCGTCGGACTACCTGCGCGCGGGACCGGTGCGGACGGCACGCGCCGCGCGCGCGATGGTGCGGCATCCGATCGAGCGGCGGCTCCCGCTCGTCCAGGCGCCGGTGCTCGTCGTGCGCGGCTCGCGCGATCCGATCGCGCCGGCCGCGTGGGCCGAGCACGTCGCGGCGCTCGCACCGGCGGGACGCGCAGCCGTCGTCCCGGGAGCCGCGCACGCGGCGCACTTCACGCACCCGGAGGCCCTTCGCGAGCTCGTGCTCCCGTTTCTGCGCGAGGACGCCGGGGAACCCGCCCGGCGATGAAGCGCCTGACCCTCGCAGCGGGTGCGGCACTGGCGGCGCGCGCGGCGCTCCGCGCGGCCCGCGCCGACGACCTGACCGGCCGGACGGCACTCGTCACGGGCGGCTCGCGGGGGCTCGGCTTCGCGCTCGCGCAGGAGCTCGCGGCCGCAGGCGCGCGCGTCGCGATCTGCGCCCGCGGTGAGGACGCGCTCGAGCGGGCGCGACAGCGGCTCGCCGCCGGCGGCGCGGAGGTGCTCGCGACGCGGTGCGACGTCGCCGACCGCAGCGACGTCGACGCGTGGGTCGCGGAGGCGACGGAGCGGTTCGGGCGCGTCGACGTCCTCGTCAACAACGCCGGCGTCATCTCCGTCGGGCCGCTGCGGTCGCAGCGCCCGGACGACTTCGCCCGCGCGATGGACATCCATTTCTGGGGGATCGTCAACACCGTCTACGCCGTCCTCCCGCAGTTCCTCGAGCGCGGCGAAGGGACCATCGCGAACGTCACCTCGATCGGCGGCAAGGTCAGCGTGCCGCTCCTCGGGTCGTACACGCCGTCGAAGTACGCGGCCGTCGGGCTGTCGCAGGGGCTGCACGCGGAGCTGGCGCGCCACGGCGTCCACGTCGTGACCGTCGTGCCGGGGCTGATGCGGACGGGCTCGTACCTGTCGGCGCTGTTCAAGGGCGACGCCGAGCTCCTGTACTCGCTGTTCGCGCCGGTCGCGGCGTCGCCGCTGAACACGATCGCAGCCGATCGGGCGGCGCGGCGGATCGTCCGGGCGATCCGCCACCGCGAGACGGAGGTGACGCTGACGCTGCACGCGAAGCTGCTCGCGCGCGCGACGGGGCTGGCTCCCGGCCTCGTGACGGAGGCGCTGGCGCTGGTCAACCGCGTCCTCCCCGACTCGAATGACCCGCGGCTCGTCCGCGGCGACCGGATCGACTCGCCCGTGGACGACTCGATCGTCACCGCGCTCGGGCGGAGGGCCGCGCGGGCGACGAACCAGCCGCCGGACTAGGTGCGCGCCGGCACGCGAGCCGGCGAGGAGGTCGTGCGCGCCTGCGGGCGCGCCGTGCGGATGACGCGGCTCCAGCAGCTCTGGTGGCCGGAGCACGGGCTGCGCAAGGCCGACGTGGTCGCCTACTACCGCGCGGTCGCGGACGCGCTCCTGCCGCACCTGCGCGGCAGGCCGTTCACGATGAAGCGGCACTACAACGGGCCGCGGAGCCCGTTCGCGTGGGTGAAGGACGCGCCGCCGGAGCTCCCCGAGTGGGTCGCGGTGTCGCCGCAGCCGGCGCGCTCGCGCGGCGGCGCGCTCGTGCGGTACCCGCTCGTGAACGACGAGGCCGCGCTCCTGTGGATGCTCGAGTTCGGGTGCGTCGACCTCCACGTCTGGTCGTCGCGTGCGGATCGTCCGGAGCGGCCGGACTGGGTGCTGTTCGACCTCGACCCCGCGGACGTCGGGTTCGCCGACGTCGCGCGCGCCGCGCGCCTGCTGCGGGAGGCGCTCGAGGCGCTGGGGCTCGCGTCGTGGCCCCGGACGACGGGCGGCGCGGGGCTCCACGTGCTCGTCGGCGTCGAGCGGCGCCACACCTTCGCCGAGGTCCGGGAGTTCGCGGAGGTCGTCGCCGGCGCGCTCGTCCGCGGCTCGGGCGGGCTCGTGACGACGGAGCGATCGCTCGCGCGCCGGCGCGGCGTCTTCGTCGATACGAAGATGAACGGCCACGGGCAGCAGGTCGTCGCCGCGTACTCCGTGCGCCCGCGGCCCGAGGCGGCCGTGGCGACGCCGCTCGTGTGGGACGAGGTTCGCGAGACGCTCGACCCGCGCGCGTTCACGATGGACGCGGTGGTGGAGCGCGTCCGCCGCGACGGCGACCTCCACGCCGGCCTCCTGACGGCGCGGCAACGCCTCGGCGGCGCGCTGGCGCGCCTCGCATGACCGCAACGGACATGGCCAGGGTCTGACCCCGGCCATGTCCGGCCGGGCCGTGTCGGGGGTCAGACCCCCGACACGGCCGCGGGGGGCATGGCCTTCGCGGGGCGGCCCCGCGCGGAGGCGGCGACCGCGCCGGCGCGGTCGCCGCGCGCGGCACGGCTGGAACGGCCATGTCGGGGGTCAGACCCCCGACATGGCCGCGCGGGACACGTCACGTTCCGGTGGCGGCGCGGAGCTCGTCGCCGTGCCAGCGGCGGAGCTCCTCGTAGCGGGGGCCGCGGCGGCAGACGTACACCTCGGGCGCCGGGCGAGCGGCGACCTCGAGGCCGGTCGACCGCACCATCGCCTCGACGGCGGCGTGGTTCGGCGCCCACCAGTTCGTCGGATCGCCGGCGAGGTCGCGCTCGATGAACGCCATCGTCGGCCACCCCGGCTGCACGAGCAGGTCGCGCGCCGTGATCGGCACGTCCGGAGGCGGCTCGACCGCCTCCTCGCCCGGGGCGGTCAGCGTCTGCAGCACGAGCAGCCCGCGCACCCGCTCGGCCACGACGTCGAGCGCGAGCAGCGGGTAGCGCAGGTGGTACAGCACGCCGAGGAAGAGGACGACGTCGTACTCGTCGCGCTCGCGTGCGAGGTCGTACACCTGCCCCTGACGGAACCGGACGCGTCCCTCGAGGCCGTACTGCCGCGCCGCCCAGCGCGCCTGCGCGAGGTAGTGCGCGTCGACGTCGAGCCCCGTCACCTCCGCGCCGCGCCGCGCGAGCTGGAACGCGTAGAAGCCGGCGTTGCAGCCGATGTCGAGCGCCCGCGCGCCGCTCAGGTCGTCCGGCACGTGCGGCGCGATCCGCTCCCACATCAGCGCGGGGAAGTCGCCGAGCGGATGGTCGGGCGCCGTCTGCCGCCCGTCCGGGAGGTGCAGGTTGTGGAACCACGGCGCGAGAGCGCGGAGCTCCGGGTCGTGGCGCGCCTGCGACTGGAGCGTCACCGCCGCGCTCCCATCAGCTCCGCCACGTGCTCCTCGAGCTCGCGCGCGCGATGCGCCGCGGTGTGCTCGGCGAGCACGCGCTCGCGCGCCCGCCGCCCGATCGCGCGCCGCTCCTCCTCGCCGACCTCCCGCAGCGCCCGCAGCACGTCGTCCGTCCCCTCCGCGACGACGATCTCCCGCCCCGGCTCGAAGAAGGCGTCGAGCCCCTCCCACCAGTCCGAGATCACCGGGACGCCGCAGGCCGCCGCCTCGAACAGCCGCACGCTCGGCGACCACCCCGCGCGCACCATGTCGCGCCGGGTCACGTTCAGCGTGAATGCCTGCGCGCCGTAGAACGACGGATGCTCCGCGGGCGGCAGGTGGTCGATCCGCTCCACGTTCCCCGGCCACCGGACCCACTCCGGGTACCCGGGGCCGCCGGCGCAGAAGCGCGCGTCCGGCTGCCGCCGCGCGGGCTCGACGAGGAGCGCCTCCACCGCCGGCTGCCGGTCGTCGCTGTACGTCCCGAGGTAGCCGAGCTCCCAGCGCCGCTCCACGTCGAGCGGGCGGTACGCATCGGGGTCGACGAGGCAGTGGAACGCGCGCGCCCGCGGCGCGCCGAACTCGTCCTCCAGCCGCTCGAGCAGCGGCCCGCCGGTGAACGAGAGGTACAGGTCGTACCCGCCGACGAGCTCCGGCGCGAGGTACTCGGTGTCGCCGCGCTCGAGCTTCGCCACCGTCACGGGCGTGTCGATGTCGTAGAACGCGGTGACGCCGCCCGCGACGCGCTGCACCCACGACCCGACCGCGACGCCGGCGGGGACGTACGAGCCGACGACGACGAGGTCGGCGCCGCGCACCTCGGCCTCCCACCGCTCCTGCAGTTCCTCGACCGACCCGTAGAGCCGGACGAACGGCGCGTCCCAGTCGCGCGCGGCGGCGTACCACGGCATGTCGCGCTCGAGGAAGAGGACGTCGTGCCCGCGCTCGCGCAGCGCCCGCAGGAGCGCCCGGTAGTTCGTCGCGTGCCCGTTCCCCCACGACGAGGTGATCGAGAGGCCGAGGACGACGATCCTCACGCGAGCACCGCCAGCGTCTCCTCGACCTGCGCCGCGCGGTGCGCGTACGTGTGCTCGGCGAGCACGCGCGCCCGTGCCGCCTCGCCGACCGCGCGCGCACGCTCGGGGTCGAGACCGTGGAGGAGCTCCGCGACCTCCGCGCCGTCCCGCGCCACCAGCACCTCCTCCTCCGGCTCGAGGAAGAGCTCGATCCCCTCCCACGCGTCGGTGATCAGGCACGCGCCCGCGCCCGCCGCCTCGAACACCCGCGTCGCGGGCGAGAACCCGTTCGCGGCCATGCTCTCTCGGGACACGTTCAGCACCGCCAGCGGCGTGCAGTTGAGCGCGTTGTGGTCGTTCGTCGAGACGTGCCCGAGCAGCCGGACGTTCGGCGGCAGCTCCTTCCCCTCCCAGCCGCTCCCGCCGAGCAGGAACGACCGCTCCGGCGCCAGCTCGGCCGCGCGCACGAAGAACTCCGCCACCCGCGCCTCGCGGTCCGGGAGCCGGTTGCCGAGGAAGGCGAGGTCGCACGCGAACCGGTCGTCCGGCGGCACCGGGTGGTGCGTGTCCGGGTCGAGCGCGTTGTAGACGGGGACGCAGTCGCGCGCGCCGAGCGCGCGGTAGCGCGAGACCACCGGGTCGCCGCCGCCGTAGGTGAGGACGAGGTCGTACCGCGAGACGAGCGAGCGCAGCGCGTCGCGCGGGTCCGCCTCCATCCGCGCCAGCGTCGCGGGGGCGTCGACGTCCCAGAAGATCGTCGTCGGCGCGCCGAGCTCCAGCACCCCCGCCTCCAGCTCCTCGTCGCAGACGCCGACGCCGCTCGCCTTGACGACGACGTCGGCGCCGCGTGCCCGCGCGAGCAGGTCGCGCCACCGCTCCGGCTCGTAGACCACGACCTCCGCCCACTCCGGGTCGTCGATGTCGCGGTGCTGCTGCCGCTCGTACGCGTCCGGCTCGAGGAAGGTCACGCGGTGGCCGCGCTCGTGCAGCGCGCGGACGATCCCGCGGTAGTACGTCGCCGCACCGTTCCAGTACGCCGAGACGAGGCTGGAGCCGAAGAACGCGATCCTCACGCCGCAGCCAGCCTCGGCTCGAGCTCCCGCACGATCTCGAGCAGCTCGTCGACGCGGTGCGCGCACGTGTGCCGCGCGCGGATCGTCTCCAGCCCCCGCTCCGCGAGCGACGCCGCGAGCTCCTCGTCCGCGAGCACCGCGCGCAGGTGCTCGCGCATCTCGCGCCCGTCGCGCGCGACGAGGTGGTCCACGCCCGCGCGGAACAGCCCCTCGGCGTCGTCCCAGGGCGAGCAGACGAGCGGGATCCCGCACGCGAGCGCCTCGAACGGCCGGATCGTCGGGATCCCCGGCAACGCCTCGACGTACGGGCGCCGCGGCACGTGCACCGTCACCCGGTGCGCGGCGAAGAGCCGCGGCACGTCGTGGTTCGCCGTCCACCCGCCGTAGCGGAGGCCGGCGCGCCGCACCGCCCGCAGCGCGTTCGGCGGGTACCGCACGCCGTGCACCGTCCCCGTCAGCCGCAGCTTGCGCGCCGGGCGGAGGAGGAACTCGTGCAGCTCCGCCGTCCGCTCCTCGTCGCCCCAGTTCCCGACCCACACGACGTCGCCCTCGCGCTCGACGTCGGGGAGCGGCCGGAACAGCCGCGTGTCCGCCGCCTCGTGCCACGTCCAGGCACGCGCCGCCCAGCCGCGCTCGAGGTAGAGGTCACGGATGACCGCGCCGAACGCGAGCACCCCGTCGTACGCGTCGAGCTCGAACCTCGCCATCTCCTCCGGCGCGGTCGCGGCGCGGTGGTGCGTGTCGTGGAAGAGGAGCCGGAAGCCCGCGCGCCGCCGCGCCGCGCCGACCGCCGCGACGAGCCACGGGTCGTTCCACTCGTGCACGACCACGACGTCCGCGCCCTCGACGGCGGCGTCGACGTCGAGCTCGTCGAGCCCGTACACCCGTGGGCGCAGCTCCGGGAAGGCGCTCCGGAACGCGGCGAGCGCGCGCTCGCCGCCCTCGCGGAGCAGGTTCGTGCGGCTCCACCCGTCGCGCGACTCGTACACCTCCACCTCGTGCCCGCGCGCCAGCAGCTCCCGGACGACGCCGCGGAGGAAGTGCGCGTTGCCGTGGTTCCAGTCGGAGACGAGCGAGTGCGCGAAGTAGACGAAGCGCATCAGGCCGCGACCCCCACCGCGAGCCGGGCGTAGACCGCGCGGTACCGCCGCGCCATCGCCTCGGGCGTGTACCGCGCCGCGCGGTCGCGCGCACGAGAGCCGAGCTCCGCACGCAGGGCGTCGTCGGCGATCAGGCGCGCGAGCGACGCGCGGAGCGCGTCGTCGTCGCCGGGCGGGACGAACAGCGCCGCGTCGCCCCAGACCTCCCGCAAGCTCGGGACGTCGCCGAGGACGAGCGCGCACGCCGCCGTCCCCGCCTCCAGCGCCGCGAGCCCGAACGGCTCGTACCGCGCCGGCGCCACAAAGACGGCGGCCCGCGCGACGAGCTCCTCCACCTCACTCGCCCGCACCGGCCCCTCGGCCCCCGCGACGCGCACCGGCCACTCGAGCGTCGGCGCCACGCGCTGGATCGCGTCCAGCCCCTTCGCCTCGTCCCAGAAGCGTCCGGCTGCGGCGACGTACGGCTCCTTCGGGCGTTGCGGGAGCGGCGATCGCCCGTTGGGAATCACGTAGCAGCCCGCCGCGAGCTCGTAGTGGCGGCCGAGCGCGTCGCGCATCGCCGCCGTCGGAGCCGCGACCGCGTCGGCGGCGGCGAGGCCCGCCTGCACGGCGGCGCGGTACCGGTCCCACTCCGGCGGCGGCGTACCGCCGCGCACCGCCTCCCACCACGTCGCCACGTCGGAGTGCGCGGCGACGAGGACGGGCGCGCGCCACGGCAGCGCGGCGTGCACGAAGCCGTTGAGGTGGACGACGTCCGGCCGCACGTCGTCGGCGAGCTCGAGCAGCCACTCGCCCGCGCGCGCGACGTCGTCCCACGGGTCCGGCATCCACTCGAGCGCGAACGACGACTCCTCGAGGCGGCACGGCGCCTCCGCGCGCTGCTCCTCCGTCGGCGGCGCGCCCATCGTCGCGAGCGTCACGTCGGCGTCGAGCGCGCGCACGAGCTCGACGGCGTAGCGCCAGACCCCGCCGACCGTGTCGGCCGTCATCAGGATCCTCATCGGCCGTAGATCCGGTCGAGGGTCTCGGCGACGCGCACGTGCTCCTCGGCGGCGGGGTCGAACCGGTCGCCGGCGGCGAGCCGCCGCGCCCACGCGCAGATCGCGCGTCCGCCCCACTCGTCCGGCGGCTCCACGAGCGTCTCGCGCGCGGTGCCGCGGAAGCGGTCGCAGCGGAAGTCGTAGAACGAGCCGCCGACGTTCCGGACGGAGACGGCGCCATCGCTCCCGTAGAAGCTCGCCTCGATCACCGCGTCGCGGCCGGCGTGGAGGTTCCAGGAGCAGGCGAGCCGCACCTCGTCGAGCTGCGCCGCCGCGTACTGCTCCACCGGCTCGCCGACGAGCCGGCTCGTCACCGACTCGAAGCGCTCGCGGCCGAGCGTCCAGAGCGCGAGGTCGACGAGGTGGATGCCGAGGTCGATCGCGCACCCGCCGCCGGCGAGGGCGCGGTCGTAGAACCACGGCTTGTCCGGCCCGTACGCGTTGTGGAACGCGAGGTCGGCGGCGACGAGCTCGCCGAGCTCGCCCGAGCGGACGACGTCTTGCGCGGCGCGGAACGCCGCCGCCTCGCGGTAGCTGAGGTCGACCGCGAGCAGCCGGTCGGCGGCGCGCGCGGCCTCGACGACGGCGCGCGCCTCGGCCGCCGTCCGCCCGAGCGGCTTCTGGCAGAAGACGGCGAGCCCCCGCTCGAGCGCCGCGACCGCCTGCTCGGCGTGCAGCGCGCTCGGGGTCGCGATCACGATCCCCTCGAGCGGCAGGTCGAGCAGCTCGTCGAGCGACGCGAGCGCGCCGTCGAGCGCGGGGTCGGCGACGGCCGCCACCTCCGCGACGCCGCTCGCGGCGACCGCCTCCATGCGCGCGCGCCCGATCCAGCCCGCGCCGAGGAACCCGAGCCGCGGCTTCGTCGCGACCGCGCTCACGGCTCCACCAGCGCCTTCACGAACCCGTCCGGCCGCTCCGCCGCGGTGGCGAGCGCGTCGCCGAGGCGCTCCAGCGGGAAGCGGTGCGTGTACAGGGGCGACGGGTCGAGCCGGCCGTCCGAGAGCGCCGCCACCGCCTCGCGCAGGCCGCGGGCGTACTCCGCCGGGTCCCGCTCGTGCGCGTTGACGACGTCGAGGCCGCGCCAGTTCCAGCTCTGGACGTCGACGGTGCGCGGCCCGCCCTGGTGGTACCCGGCGAGCACGAGCCGGCCCCGCACCGCCGCGAGCGCCGAGGCGACGTCGAGCGTCGCCTGCGCGCCGCCGCACTCGAGCACCCGCTCGAACGCGTCGCCGCCGTTGAGCGCGAACGCGTGCTCGACCGAGTCCGCGGCGGTCGCGCCCATCCGCTCCGCCACCTCGAGCGAGAACGGCCGCCGCGAGAGCGCGGCGACCCGGGCTCCCGCCCGCGCCGCGAGCTGGGCGAGCAGCGCGCCGAGGAAGCCGGCGCCGACGACCGCGACGCCCATCCCCGCGCGCACGTCGGCGCGGCGGAAGACGTTCACCGCGCACGCGAGCGCCTCCCCCGGCACCGGCACGCCGTCGAGCGCCGCCGGCAGGGGCACGACGGCGTCGGCGTCGGCGACGTCGTACTCGGCGAACGAGCGGTAGGAGAGCGCGGCCACGCGCTGCCCCGGCTCGACCGCGTCGACCTCCCGACCCACCGCGTCGACGACGCCCCAGGCCTCGTGCCCCGGCGCGCCGGGTTCGAGCGGCAGCTCCGCGCCCGACTCGCCCGTCCAGACGGGGACGTTCGAGCCGCAGACGCCGCACCCCTCGACGCGGAACCGCACCTCGCGCGGCCCGGGCTCCGGCACGCGCACGCGCTCGACCGCGGCCGCCCCCGGCGCGCGCAGCACGGCCGCCCGCATCGTCGCGGTGCCGACGGCGAGCGCGCCGCTCACCGTGCTCCGCGCGCCGCCACCCCGCCGGCCGCGCGGCGGCGCGACGACGCCCACGCGACCAGCCGCTCCAGCCCCTCGGGGACCGCGACCTCCGGCGCCCAGCCGGTGACGGCGTGGAACCGCCCCGTGTCGCTGACGTAGTACCGCTGGTCGCCGGGCCGCTCGTCGGCGAACCGCAGCTCCGGCTCCTCGCCGAGGAGCTGGCCGATCAGCCGGACGACCTCGAGCAGGCTGACGGCGTTCTCCGGACCCCCGCCGATGTTGAACGCCATCCCCGACGTCCGGTCGATCCCGTCCAGCGCGAGCATCATCGCGTCGACGAGGTCCTCGACGAAGAGCACGTCGCGGACCTGGGCGCCGTCGCCGTAGATCGTCACCGGCGCCCCCGCGAGCGCGCGCAGGACGAAGTGCGCGACCCAGCCCTGGTCCTCGGTCCCGTGCTGGTGGGGCCCGTAGATGCAGCTCATCCGGAAGACGGTCGCCGGCAGCCCGTACGTCTTCGCGTAGTCGAGGACGTACTGGTCGGCCGCGCCCTTCGAGCATCCGTACGGCGTGCAGAAGTCGAGCGGCGGCGG